>JAABUI010001149.1_pt1 | contig 15975 bp, 15 predicted proteins | sample 5559111 | NCBI WGS metagenome assembly JAABUI01 (sample SAMN10711870, study PRJNA513365) | rock metagenome | isolation source: Antarctica rocks | place: Antarctica: Victoria Land, Buttleship Promontory
AGGAGTCATCTGAACACTTATTTTTGATACAACGCGCTAGCGTATTTAAATTACGTCGCGCTTGGGCGCGACTGGCAAACCTGCACCTCCGCGCGAGACTTGAGATATAAAGTAGCTTGGGACAGGCATACGGAGTTCATAGCCAGCGCTTTGCATGGCTTGATGGCGCCAATCGGAGAGGCGTATCTCCCACCTCTTGACAAATGCTTCAGCGGGGAGCATCAGCTACTGTATGAAGTCAAGAACTCTTGTAGACAACACTAATCGCCTTCAGGTCGTGGAAAACCGCTTTTGTTGCTCTTTCTCAGCCTAACGACAGCGCGAACAACTTGTCCCTCAAGAGACACCTCGCGGACCCCCAGACTGTTCAGATTCTTGCTCGCGCCTTTTCGCCTTTCGAACAGCCTACCTCTCAATCCAAGTCTAGTTTTGAGACCAAAACGTCAGCCATCAATGTCACCCCGTCATCGCACGCACGCTATGACATAAAACAGATTCGGGAAGACACTCTGTGGCTTAGCAAACAAACAAATATTGACGAAGTATCTGCTCTTCGGATCTCAATCATAGAATGGCAGACAAGACCATTTGCTCAGCTATTGCGTGGAGGGATCGAGGAACATCTTGCATATCAGAATGGAGACGGAGGTGCTGGAAGTTTTCGCGCTTCGGTTCTTGATGCCGGCTCCTCATTATTTGCAAAGTCGACCACACAGGAGAAAGAATCCTCCCCTCCGTTCGAAGAAAGTGGCGCTCGGTATAGAAGGCTCCTGGAGGTATACCTATCTGAGAGACGTTGCATCCTAAAATGCAGTGAATTTATTACGTTTGTCGCATTGAATAAGCCTGAGGGCAACTTGACCAGTACCAACGATCAAGTACGGAAGAAGTCTCAGTGGCTGGAAGAAGTCGGAGTGAACATTCTATCATCCTGGAATTTTGGTGGTGAGACGAAAGGAGACAGAAGGCATCCTGTCATAGAAGCCGTGGCGGCCTTACGTAGCAGGCTTGAATCTATGACCCATGGAAGTGGATGGCTACAAGATGAAGGCGTGCAGGACGACATCGAGCTTGCGTGGGCAAGAAGCCAGATTCTGGAAATGATACATATCATGCAGATTACTTTCAATCTACTCAAATCAGTAGCCGATCTTGTAAAATCTTCTGCAATTCTCTCGTGGTTTAGACTAATGCATGATTGCGAATTTTGCGAGGGGGTACAGCTGGTGAGTCGTTAAATACCTTATGGCCAACTTTCATTAACTCGCCTTTTAGCCTTCGGCGCTTCAGACAACTTTTGGTATACCCCTTGTATCTCTTCCGGCCCTCATATCCCTCGCCATCTTTAATGTTCCATCAGCCCTTAGCTTACTCGAGCAATCCGCCACGACGGCCATCTCTGCATCACCTTCAGGAGACAATGTGCCATACATTCTCAATACCGCAGCGGTTAATGAGATCAACGACATCATCATCGCTTCTGCACGGCTCAAGCCTGCAAGTCCTGCTGTCATGGCGTGGGCGATCATAATGAATAATCTCAGAGACATTGCCCTCGGTACACGAGAAGCGCGAGAAGTGCGGCAGTCTTTACGTGCAGCTGACCGTTACGGTACTGCCGATTCTTCGGACACTGACGGCACCGAACGATCTTCTCCTATCAGGACCTTTTCGTCGCTGCACCGCAGGTCATCCACCGGCAGCGACACTTCCCAACAAACGACCCTACTAGAAGATGTCTATGAGACCGTCGCTTCTGCAATCGTCCAAGAAGGAGATCCTATTGCCTTCTTGGCCAATAACGCTGCGGGCAGCGGCAATGTGTTTGAGGTTGTAACAGCAGTAGCAGTTGAGTACTGTACGCCTTATGGATTCGAACATGACGGCAGACCTGGACATAACATGCGCGGAGTACTACTTGATTTAATTCGAGCTTCTGCCGAGTCTGTCGATTACTCACCACTATTGATGATGGCTACACTGGCTGTACTGACGGGATCAGAGAGATACTGGGAGGCTCTAGATCGCCCGGTAGAAGCCAATGGAGCTGAACCAGCCTCTTTGTTTCTCCAGGATAAGGTCCTCACACAAAAGCTCTATTTCACCTCAATGCTCCACTTCCCGTACGAATCCCTACCTTTCCTAGAGCTCTGTCGAGCACTCGCGTTTGCAAACGACGGTACTGATCGAGAGAGAGCCGCATTTTGGACTATTCTGGAAGACGTAGACAATTTCACATACCAATTGCCGAGCAAAGACTATCAGGCATATGTACCAACGGGTATGCAAGAGGAAGCTAATTTCATAGAATTGACAGAGGACCTGACGGTAAGTATTGCTTCAGATAGGAGAAGCTTTTCGGGGTATCAATCGGACAAAAAACCGCGTGCATTGAATGAGATCGACCAGTCCTCTACCTTTCACCGCGTAGCCTCAGGAACCAGCGGCAAATTAATGAATGACACGAAGCCCTTTATTGTGGCATGGCATCAGTCATATTCTCCATTGGCTTACATGGGTAAGGTGCTGCGATGCGCAGCGATAGCTGGGGATCTAGACAGCACTCCTAGCTCTTTGTTATCTGCAGAAGTTGTCAGTGAAATCATCGGGTTGATAACTAATATGGTGTCCACTATAACGAGGACGTCCCCTGAGAGTCGGCTCTCGACGACAAATAGCGAATCCGCACATCTCATACTTGGCTTGGCTAGCGAAGACTTGGGCCGAAATCAGGACATCATCTCCGTCATATTTGATATCTTCGAGAAAGAGCTGTACAAACCCCGGAAGTCTTCTGAAGATTTCGTTTCCATGGAGATTCTTGTGCAGTGTATTCAATTCTCCTTTGCGCTTTTGCGGATAATTCCAGATAGGGTATGGCCTTTCCTGAGCAGGAGTGGCCTACTCGGAATTGGCAAGGATGAGAGTCAGCTCAATTTGGTTGTGGCAACTCAAGAGATGATTATGGGTCGATATGATTTCCTGCTGGGCTGCATTCGGCTGTTTGAATCACTAGTCACTGATGCTATTGCACACGCAGTTTACCGCAGGACTCCAACAAAGGCTTTGACGCGTTTTGACGATGTCAACTCAGGAGGGGCTGGAGTATCGCAGCCCACAATGGAGAGAGTGGTTCTCCGCCTCACACAAACCATGATCGAAGTGTTTGAAAGTACCACGAAATGGAGATTTCTTGAACAAGAAGATCGAATGGAGATCAACTTTCGCTTAGCTTCAATATTCCAGAAGATCTTGGATTACTGCTTTGGGGTCTGTGACACTCTAGACACCTCACACAAGCTGACAAGCGCCCTTGCCCCAGCAGCGGACTACATCATTGATGTCTTTTTGTCGAAATCGAGCACTGACGTCATCGTGTCGCCTATTTTACACATCCTCACAGAAGGTACTACGACACGCACGACAACCCTTCCCGCACGGGGCCTGCAGTATTTGACCGCTCAAGTTAAAGCGGCGCTCAATCTGGCGAACGTTCTCATCCGCGTGAATCGATTGCTCCAGAGGCCACCATCCCATTTGGAGGAACAGATGTTCAGAGCTGCTCCTACTCTCGCTAAAGTTTACGCCGCTCATGAGAGCTACAGACGAGCAGTTGTGGAATTGTTCGATGCTCTTGTTCGATCGGCAGCAGAGACTAGTCAGCAGCCACCATCTCTCCTGGGCTATCTCGGCCAAGAAGCTTCAAGCTATTTTCTTGATGTGCTTTCAATGTTGGATCATCCCTTAATTGATGATGAATTATCATCGGCAATATGGAGGTTGCTATCAGCTGTGGTCAGCAAACGCCAGCAATGGTTTGCGATCTTTGTTCTGACCGGTAATGCACCTAGGAAGTCGTTCAAAGACAAGGCAGAATCGGGTGAATCGAGTACACGGCAGTCTGAGCCTATCCTGAATACTGCTCTAGACACTCTATCTAACATCGATAAGCTAGAGCCACGGAAAGCTTTGAGCATGTTGGAGTTTGTGGCGCTAGCTGCGGACTTCTGGCCCTGGGTACTGGGCACCATTGAGAAACATAGTCACTTTCTGAAAGGCATATCAGAGTATGCGGCTCACATAGGTTCCATGGCGGCTACATCCCGAGAGAAGTCCTTCAAGACGTCTGCCGACTACAACAGCATGCAAATGGCGTCCATAGTCGCAGATATCCTATCAATGTATACGCACTACACTCAACGCATGGGTAACCAGAAATTTGCGAAAGCGCTAGTACCCCATCTTACATATCTCATCAAGAACGCAATCTCTACACCAAGTTATAATAGCTCCCTTCAGGGAAATCTGCGACGCAACTTCGAGTCAAAATTCCCTGGCTGTCAGCTTGCAGACTTCAAGCGTACTTCCCTTGCGAAGGCCCGTCTAGGAGAATCCTTCTTTTACGACCTTGAGCTTGCTAACACCATGCTGTCTTATGATCCTGCGTGGGCCGGCAGGAGAGGTGATGATGGATTTGCAGAGGAAATCAGGAGAGCCAATTTCAATTTGTCTGTCGTTGAGTCTCAAGTGGTACGTTGAGTGGCCATTGAAGGCGAGTCGGTACTGACCTGGTCGTTAGAATCTTTTTCACAGCTGGAAATCTTTGCTTGTCGAATTGAGTGGACCACTCATCACTGAGGTCAAGTTTCAAAAGATTATGGCGATAGCCGCAAGTGATTGTCTGAGGGCGAATGCTGAGAATAAATTGCCAGAACTCATCTTTGAAAGGCTGGCACTATCCCGGGCGAACCTGGCTTTTGCCCTCTCTCAGCGGCTGCTCGAGATTAAATCGACTCAATCGGACGTCTTGCTTATATTACCTATCGCTTGGGATACGATACGCTCGTACAACACAGATATAGGATCTGCTCTAGACGGCGACGGAGCGGAGTACTATCGAATCCTTCTAAAGATCCTCTACCTTGGTCTCCAGGTTCACACGACTTCAACATCTCCCGACCATGATGCCCCTCCAGCGAAAGACACACAATCCTCAGCTGCTCTCAGATCAACGGTTCACATTGCCCTTGAAATCATATCCACGATAGTAGCCCAAGGTTTCCGCTCCTTGACTATTGATCTCCACGACAATCCTAAGATCGTTCATCCCTCGGATTTCGCTCTTTTGACAGCAATTCTTCGCTCTGCCTTGCAGATCCCGGATGTCACCCGTAATACTACTCATCTTCTAAATGCGTTCTCGGATTCTCAAACAGCGCGATGCGCGTCCACCCTACTTTCCTGGTCCGACCAGCTTGCCACATCCGGTGATCCTGTCTACGGCGAGCTCAGTATCCTTTTCTTACTCGAAATGTCGAGTGTGCCCCCTCTGGCTGAATCACTGGCCGTTGAGGGTGTTCTACCTCAGATTCTCAATACGAATCTCGTCCGCTTGCTGCAAAGTCGAGATTTTGGACCCTTCAGTCAGCCTGCACGTATGTTCAGTATCTGGGCCAGGGGCATCTTACCATTATTACTCAATCTCCTACACGCTGTTGGTCCACCGTTGGCGGCTGAAATCGCCGGTACGCTAAACACTTTCCCACACCAGCTGAATCGCGCTGGCACTGTTTTCACTTCTACCCCTAGTAATTCGAGTAATGATCCAAGCCGAGACTACATTACACTTGGTACTGTATCCGAAGCTGTTACGCTTTCACTAATCACCACCATCTTACAAACGTTCCGGGAAGCTGGATCTAGTGTAGGCATTGTAAGCAGTGCGGTAGAAGAAGTGAAATGGGACCGGACACAGGTGAAAGAAGAGGCAGAGGAACATCTGCAGCGGAGGGGCGCATTGAGGGACAGAATCGTGGCAACGAATGAGCGGGAAGAGAGCTGGACTAGGGCGAAGCCTGAACAAGAAAGTTCCGGCGCCGAGAATAAGTTGGAAGAGAAATTGGTCGAGGAATTGAGGACTGTGGTGGGTATATTGAATGGTGACAGCGAATGACAGCTCTAGTCTTGTGCATACGTGGCGTTTTGCAGATGTACAGGAGTATTGGGACACTGAATGGGAAAATGCATTGAGCGAAGCGATGGGAATTACAAGGATAACATGGAGAATCGATGAACGCAAGCTTGCAAAGCGTTGAAGATTAGCATCTAAAAGGAGAACTAGTTCTTCTTTCGGGGATTCCTGTTTCTACTAAAAGACAGCGATTACTGCTATACCACTAGCAATTTGCTGCTGTGACTTCAACTCGATCTGAGATTCTCATGTTGCATCTGAGCGTCGCAGCAGACCAGTCATCGGTAGCTCTTAGAAACACACGGACTAGCGATGACCCCTCGCCCGAGGAAGGCTTCGCTAGCAGTCATGATGGATTCGGTACAGCTAATGCTCACCCGCTCTCTGTCAGCATGAAATGGGACAGAATTTGACACTTGTATTGAAGCGTGGATCGCTCACGCCAAGATCCTCGGTGCTTGGAGTTCTTAGAATAGGATGTCTTCAGCTTTGATACTTGAAGTAATCTACTATATGCAATCCTTGTGGATCCTGGCCTCTAGGCGCTAAGGTCATCCAGTGCATCCGACTTGGGTCTTCCCCCCTTGTTATGCTCATTCTGTTAAATTCATCTTTCATTCAAAGTTAGGCCCACATGGGATGCTTCGCTCGACGAACAACTATTTTAGGCATAAAAAGGAACTTTTCTAACGATCAGTCTCAAGTCATGTAGGCGGCCGACTGCTGTCCGGTTTTACCTGAGGAGGAGCTTGGGACGCTTTGCAATCCATTGGACGATAGTATCCTTGCCTGCAACAGAGTGCATGATCAAGCTTTTCAGAAAGTGATTTACATTTAGGGTATATCGTATGTTTGGATGTAGTTAGGCTCCGGGACTTTGGCCTAAAATGAAGGGAAAGTCGAGTTCCTATTTGGCATTCACTCAAAGAGTTGCTTCAGGAAGTGCGCTCCCTGCCCTCATGATTGGCTGCCGTGGCTGCCGCTCTAGGGCGCTTGGAGAAACACGCTAGTTTTGTGGAGAGCGCTCAAACCGCGCTCCCTCACCCTATCGCTGCTGAAACGATCTTGATATGAGATTACTAAAGTATGTTGGCGCAATGACTTCCTAGCAAGTTTGGAGTCTTCATGCCGCACAGTTCTGCCTGCTTGCCCCAAGTCTAAGCCCCCCGATCTTTCCGAATGGCGGCTACCCCCCGCCATGAGCAGCAGGAGGTCAAAAGGCTGCCCGAATCCTCCATAGACGAAGGGTCTCCATCACCGTTAGACAGAGACCCTCCTCAGATCGCTGGGCGTAAACGACGGAGATCGCAGTCCCTTTCAGACCATCATCGGAAACGGCTTTTACCTTTAGAAGAATCCGACGATCAGGAGTTCCCTCAATCGCTCAACACAGAAGACATTTGGCATTGCCCTGGGTGCGGGCTGCCTTGTTGGCGTTGTCATTCCTCATCCGGAGCGACTCAAGATCGACTAGAGATTTGTGAAGATCGTGTTTCCGAGCCAGAAAGCATGGAACCTCCGTCTGTCCCAGCATCGGCTGCCTCGTTCACGCCGTCAGATCGCTCCAAGTCTTCGAGCAGCAAGCGGAAGAAATGTGAGGAGCGCGGGGTTATATACGTCGGTCCCAAAGAGGATGGCTTTCAGGACTTGATACTAGGTGCTTGCGGACTCTACCTTGAAACCTTCTTTCCATCGCACTTGACGCCAAGCGACATCTTCGGCTTCCAGTCACAGACTGTCACCTCTCGCGTTTTCCTTCAAAAGGATGAGCAACAGTTGCAAGACATCAGAGAGGACTTTCTTGAATACAAGGCTCGAAGATATGATGAACACACACTCACAACGATCTGTTTCGATACAATCGTCCCACGCGATCGATTCATCCATACTACTTTCGCTGATGATACTTTTGCCACAATCAAATCCGTGCGGAGAGATAGGTGGAAGCCAAAAAAAGACGGGCCGGCAATTCCAGGAGAGACTTATACCTATGATTGGGACCTGGAACCCGACACGACTTACGCTGTGTCTATCAACATGTTTGGTGCTGAGCACCGAAGAGCGCTTCGACTTGAGAAACGGCAATGGCTTGCCGAGAACCACTCGGTCTGTCCCTACTTGACTATCGAATACAAATGTTCAGACAAGACGGGCAAGAACAATGACGCAACCTCCCAAGTTGCCACGGCGTCTTTGCTATGGCTTCATCAGCGGAGGACCCTTTGTAATGCCTCTAAGACCTCCATCGATGACCTAAGGCATTATTCCATCAGGGTTTTTGACGCCGAATATACAATTTACGAGGCCAGCTTCAAACAAACTCGCTGTGAAGTCCGTCCATTGGTAGAAGGTACACTGACAAGTATCTATGGTCTGAGAAAATACATCGAGTGGAGTAATGCGATTCACACTTGGGGTCTTGGCCCTAACGCCACTTCATTCATGGAACACATCAAGAAGCTCCTCGAACCTGAAAAATTTATTCAATCCCTACCATCACCTTCAAGCACAGACTCAACAACGGCACCTTCAACTGCGCATTTGCATCCCGCCTCAGGAAGATGATTGTAAGATTGGATGTTAACCGATGACGCTTGATAGCAATCGGATAAAACCTCTTCTATTATATGTGTCTTACGATAAGGAACACAACGCGCATTTATGTGGATTTCTATTATTTCTAGCGCTTTGATGTATCCAATGATTCAATGATGTAACATAATATGGTCAACTCATACCCTGTATACTAGCACATTGATGGTTGATTTCCTTGACATTGCTTGAGATTAGGGATGACGTTTTATAAAAGACGCACACATTCAGGGAACGAGTGGACTTTGGGTAAAAGTCCCGTTGACGAAACGCCTGCGGAGACACAGCATTTTGGATGTGTCTTATTTTCAAAGTTAGATATGGAAAGACTTCTTTCCAATCGGGATTGGGACCTCTTGCGCATTGTAAGGAGGCGCCTTGGAGGCCATGCTTCGAAACGACAAAAAAGTTTCGAACTTGGTGTGAGTAGGAAAAAGAAGGCTGCATCGCGTGGAACATTTCAATGAGATCTCTTCCAAATTGGGACACCTGGTCTATGGCGATCTGTTTCATGTGAGAGCACAGTCCAAAGGAAAAAGGCTTTTTAGCGCGATTTTCCAGCTCATGCCACTGGCCTACCTCAGCTTGACCCCATCAGGTAGGAAGTATTAATCAGGAAGCTTCTACATTGAAACAGCCTTCGAGTAAACAGTACGGAGTACTTAGCAGGATTACATGCAAGCTGTGGAGTCTAGCTCGCAGACTTAAGGTAAGGCAAACGAGACCTGGATCTACCTCTGTGAATCTGTGCGGGCAGACATCTTCAAAAAGTCAAACCGATCCAGGCGTTTGCGCCTCGAATTGGCAGATGTGTTTGGATTTTGGAGATTTTGAATTAGCGAGCTTCAATTCATTATCGGTGGATGGAAAGCTCCTTTGTGGTGGTACAATATGTCAGAGCACTCTGGTACCCCATATCCAAAAGCCGCCCCATCTCTTCATATCGATCCAGATGCCTGCATGTCGAGGAGAGGATGTTAACAAATCCCATCATTGTCAAGGGCGAAGATATTGAGAGTGATTGGCGCGGCTGTGCGAATGCTCACAATTTAAGGAGGTGGCACATCGACTGCCGACCTGAGGAAAAGGCGAGATCATATTTTATGGGTCTATCCTGTCATTTCAGTCAAAGGAGGACCTGCACGACTGTGCCGATGCGACAGAGCGGAAGAAAGGAAGACATGAAAAAAAAACAGAGCCAGTTGTCTGATGCCAAGGTCTCACTGCTAGGATGAACTATCCATCTCTCATAGACCTGATCATCATGTTGATGCACGCATGCAATGAGTTCAGACCAGACATCACCGTCATCGGCCGGTTTTCTATGGCCACCGGAGGACAAAGTCTATCGTTTCAATTATCAGGAGAGTTTCGTGACATCCTGGGAAACTCCTGCCTTTGCCAAAGGCCCTTACTTCTCCTTTCTTTGTTTCTTCAAGAATTCTTGTCCAGGCGGTGGAGTCATGAACAGCACGTGCTCATGGAGATGCTTCTTAGCAGCGCTCCAATTCATTTACTGACCCAAGAATAGTAACTCGATCAGTATTGAACCAAACCGTCTCGCTCAATGGCACGAGAATAGTGGCCTTGAACATTACCAACTCCCATGGTCAGGGCGAACTATCTCTAGACTACTTTGACCCAGACGGCAGTCACCAACAGATACTTGGGAAGACTTTCGATATCGACTATAACCCACCCTGCCGACCACGATAACATGGAACCAAGATTTCCTGACTAGCCTATTATCAACAACATCCTCCCAGCAGATGAATCCAACGACATCTTTTCCACAGAAAATTGAAGCGACGCCCTCTCAAGAAGTACCTTCAACGACATCCTCACAGCAGGTGACGCTAACAATATCAACCCAACAGGCAACATCATCTACATCTACGTTGCAAGTGACACCAACGACATCCTCTTACCATGCAACATCAGCGGTGTTCTCTCGACAGGTGATACCAACGAGGTCGTCTCAACAGGCAGGATCAATATCAGCATTGACTACTACTTCTTCGTCTGACACCACCTCGCTCATAGCAAACACCCTCACATCTCCCCCAAGCCCTCAGCCATCCACGTCGAGCCTCTCACACGCCCACCCTGCCTCGGATTCTGGAAGCAGCAAGATGACCAACGTGATTCTCGGCATATGCCTTGGCGTCGTCGTCGCAATTCTCCTCACTTTGCTTTGGATTCGAAGGCAGCGCAAAAAAAGGAGATCAGCGCGAGATGGTCATCAGCTAGGACCAGCCGTCACTTGCGCACAAGATACGAGGTTCTCAACTCAAGAGAAAGATGCTGTTGCGGCACCCAGCGAGCTTTCAAGTGGCCGTGAGCGGTGGGAATTGACTACGGAAGGGCGGTGGGAATTACCTGCTGGGAGGCGCTGAGTCTTCTACCCGCACGTAGGCTGGCTGAATTGCTTGTCTGATTCCTGGCCCGGGCGCCAGTACCGCTCCTTCCCATGCTGGAGAGGATGTGATATGATACAGTCAGGACACTCAGGGCTTCCAAACGCCGGTAGCCTGCTATCTTAAACGAGCTGTTCGGTTTTCCCATCCACTAATTAGAAGTTGTTACTACTGCCAAGAGACAATGCGGATACCGCTTTGGGGTGCGATCCATGAGAACATATTGCGGATGTTCAATATACATTTCATCCAAGTTACGACGATTGCTTTATTTCGCTTGGGATGTTCAACAGAAAGACTCTTTTTGCTATGGAAGTTCCTTGCTCATTCATTCTAGCGGAGTGTTGCCTCGCTGTCCACAAGGGCAGATCGTTTGCCGCCACGCGGCGTTCGGATAGAGCATCGCTTCTCGAAATCAGCAATTGAGTTGCTGGAAGCGCTTAGGTGATACCCGTAGCGGACATATGGAACATCTCAAAAGCCTGTGAATTCCGATCTTTTAAGTTATGGTCATTATTTTTGAACACAGTACTACATGATGGCGCTCACCATGTTCTTCAAAGTACTCACACTATGGAGCCTCTTTTCTTTTGGATCAATGCTGTCACTTCCTGCTTCCTCTAGCTCCAGCATATCGCTATCAGAATCCATGCCACATCTTGACAATACAACTTCGACGTTGACGTCCCTCGGGAACGCAAGCACTTGGTACTGGGTTTCTGGCGACGGCTACCAAATTTTGCCTCTCAGGTCGGCGTACGTCAAGCCCATTCAACGCTGACAATCTGACCCCCCATTGACACCGGTACAGTCAGGACAAGCCCGCGAACATGGCAGCTTCGAACGGCCATTCCTACAAATTCGGCTTCGGAAGCTGGCACGGAACCGAGATCCCAAGACCCGGTCTTGCCAAATTTCTATTCCAATGTGAATTCAACCTCTTCGGTCAGATCGCAGCGCCAGGACAGGGCGTATGGACGCCGTATCCTCGAGGCAGATATGTTTGCAATGGCGAGCTTCCGGGCATGGTCCGAGTGGATCTAGATGAGAACAATGTGGGGTGGAAGATGGCCTACCATGATCTTGCTTTTGTATTGAAAGTGTTGCATGATAGTGAGGCGGTCAAGGATAAGGTGCCGTTCTTTGACTTCCATGTCATTTATACGCCGGAGACGGAGGGGACGCCTGAGGAGACAGTCGCGTATGGGTCGTGGGATAGCGTCTATCGGGGAGTTGCGACCGCGGCTACTCAGTGAGCATAGGTGATAGGCATACTGGAGGAATCTTCTTAGTGCCTTACTCGGGGATATCCCTATTCGTTACCAGAGAACCCGAGTTGAGGCGCATGTGACCTTTGCAATAACGATCATACCGCGGATCTGCTCGCTCTCTGCAAAAAGTGCGAGGTCTAATTTGCTGGTGCTTGTAGACCAGATTCTGGCTGATGTCGAGCATCACAAGCCAGACTCATACGTCCCACGGTCACGGAGTCCACTCCGTCGATGTTTGCTTTTTTCAAGGAGAGAAGACGAGTACTTGCGTCAGAATTATGTTCTGTACATGGTCCATAGTCCAGGCTTGTGGGCCCAGCAACTCGATCCCCTCGGCCGATCAATCTGATCAACATTTATCTCTTGGCCACCGAGACATGCCATCCCAAATGGAAGCGCACACGATCAGTCGCGTGCTCGTCTCTGCAACGCCCGGACATCTAGATTCCCCCCGGATCTCTGCCGTTTGTCTAGCTGCATTTTTGTCTGCTTGTGCTGCGGGCTTTTGACGCAAGCTTGCTTCTCCTTCGGCATACCTTTCCGTACGATGGAAAACTTCGACGTTCCTTCGCTTGCGGTTGCTCGAAAGGGGACCTGTGGTTGCTCGATAGAGTGAGGTAAGGCAGCGGAGCCCTAGATACAGAGATAAGGCTAGATAAGCAGGCTAAGGTTCGGCAACCCCCACCAGCCAATGTAAACCCCGCTACTCCCTCACCCAACGCCAAGGGCCTCTTCGCTGCTCTCCGTCTCCAGCGCCGGTAAGGATGGCAGGCCTCTCTAGCACTTCTGGCACTTCCCTTCTAGCTGCGTGGAGGGTGATCCGGACGCTGGCAGCTGGAGAGCCCCGCCAGCTGGGACGCAGCAGGATCTGCCGTTATCGGTCGAAGCAACCCTGAGGACATGCATATAATCCATGCGGGTCCCCAGACATGTGCGCTCCGACTTTCTCTCCCCTCCCACCAGCCTCGAGCTTGACAATTTTCAGGGCGAAGGAGCAGCAGGCATTGAGGGTAGCTCTCGTACTGGAAGACGCCCACCTCTGGAGGAAGAGATAGAGCCTCTCATCGACACAGATCCTCCATCTCCAACCTCGCCACCTACACTCTCTAGCACCTCAAGACGGCGACTCAAGACCTCGAGATTGTCCAGCACCTCTTTCCCCGAGCAGTCGAATCGCATCGTAGCCATCATGGAGAAAGTCCAGGGCTCCAAGGTCGCCCATATAGTCGACAAGCTTGCTGTGACTTCGGAGCCGGGCTTGACCAATGCCCAATTGATGTTGACCAATTTCGATCTCAAGCCTGGTGCGTTCCGCTCACCGCTAGGGAACATGTGGTGATGTATGAGAGACTGATTGAGATGAACAGTCGAGCCTGAACGCCGTCAATGGGGCCCGTGGAATTTCGTGGGGTTTTGGATTGCTGATTCCTTCAATATCGTGCGTTGGGCAACGGGGTTTTACTGGGAAAATGTGCTAACATATAGCTAGAACACCTGGATGATAGCATCTTCGATGATGACTAACGGCTTAGCTTGGTGGCAGGCCTGGCTGTGCGTCTGGATCGGATACGTGGTTTCGGGTACCTTCATCTGCCTCACCGGACGGATTGGAGCCACATATCACATCCCCTTCCCCGTCGTCAGCAGAGCGTCATTCGGTATTTGGGGATCCTTGTGGCCAGTCTTCAACCGAGCTGCCATGGCTTGCATTTGGTATGGTGTTCAATCATGGATTGGAGGTACGAACACCAAATCCCGGCTTCGTTTTGTATAAATACTCACAGCATCACAGGAGAATGTGTCACCCTCATGATCCGTTCCATCTGGACCGCATACGAAGATGTTCCCAACAGCCTTCCGAAAAGCTCGGGGACAGTCACAAGGGACTTTGTCAGTTTCTTCCTCTTCTGGGTCTGCAGTCTGCCTGCCATCTGGTTCCCAGTCCACAAGATTCGCCATCTTTTCACCGTCAAAGCTTACTTTGTACCTCCTGCCGGTATCGCTTTCTTCATTTGGGCGATCGTCAGAGCTCACGGCATCGGGCCCATTGTACATCAACCCTCTACGAAGTCTGGTGGTGCTCTTGGGTGGGCTATGGTCCAGGGGATTATGTCTTCGATTGCCAACTTTGCGACATTGATCGTAAACGACCCAGATTTTGCTCGTTTTGCGAGAAAGCCTAAAGATGCGCTATGGTCACAATTCATCACCATCCCTGTGGGCTTCGCAATTACATCCTTCATTGGGATTATCGTCTCATCTTCTTCAGCTGTCATTTACGGAGAGGCTATCTGGAATCCACTTGAGCTGCTCGGTTACTTCTTGGTCAACCCGAACACCAAAGAGACTGCAAATGGCCCTGCCAGATTCGGGGTATTCATCATCTCATTCGCCTTCGCCCTGGCCCAATTGGGAACCAACATCGCAGCCAACTCAGTCTCCGCCGGCACCGACATGACCGCGCTCCTACCACGCTACCTCAACATCAGACGAGGCGGCTACATCTGCGCACTAGTCGGCCTCTGCATGTGTCCCTGGTAAATCCCTCCCACTCCCTTCCCTCAACCTCATCCACTAACCCACCACCCCTCCCAGGAACCTCCTCTCCACCTCCAACAACTTCACAACCTACCTATCCGCCTACTCCGTCTTCCTCTCCTCCATCGCCGGCGTCATCATCTGCGACTACTACCTCGTCCGCCGCGGCTACTATCAAATCCGCGACCTCTACTCCGCCCGCAAATCCTCCCCCTACTACTTCGCCTTCGGCTTCCACTGGCGCGGCTACACCGCCTACATCTGCGGCATCCTCATCAACATCGTCGGTTTCGTCGGCGCCATCGGCAAACCGGTCCCCAAGGGCGCGACCTATATTTACAATTTGAACTTCTTTGCGGGGTTTTTGGTCGCCAGTGGGACTTATTATGCGCTTTGTCGGATCAGCCCTATTCCGGCGTGTAGTGAGCGGTGGATGGAGGTCGGGGATGAGATTCGGAATGTTAGCGTTGCGTATGGGGGTGGGGGTGGGGAGGGGTATGATGATGGGTATAGCGGGAATGGAAGTGGGGATGAGGCGCATTTCAAGGGCGACGAGGAGAATGTCGCGGGGGTCAGGGAACGGAAGGTCGGGGCGGGGGATTTCTGAGCTGGGTGGTTTATATCGTCGTCTTGTGTTTTTTTGGGGTGGATGGAACTCAATTGGTGATATACCCGGTGCACAACGTGTTATGATATATACACATGATGATTTTGAATAATCTGAAAAGTCCCCTGAATGATTCCACACTTTGTGGAAGCCTGTGGATAGGAAACTCCCAAACCCCTTCGGACCCACCTCTCTCGATATCGTCCAACTTATAGTCTAGACGCAGATGGTTCGTCGTCCGATCTCATTTCAAAAGTCCCGGGATTTTCGACCATCAATGTGGGGACCTTGAAGGGTTTTCGACCCTCTGTGAACATTGATTCAAGGGTTTCTAACCCGATGCAGGCATTTTCGGCCGGGGGTTTTGGGATTCGTGAACGCGGGCTTTGGCAGTCTGTCTCTCGGGTTGCACGTTCGAGCGGTTTCAATCCTCCCGGACGGATGTTTTGGAGGGTGTGTTTGCCTTCTGCCATTTTAGCTGTATCCCCCTATATGGAACTACACTTTTCAACCCCTCTCCCGCTTCCAATCCTCATACAACCCCTTCCACACCGCCCTCTCCCCCTCCCCGAGCGCCGA
>JAABUI010001151.1_pt1 | contig 15919 bp, 18 predicted proteins | sample 5559111 | NCBI WGS metagenome assembly JAABUI01 (sample SAMN10711870, study PRJNA513365) | rock metagenome | isolation source: Antarctica rocks | place: Antarctica: Victoria Land, Buttleship Promontory
GGTACTAGCAACGCTTGTCCGGTCGTCCGACAGTTTTGTGCGTTTTGAATTGCTTCAAAGGTTGTCCGCCTGAGTAGCGGTTTGGAAGTACTGAGCTCTTGTCAGCGTTAGTTCTTAGGGCTGAACGTACTAGCGCCGCTCTATCGGGTACTCAGGACAAGATATGCAATTCAGCCACATTTCGATCAACAAGAAGAATAGAATCTAGTAGTGATATAAATGTGGAACTGGTCAAGAATTCCAACGAATGTACCGGCGTTTAAGCATGCTGTATTCTTTTCACAGAATTCCTTTGAAAGTGGTGAGCGGTCACTGGAATCACCCAATCTTCTAGATACAACCTGAGAGCAATTTTGCGAAGACGAACCTGACTGGCATGAGACAAGTAAAGTCAACGATCAGCGTGATTCCAAATGTGAGTAAGAAAACCGAGAAAGAGATCTTTTCTATTCTGAGTCTGTATTGACCATACTCATCTAATCAAGAATCCTATCCGTATTTCATTCATGCATCATGTCCGTATCATACTTTGCCTCAACATGTTAAGGCTGAAGGCACTAGCGCTTCAAACTTTCCGCATCCCAATAATGTCATCATCATCATCATGGGGTTCATCAGCGCCTTTTTAAAGCTTAAAGGCTGTCTTCTGATTTATCGTACACTTCACCAATGCCATGTCTGGAAATTCAACCAAGCAGAAGGTGGTTGTAGTTGGGGCAGGGCCTGTCGGCGCCCTTGCGGCGCTATATGCGGCTAACAGGGGCGACGATGTACATGTATATGAGTTGCGAGGTGGTATGTACGCGCATGTCTCAATAGATCCTTTTGCTACTCCAATGACATACTATCTTTCTCTGTTCATCTATACTGGTTCTCGCCGAACGTATTTTCCTATCCCTATCTCATACAAGGTGAAAAACTTTTTTTGATATTATTGGATTTATCGGGTCCTTTTATTGTCTTCTTGGATCAGAATAAGACGCTCAGAGCCAGCTAAGTATCTTTACAGATCTTCGTGACCCTTCCACAACCCCCTTAAATTTCACAAAATCGATAAATTTGGCATTATCAGAGCGAGGTATCAATTCCATGAGACTTGCAGATGCCGAAGACCTCCTTGAAGATGTGCTCCAAGAGACAATACCAATGCACGGCCGGATGATCCACGGACGACACAAAGGCGGTGAACTATACACTGAATCCCAGCAGTACGACGCTCATGGAAGGGTATGTCTCCAAACCAGCCTTAAAGCAAAAATCGAGATTTGACCGACTGTAGTACATAAGAGCAGTAGACCGAGCCAGCCTAAACAAAAGCCTCCTCGATGCCCTCGAAAAACTCCCAAACGCCACCCTGCACTTCAACCACAAACTCACAGGCGCCGATTTCAACAAAAAAACCGCCTGGTTCGAGCGATCCCGCCACTCCCAGAAAACCGACCACGCACAAAATCCCACCCAAGCCGACACCATCAATAAGTCCCAAAAACGTCCGGAAGAAATCCCCGTAACTTTCGATCTTCTGATAGGTGCTGACGGCGCTCATTCCGCCGCACGTTTCCACATGATGAAATTTGCCCGTGTCAATTTCCAGCAAGAATACATCGATACACTATGGTGTGAATTTCACATTGATCCCAAGTCATCAGATTCGTCATTCGCCATCCATCCCAACCGCCTGCACATCTGGCCGGGCGGCTCGCTAATGTTCATTGCGATCCCCTCTCTCGACAAATCTTTCACCTGCACTCTCTTTGCACCAGCAAGTTATTTCGAATCCATTTCCGAAAGTCCGGACGAAAAGCTCCAAAAATACTTCCATCGCGACTTCCCAGGCGTCTGTCCAGATTTGATTTCAACATTAGATCTCCAGAGACAATTCAGAGAGAACCCTCACCTGCCTCTCATATCCATCAAATGTGCACCACATCACTACAAATCCAGCGTAGTTATCCTTGGCGATGCCGCGCATGCTATGGTGCCATTTTATGGTCAAGGTATGAATGCCGGTCTCGAAGATGTGCGAGTCCTATTCGAGACTTTGGATAAGTGTGGTGTCTATGACCCCGCCGTAACTGATAATGCGATTCGTGAGCGGAGACGACAAAATGCACTGAATGAGTACACTGCCAAGCGAACGCCGGATGCTGCAGCAATCAATGACCTTGCTCTACGAAACTACGCAGAAATGCGCTCAGGGGTCCAATCTCCACTATACAAAGTACGCAAGTGGATGGAAGAGACTGTCAATGTGTATCTGCCAAGTCTTGGCTGGCGGACACAGTATACGAGGGTCAGCTTCGAAAACGAGCGCTATAGTGAAGTGGAGAAGGCTGTGCAGAGACAGGGGAGGATATTGATGGGTGTTCTTGCGCTGAGCGTTGTTGGTTTTGGAGGGGCTGGAGCCTTTGGAATTATGAAGCGAGACTATGTGGGTCACGTTGGGGAATGGCTTAGGCACTTTGTACGATGATATGTACTTGTCGATTTAGGGCATTTGCCGCCACCGTTGTGAAAACCCTAGACCAATAGGCGGATACTTTTGGAAATCTCAAAGACCGCTTAACCAAATTGACTAATAGGAGAAACGCAGATCATGAAGTTTCGCTGTAAAGACCAAGTTTTTTTTGTGTTCTTCGGTAAGTAAGAAAGGGCTTCTCATTTGGAGTAAAATATGCATTTTATGACTAGCCATTATCCCACGGGCTGATGACTTGGTTGCTCGATGTCTTGTCCCTAAAACCAGTCGTTAGGAGTAGGACGTTAGGGCAAACATTTAGGGCGAGTCCGGGGTGCAGTAAGCCCCGGACTCACCCCCCTCGTTACCTATCGCTAAATAGATCGGAACGTGAGCCCGCCAAAATTAATGAAATCAGCCAGCTATGCATTCCTCTAACTCATGAACGGTGCTTTTTCATTAAAAACTCCCAACTTGAAAATTGTACATTAACTTCAATAGAGCAAATACGTCCGCGAAAATTTTCTTACTGTACCAATTATTGGTCACTTATCGCCTATGGAACTTTTCTCACTTCGAGCCCCCTGAAATGAGCAACCTACCAGCCCATAGGATATTTCTCAGCCACCTAATGTATCGCCAAGGGAACCTTTTGAGATTTTTTAGACCTGGTGGTGAGGTTCAACTTCACGGGAGTTTTCCGAACGATAGATTATGCACATTGTATAAACATCAGACGACTCCAGGAGCACCCTGCAGCTGGCCCTGCGTCCGCTCCATTCAGTATTGGCATGGTCTTCGGAGATTCGCGGGTTTTTGGTTTGGTTGGCAAGGAGTGTTTGTCAGATGAAGGCGCCCTCAACGTAGCCCGAAAATCAAAGGTGCCTTTTCAAGCAGAAACATCAATATCCACAATCTTTCTAATCTCATAAATCTTATCCACCGCAATGTCTTCAATATTCTTCGGAACAGCAGTCACATTCTTACTGTTGGTACCAGACACCCCATCGATACGGTGGCCAGGCCAATTGGTGAGGCCATGCGAATTGTCTGAGAATCTGGCGTATTCGCTTCGCTTTCTGGCGCTCTGAGTGAAAAGGGGCCGGAGAGTTGCGATACAAGCTGCGCAGATTGCGATCATTGCTTCCATGCGTTGGAATGTAACATCAACATGCTTCTCATCAGCCTGATGGATGACACTCAGCCCTATAGGGCTGAGGTGCGGGATCGCTGTGTACATAGTAACTTCTCGTACCTCCATAGATCAATAACAGTCAACCTCATGATGTTCCTACTGACCATCTATCAAACCTATTCCAAAGCCATGCTTGGGGGAATCAGCTCTAATTCTCAAGATGCGAGGGAAGTCTTCGTTCACGTACTTTCCCCATACCGTTAGTGGCACCAAATTCCCTGAAGACAGGAATCAGTATAGTCCACACAAGGTTACGAGACTGAGCTCACATGTGACATCTGGCTCTCTAATTCGTGTGAGTAGTATGGTCCGGGAGAGAACGGCAAAGGCGGTGCTATATTATTAGCGCAGGGAGTCACAATATCTATTAAGCTATAACTCACAATAGCCCCAGAGACATGAGCCCACAGACAGCTGCCTTGGTTCTTGAGCTCATTTGGAGTTTCCACAAACAATATATGGGCATGATTGACAGTATAAGATCTAGAGCCACCGAGACCGCTATACAGAGCATCAGCGTAGTGTCCAGGAACACACTAGGTTATGCAACTCGCCTCCTTGAGCGTGCGCGATCCCGTATGCAATGTTCGGGCTCCAGCAGGTGCCTGGTAAGGTGCGATTCCAAAATTTTCCACGAGGCTGGCACTGTATCAGGACAATGGTTGCAAGGGTAATGTTTGTGACCGCAGTAAGTATCATGATAACATATATTGTCCACCGCCAGCTCACGTTGACTGTGAACAGTCTTAGGAGGAACAAACAAACTGAGATCCTGGAGAAAAGAGTCGAGAAAATGACTGGTATTTCTGCCATGTCATTGTACTTGATAATCTTGACGATGTCATCTTGTGGAATACAACCGATGTGCCGGCCGAGACCGTATTGCGTTCCCTTCCACGCTAGACCGTAGACGGGTATCCACGCAGCCTTGACATACGATCAAAACCTTGATCTCTGCTTGTTCTAGACGAGTAGTCACGTACTGTTGCCAAGACGATACAGAAATCATCCCATCCGAGTCCGGCGGATACAAAGCGCACTCGTGTAAAGATCCGAAGACCTACAAGGACCAATGCAGCAATGGTGAATATCGTACCGACGGCAGTCACGGCGCTGCTTCTGTCGCCATCAATGCAAGGAATAGGTGAAGGAGACGGCATTTTTCTTTTTGGCCAGAAGCATTCAAGAAAGCCACAACAGTGGGCTGGGCGCGATCTATCAAGTATGACTAGGACGCTTATTTGGCCCGCGCGGTGAAAGTCTTGTCATCTCAAAGACAGGAGAGTGCAGGAGTTGGAAAGCAGACAAGGAAATCCTCCGACTCAGGCAGAACATGAGAGATTTCCTTTCAAGTTCAAGGACGATGCTACCAAAGAGCCAGGCTGGGATTGTGGTGTGGCAGATAAACTGTGTGATGTGTGACGCAAAACAGCGATCTTCCAGTGAGCCGTGTCTTAGTTGCAGCATGAAGGAAAAAAGTCCCCATGAGGAAATCGGGCAATGCTGCATGTATCTGCATGAGACAGTGGTCGCTGCAGGCTTCGGATCGCTCTGCAAGAAAGATTCTATGTTGAGCTCGGTTTGATTCCTCAAAGATTCTGAAGAATGACACCCGTGCCTCTCTACGCAACTCTGTCTGTTGAGTAATTTCGTGTGCTAGTAACCCAGCAATTTTTGCACCCAAAAGTGCCCATCCTCTTGGGGCTCTCTCGAAGGCTTTGGCATCTGGTGTGCTCGAGTACATACCTAAGATCGCTTTTCGCATTGGTAAGGATGCAAAGTAACTCAGGTAAACGTGCAGGCTGTCTGCTCCAGGTGCAAGAAATCCCGTGTAGAATTCATCCAGCATTTGCCTGTCAGCCAATCGGCGAAAGCTAAGGCCCGTTCCGCGGCTGAGCGCTCGGCAGGTCGTGCGGGGCCATAGCTCCCGAGGGTCCGATATTATGCCAAGAAAGTCGCTGCAGGTAAACCACCTTCAAAGCTTCTTGTTATTCGACCTCTTCTTCTTCGCCGTGAGCTTTTAAGGCTCCAGTCATAACTTCAGATACTCTGTCCACTTGGAGCCGAGTGCTACAAGAAATAGGAGTTTATCTGGAGCTTTTGGACGAAGCTGTGATCTCTTTCATTTTGAGGGTCTGCAGCACTACTCACGGGAACTTCACTCCTATCACGACTGCGGACAAACCATTGATGAAAACATGAGCTACTTAATCGCTGAGAGGATCTGCTCCTAGTGGCGGCCCAGTTTGCGTCGCATATGCTAATCGTTACGATCCACTATGATGCTTGATCAAAGGGCATTGGGTCTCACTCGTTGTAAAATCTGGTCCAGTCGATTCCAGTCATGTTTGCCAAATCGTATTCAGACCACTGAAGGTACCCGCCTGGTTTTATGCGTTGCAAGTTTCAGAGGGATCAGTCTTATCAGGACGGGGAGAGCCATGTGTAAGGATATCGAAGCGACTTACTCAACATTTCCATAAGATTTTCCAAGATTGGCATTGGATCATTCTCCTTTACCACGGCGACCAGCAGTCGCACGTTTACGATGTCATACTTGCCTTTAATTTCCTCAAGGATAGGCTCGTAAACGTCTAATATCCGGAATGACATTTTGGTGGGGAGCCATCTCTCATGAGGAAATTGGTCAGCGGAAACGTCGAAACCTTACAACCGGGCTGAAGGTATTTGATGATGGAGATCTATAAGCCAAACCCTGAATTGATAAGGCCAAGTATCCGTTTTAGACAGGTTCAGGATGTTAGCTACCCTGTGCCAGCTCCTACATCTGCGATGCTCGAATCTTTGCTATCAATCACGGGTACATTTGGAGATACGTTGGTGGCCGATGGAGTCCTTCCAGAGGTAGTGCTGGAGATTGAGTCTTTAACGATATCAGCTTTGAGGGCGCCGAAAGTTCCGAATAATCAATGATGCACCTTGTTGAGGAGGCGAAGTCTCGCCCCAAACAATATCGCTTAGCCTCATCAGAGTCCGAGACCGAGGGCATTGCTGTCAACAGTCAAGTACTTGATCAGCTGTGTTTATTGTCTTGTGGCGGGATTCGATGACCTGGAAGCGAGATCTTCGAAAGCTAAACCCGGCTTGAGTAAAACGCGCTAAGCTGCGGCACGACTAAAGCACCAGAAAATTGTGGAGGTGAGGAGGGCGTCAATTGGATGATTCGTATCGTCTGGGGTTGCTGAAGAAGCAAAACCTCATGAGGCCACTTGGCCTACCAAATACACCAAAAACACGCTAATGTTTTACGTCGAGTACCAACCAGGTCTGACCGGGTGCCTTGGATAGGAGCCTTCAGCTAGGTGGCAATTTAACTATGTATACCATCTTCTGAATTATTCTGGCTTTCTCCCTACAGTGACTTCAGGAATGAACTCCATGCCTGCCCCTTCCTTCGCATCTTTAGCCGCCTCTTGGACTCGTCTACGATGGGCTGGTCCACCCTTTTCGGGATCGCTGTTGTCCATCACGGCAAAGCTATATTCCTCCCCAATCATGAATTGCATCTGCGTGAAAAACATTCGAAGTTCTGGCCTTGTCGAGTAGCGGTTATAGGAGACGTCCTCAAAACCTTGCTTCGTGAAACAATCCCCAAGCTTGGAAGGCCAGCTGGGCGTTGGCTGTTAGTACTCAAAGGGCGGAAAGAGAGCAAAATTCTGCACTACGTAGAGGTCTTACCCGTATGGCACAGCGTTCCTGGCATGGTCAACTAAGAATTGTATCTCAGACGTCTTCATTCCTGGGCGGATGGACTCCACGGTTATGGTAGCAAGATTATGCTCAGACCATTGAAGATAGCCTCCGGGCTCTGTATTAGGAAGAGATTGAAAGAGTCAGCCTAATCACACAGCAAAGAGTCATATGCTGATCTGGGGGAGCCACGAACTTAACATGTCCATGAGGTTTTTAAGTATAGGTAGGGGATCGTCATTTTTGACCACCGTTATAAACAAGCGCACGTGAACGAGATCGTATTTGCCTTTCAGCTCGTCAGGAATTGGTTTGTGTACATCTAGGGTCTTGAGCGATAGATTGGCAGGTAGCCATTCTTTTGGAGGGTACTGATCGGCGGAAACGTCGAATCCATCGAGATGGGCCGAGGAAAGATGGCGATTGAGGTCTATGAGCCAGATCCTGTGGGCCGGTCAGTGACGGATCCGTGACATGTATAAAGCGCGTATACCCTGTACCTGTACCAACATCTGCTATCCAGAAGTCTTTATTGTCTTGGACTGGTACTTTAGGATGGATGTTATATCCTACAACATCCTTCCAAAGGTAATGCTGAAGATTCAATCTTAGACAATGTCAGTCTGTAAGGCCGCACGATGATCTGAATAATCGCTGTACCTGGACGATGACGAAAAGCTGCGGCCAAGACAGTATCCATCCACGTTCTGATTCGAGCTTGAAGTGGAAGACATGATGAGTCGACAGTCAAGAAGAGAAGAATGAGCAGATGCTCCTTTTTTCAAAAAGCACCTTGTTTCTCTGTGAGCCTGCCAGAAAGTAGAGATTAAAGACGCAGAGATTGATTCGCAGAAGTCGTTTTAGATCCTCGGCACTTCTGCGAAGCCAGTGGAAGGTGGGGCACTCGGAGATCGGTTGAGTTTATGTCCGCTGTGACTATTATCTAAGCCTACTAGAGCTACAGCAGAGGCAAGTCAACAAAGTGGCGGTTGGCCGCATCCATACTATTAGCACCTACCCGAGAATGAGAGAATGACCAATTCTTATGAATTCGTTTCATTTCAGCACCTCGTTTTTCTCTCGGTTGGATTTGGAGTGGGTTATTCTGTAAGTCGTTGAATGGTGAAAGATCTTCGACTTTAGAGAGCAGTTGCACGGCATAAGGAGTTGAGGCTGATACGGCAAAGACGAGTCACACCTGGGCTGGTCGCTGAGTTCTACAAGGTAATTTACCGCAGAAGTTTATATTCTACAACATCCCGAGATATTTGAGCGGGTCGTGACGATGAATCCAATCTCTGCTGACCTTGCCGTAAACGTATGCCAAGAGGGAGATGAGGGTGATGCCCGCTTGAATGCCTGCCATAATGTAGAATGTCATCGGAGCTCCAGAAGACTCCAGCCACCAGGGCATGAACCAGCTTGCTCCAAACCAGAACAAGTTGCGTAACATGACGTATGCTACAGAGACCTCAACGCTCAAGTTACGGTGTGAATCCAAGATGTAGGCATACGCGCCAGCCGACGAGAAGACCGTAGCAAAGACGATCAGGCCGTAAATAAAACTGACCATAGCCCAGCTAGGGTGCTGGTGGGCTCCGTAATACCCAAAAGCGCAGAGCCCGGGGATGCCAACAAAAAAAGCTGGGATCATAAGCCATTGCCGGTATTCAGGTTCATAAAGTCCTCCATTGCGCCGGGCTGCACCTTTTGCGGTCGAGTCTGCTGTGAGCGAGCCTAGGACATAGGCAATCAATGACCCGACGAAAGGGAATGTATAGATGTAACCTAGTTCCGAAGGGCTGAAGAGATTTGGGGGAGCTGAGAACAGCTGCGAAAGAATGATGATGACTGCAGCGTTCTGTAAGCCGGTTAGTCTCCGAACTTGTATTTGCAGTCCTTTTGGAAGCCTACCCATGTACTCCAAAACCCTCCGTTGAAGAAGGCCCAGATCACTGCTGGGTAGAACATGCATAAAAGCGGCCTCGTGAGAAGAATGAACATGTTCTCGCCGGAGATGTTTGTGCTATAAGGTTTGAGCTCCTGCACATAGGATTTAGGCTTCTCGGTCGTCGAGTTATGTCCCACTGGTGAATCTTGACTACTGTCAGTATGCTCTATGAGCACCTCACCAGAGACAACATCAGTTTCGAATACCAGAGGTTGATTATACGCGTGCTCGGGACAGGCGAGGACGAGAAAAATTATTCCAATGAAGAGGAAGCCAGCAATGATGTAAAATTGAGTTCGCCACCCGTGCTTTTCCGTAATGTAGCCTCCAATGATGGGGCTGAAGCTGACCGTAGATAAAGTCATCATGTTGTAGAACATGATTCTTTTACCTCGTTGGTGGACCTCAAAGGACTGTGAGCCAGGTTTTGGGCCGAGGCTGATTTCACTTACAAAGTACAGATCGCCAACAGAAGAAAGGACTATTGACTCAAATGGCCCATTTCCTATTCCTTCGAGGGCACGAGCTCCCACAAAACTGCCGTAGCTGGTGACACGCGAATTCCATATTGTTGTAACAAAGAGCAGAAGACTTGCAACGATGTAAGTAGGTCGTTTTCCCCAGATCCGTGCGGAAGCTTGGGCAAACCATGCCGAACAAGCTGAAGTCAAGAGCGCCCACCCCGATAGTAAAGCGAATTGGTTGAACGTGATATTGAACTCTTCTACGATTTGGGCTCCGCATGTCGTCAAGACTGGGCTAAGGACAGCACCTAGGAGGACGTTGAAGCAGATCGCCAAGTACGTCAGATCCTTTTTCCATAGTGGCCAATTCTACAACTAGATCAGTCATGCCAGTGTGTAGGGCATGGCACAAACCAAAGGGTCATTTGGGGAACTCGAAGGCTGTGGCACTAGAGTCAAGTCGGAGTTGTTGCCTGCAGCATGCTTCGTGGTTGTGTCGCCATGACTGCAGTCTTCGACCAGGACGGAAGTACCAGGTACGAGTGTATTCCGGGATCCTCTAGGCTCCTTGATGCCCAAACCCATAGTTACCCTTTGATGTTCAATGGGAATCGAGCAGCTGATGAGGAAGTCTCAGAAGGTGTATGCGTGAGTCAACAAGATGTCCGATGTTCTTGAGCCCATGCTGCGGTGGGAGGGACGATCGTGACCCGATTAGCACAGTAATATGCATGGTCGCATTAAGGGGATGGAATGGCTGATAGGCGCAACGCCCGATGTCACAGCAGGACAAAAGCAGCAAGACGTCGCCATCAGAGCCAATGCTAGGCCGCACTTCTCAATCTCAGAGAGGGATCCTGCTTGCAAAATCGAAAACGATGCATTCGACAATGAGGGCCGTTAGGCGTTCAAACTTCGTTTGGAGAGGGATGACGTTCATAGTCAATCCCACAATGTTATTTCAAATTCTGATGAGCTTAGAGTAACAAGCTAGTCCTTATCGTATCATAAGATTGACGCACTTCGGGGAAACCCAATGGTGCGCCTTTTTCTCTCTGGAAGAAATGGTATTCCACCGTGTAGGCAATTAATGTGAGACCCAATCGGGCAGGTCGACCATTGTGTTCCATCCACTACGCACCAAATTCCGCTCCTTCCACACGTAGACCTTGAGAGATCTCCAGGCGTGAGGGAGTCCAGGGATTAGCAAGTGGATGCCTTGTGCACCTTACCTTAGGTAGGTACGTTAGAGGTCAAGATCGGCACTAGAAGTCCATGGCAAGGCCACTTCGGCCCGATGGAAGCTTGCGGGTCGCCTGGGGTCCAAGTGATCCAAGCCACGTGAGTGGTGGGAATAACATCACTCGCTTCCAAGTCCCCGAGCTGCATGCTTCGCCGCGTATGTGTAGGTGTGGGAGGTGTGGAGCAGTTTTCAAACAGACTCATGTGCATCCTGCGAGAACGTTGCAAGCGCGCCAATTAAAGGATCATTGCTGTAAGAAGAGATCCCTCGGGACTCATTTCGGTAAAAGATCGACCCCCTTATGCGCCAGTGATGTTGTAAGATATCTCACAGGATGCGAGGCTACAGCGACTGTATGACAATGCATGGCCCCAACGTCACCACGATATGATTGGTTACCAAGCCGTGTACACCGCCGCAATCCAATGTTCTGAATTTGAGCTGATTGCCGATCGAATGTAGCGAATCCTCTTTCATGTACGGATAATGCAAAGTAAAGTAGGTGCTTAGGGCGGCTCAGAATAGTCCGTTCAGCTTCCAGATGGTTCTCCTAGGCTGTTCGCTCTGAAAGAGCCGGGGATAGCCAATCATTCCGCGGAACGTCCTTTGCATACACAGATGGTCCGAAAGGACCCGCCAATACACAATCATGAGCCTTGAGAACAACAACCCAACTTCGATTCCTGAACGGGTCCTCGTAGTGGACTCTTGAGAAGCAGAAAGAGGCAAAATCCCGGTAATCATGGCCTCACCCATGCCAGAGCCACCTGGAGGAAATGTCAATCGAGCCCCTGGGTTCATCGCCTGCGCGACTATAACAACCGCCGCTGCGTTAATGATGGTATGCCTTCGCATGTACGTTCGAACTCGCATGATTCATGCAGTCGGATGGGATGACTGGATGATCCTGGGTGCCATGGTAATATCGTACTCTCTTGCGCCTCTGACAATCTCATCTAACGATGGATCCAGAGCATGGCTCTCCTTTTACTAGCCTTCAACGCGGTCGAGGTATCGTTTGGATACGGCAGACATGAATATTACCTGACTCCGAAACAACAAATCGAGTCGACAAAATATAATATTCTTGCAACAGTGGCGGTTGTCTTGGGCCCTTGCCTGGCCAAGATCTCCATCTGCCTGTTTCTCTTACGTTTACTTGGGGACGCAGTGGCCAAAAAACGAAAATTCTTTCTCTACGTCCTTATGCTGGTCTTGTTCGTCTACAATGTCGTCGACATTATCACGATCCTGGTGCAGTGTAGACCAACCTCAAAGATCTGGAACAGGAAGGCTCAGGGTAGTTGTTGGGATCCGAACGTCCAAGATGGTTTTGCATATATGCAAGGAGGTATGTCAGCCACTGTACGATCGCACTGGAGACATGTTGATCATTCCATAGCTCTTTCCGCGTTCTCAGCGTTCGCCCTTTCGGCCTTCCCGGTCTTAGTGCTCAAAGACTTGCAGCTGAATTTGCGAACCAAGATAGCTTTGTGTCTTCTCCTGGGGCTTGGAGTCTTGTGAGTAGCATTCGAACCGGGTCTACAACTCATTTGTCCTAATTCATTCTCAGTGACGGCATTTGCTCCGTGGTGAGAACAACCCTCTTATCCGGCTTCCAAGCTAGCATGGATTACTCTTGTAAAAACCACCTACGCCATCCATTATATAAGCGGACGTTGACCATAGTAACAGACACTTCTGTACCTATTGCCATTTGGGCCGGGTGAGTTAGCTTTACAGACCAGTCTCGCTTGGGTTCAAATACTAATGAGCATGATCCGCAGTCTCGAACAGACCATTGCAATAATCGCTGCTTGTGTTCCGACAATTCGGCCTTTATTTCAATTCTTCTATCCAACGCAAAACACCCCTACATCGTACCGAGTTAGGCATGGGTATTGGAAACATCGAGATATGGGCCACCAGCTATCCACGTTCTCTAAGGGCACTGGCCGTAGAGATGAGGAATACGGGATAAGAAATCACATTACTTCGAAATCGGCCGGAGGCACAATCAACGACAATGAAAGTGGGAATAGTACCCTGCCATTACGAGATCCTACAGCCATAAGAAAGACGACAGAGATAGACGTTTCTCGGTGAGCGGCGGTGTGTATGCTAAATCCTGTAATAAAAAGGCAAGATTAAAGGTGTAAGTTGGATGTTATTTATGAGGACACGGGGTAGTACTGTATATAGCTCGTTCGAAGTAGAAGTTCCTTACAAAATGCTCATCAATCTTGGAATGGCCCTCTCCAAAAAGGGCTCGTTCACTCGGACGAATGATACTATCAAAGCGTTCATTTCAGACTTAGCATTGACCAACGACGTTCAGTAGCACCAGTCAGCAGGTCTGAAATCCATTACTGTCAGCTTGGAAGGAGATGAAGAACATAATCCACAACATGCACCTCAAAGTAGAGTGATCGTAGCTATCACTGTAGGCTGATTTCATTTTTTCGACTGATGGGCATGTCTGCAGAGAGCCGCACTGTTAGCCTGACCCGAGTGTCCACCTTTCAGGGAATAAAGGGAATACTAATCGTCACCCCTCACCTATAGGCCACCTGGGTCGACGGCCCGATGCAGCTTAAACTCGCTACTGGGAGAAATCGTTTGGAAGCCTTGGGACTAAAATCTCCGTGCATGCAGGGGTAATGCTGACCGGACATTTGTCCGCATGCGGACAGTTGTGCTGCCAGTCAGATTCGATTCCCAGAATTCATGAATACCGACTAGATCGCTCGTGCATCAGATCTAGTTTCAGAGGTGTGGCACAATTCCTCGTATGACATACCTGTCTGACCCCTCGTGGATTGCCTACGAGCCGGCGTGTCTTCTTTAAATACAAGTCCAGCATGTCGAGTGTCCTGGGTAATGGCAGAGGCCTGAATTGAATAACCCTGAACATTGAATGTCCACGTAATAGAACAAAGTAGCCGTCTTAGGACGTCTTATCTATTTCGATTGTCCAACATTATCCCTACATGGCAGCCACTTCAACTCGAACAGCCCTACAATCCCAGTACAGGCCTCCCAAAAGCGGTATTCTATCTTTTATTCCCACGAGTTGGGTGCCTTACGCAGAACTTGCACGCATCGACAAACCCGTGGCATGTCTGTATCTTTATTTCCCGTGCCTTTATGGTACTTCACTGGCAGCATCAATGAGTCAACCTACAATACCACTTGATCGTCTCTCGAGAGTCAATCTCATCTTCCTCCTCGGCTCCTTTATGGTTCGGTGTGCAGGGTGTAGCTGGAACGATATTGTCGACCAGAAGTTTGATCGCAAAGTTTCTCGGACACGGCTTCGCCCCATGGCCCGGAGAGCTATATCAACCTCCAATGCCTTGATCTTCACAGTTATTCAAGTCCTGATAGGTCTCGTCTTGGTTTTCTTACTCCTACCAAAACCCTGCCTCATCTATTCGACTCCTTCAATTCTTCTGACAGGGTTGTACCCATATGGGAAGCGGTTCACTCACTATCCCCAACTCATACTTGGCTTTGTATTCTCCTGGGGGGTGATCATGGCCTTTCCAGCGTTTGATATCGACCTGCTGTCGTTTCCTGAGGCTATGACTGCCGCTGTCTATTTGTATGCGTCATGCGTCGCCTGGACGATGTGCTACGACACAATCTATGCGGCGCAGGATGTCAAAGACGATGCTAAGGCGAATATTAAATCACCCGTCGTGCTGCATCAAGGCCACACGCGTAAGCTATTGGTTGCAGCCGCCATAGTCCAAACGGTGTTACTAGGCTGCGTCGGTGCTGCAATAGAGGCCACAGCAATATACTTCGTCACTGCATGTGTTGGCAATGCACTAGTCCTAGGGACAATGGTCAGCAGAGTTGATTTAGACGAGCCCAAAAGCTGTCTTTGGTGGTTTAAGAATGGTAGCTTTTATACGGGGGCCATGATAGGTACTGGATTCATGGCAGAGTACACGCTCCGCGCGGTCCACTCAAGGCTAATGGTACCATGATTGCATCACGGATCTCAAAGAAGCGTTTGTGCTGTGATCTTGCTAGCATCGATGAATCGAGCCACTAGGATGTCATAGAAATCGGGGATTGCGGATTAGTTGCGCTCGGTTGGAACGTTCATTAGGGTCAGAAGCTTGTGTTTCATTCGAGCTCATAGAGTCACTGATAAAGCACATATTGATCTCAGTAGAGCTTAGGTTGACTTCTCGGACTTGTCTCATCCGAGGGATACTAGTTGCTTCCTGATTGGCCCAATTCTGTGAGATGAAGGAACCATCTCTCGTGGCGAGCCGGTTCACGGCGAGAGAGATTGATCAAGTCGGCCGACGCAGTTGGGAAGACACTCAAAGCATCATTGATGAGACTCTACGGCACTCACACCATACCATCTGAATTAATATTCCAAATGGTTCAATAGATGGTAATTCGTTTTGTTCGAAGAGGCGAAGTTCGGGTGGCAAATCTCTAGTATCTGTCGAGAACGTTTCCAAAGTGCTTACAGCTTTTTGCAAAAACACTGGCCACGGCGCTAGTAGGAGAAAAAAAATTTGCGCGACCACGAAAAATTGGCCTATAGGCAAAATCGAGTATGTAGCCACCGTAGACCTTATAAATAGCTATTTAATAGATAGATTTAATAGAATATTATTAGAATTCGCTGTTTACTTAGTAAATAGCCTACACATTAACTATCTATGTAGCCAAACGGTAGCGATAGCCATATGGGCCAAATATCAGCCATATGGCCAAACGTCAGCCATGTAGCCAAACATCAGCCATATGGCCAAACAGTAGCGATGTAGCTATGTAGCCAAACGTCAGCCATGTAGCCAAACAATAGCGATGTAGCTATGTAGCCAAACATCAGCCATGTAGCCAAACGTCAGCCATGTAGCCAAAC
>JAABUI010001152.1_pt1 | contig 15905 bp, 28 predicted proteins | sample 5559111 | NCBI WGS metagenome assembly JAABUI01 (sample SAMN10711870, study PRJNA513365) | rock metagenome | isolation source: Antarctica rocks | place: Antarctica: Victoria Land, Buttleship Promontory
CGATCACGGGTCGGAGGAAGATGTTTACGCAGCTACCATGATTTCCATACCTTGTGGCTACGAGGTAAACAAGATGTCGAAGCCACGTAATCGATTGCGGCCACGAGGCTACCTCGGAGACGACCAAGAAACGTCCAAAGCCTCTCGGATTGATTTCTACGACGCGTCGTTCAGGGGCCATTGAAACAATTACTCCCTTTTCGACAAAACTTAGACGTGGCGCTGTACGACGCGTCTCGCTTTGGTGTGCTAACTTACCTACCTTCCACACACGATGATCACAGCCCACATTCACTGAGTTGCGAAAACGCGGAAAGACGTGTGCATCATCTTGGCAGTAGAGAAGCGTTAAAATGCAGAAGTCATTTACATGGACTGATCTGAGTTGTCCTTATCTTCTCCGCCGATCCGATCAGCGTGTCGTTCAAGCTGGAAGCAGTCAAAGCATCTTCACAGATTGGAGATCGAGCAAAGACAACATCATGCTGAATTTTATCAGCTGGATATCGTGGACCCGCATGAAGCCGCCGATAGATTTTCAATTCCCCAGACAAAAGCCCTTCGACATTGCCCTGTGAATCACGTGATTTCGGCCTTGAGCGGTCCGAGCTGACCTTGTGACGTCCTCTCCCCGTCGGTCCCCCAGAATTCGAATCCCCGCCAATACTCACTTTTGCGCTCTCATCTCTTGCGCGACCCGGGAGTACGGCAGCGAGGCAAGCAGGCTTTAACGACCAGTCGTAGAAGCCCCTCCTCGGTCAGCAACAGCGAGGATCCTTTGAACCCGCCAAATATATCGCTGTCGGGTTCAAGATGGAGCTATACATTCCTCCTCCCTCTTCCTTCCTCCCTCGACTTCCTCCACCTCGACCCGTAGTCCCTGCGGTACCCATCGTCCCGGTTCCTGACCTTCCCGATACGATACATGCACCGGAAGGCGCCTATACACTCAACTCCTCTCTCTTTCCCTCGATCGGCACACCCGCCGCCCCACTTCCCTTCGATAGCCGTCTTGCTGGACCACCTGCGGCATCCTTCATTGGCGGGGTAGGAGGCTTTATTGTCGCACCCGCTCCACCAGGTCAGGCTGGTGGTGGACAGACTGCAATGAGTTTCGGGAGTACGGTGGTGAACGGGCAGACACAGCCAGCTCATCCGGTCCGGATGAGTTGGGTGAATGTATGGTTCCCGCCCAAAGCAGGGGAGAAGGGTATCGGCGGGCTTCTCGGAATGGGTGGTGGGAAAGCAGATTCGCCAGCGGTAGGAGCAGGACAGCCCCAGATGCCAGGATACGAGCCGAGCGTCTCCTCGGATTCAGACTCACCGCCTTCATCCGATAATCCGGCTTTACCGCCTACACCGCTCGAGGTTCCTCTCTCCTCCCTGCCGCTAGCGACTTCGTCCAAGCGCATGCCATTTACCAAAGGATCGACAGCTCCCAATGCATTGCCTCGACCGAAGAATAATCTGCGCTCCTCAAACTCGACTTTCGTCACTCGTTTACAGGCGCTGGACAGTTTACCGAAGACCATGGCGGAAAAGGGGAAAGGGGGAGGCGAGATGGTGCGGTGGGGATTTTGGAATCTCGGTCGGACATTCGGGTGGGGCGAAGAGGGTGGAAAGATCAAGGTGAGTCGAGCTGGTTATATCAGCTCTCTGCAAACATGCTGAATGTTCTGTAGGAACCCCTTGCACGATTAACCTTCTCACAAGTTCCCACATGCCACGCCGTTTCACAACTCACTGCAAGCCCGGACCGACTGGACATCGTTGTCGGGTTCGCATCCGGGGATATCGTCTGGATAGACTTCCTGCTTGGCCGTTATACCCGGATCAATAAAGGGGTAAGTTCTCTTTCCTGTGTTCCCTCTCCTTATGCTTATAAATCTGGGCAGGGCCTCCTCAACTCCAACATCGTTTCCGCGATTCACTTCGATGCGCGCCAACCCGCTCACTTCATGGCCACTTTCGCCGATGCGACAATCATGCATTTCAATCTCTTCGCCGAAGACCCGTTGATCACCAACGCCACCTCGCCATCCATGCCATGGACAGTATTCTTCGATCGACAGCGCGAGATGCAGGCTCCCGTCACGCCGAATCCCGATCTCACCGCGGTACCGGAGGAAGGGGACGGCGAGATCTACGAGGACTCGCTGATGCTCTGGAAGAACGAGGACTCGGGAGCAGTACCTGATGTTCAGAAGGGGAAGAAGGATGAGAGGAGTCCTTGGGCGGGGAAGAATCCACTTATGGTTTACAAGATAGGGCTCAAGAACCTGACAGGTGAGCTTGCCTCGAGATGCATGGGGTTCATCACTAATGTGTGTCAAGGCACTGCATACTCACCTGACGGCCGTATGCTTGCTGTGGTTTCTGATGATGGGATGCTTCGTCTTGTCGACTTGCAGGAGGAGCGGTGAGTCTATCCATAGCGGTGGATTGTACATTGATGATCTCGCACAGACTGACAGATACCTTTGCTGGCTACTTCGGTGCCCTAAATTGCGTAAGCGTGGAGGTTCAAGCATGTGTGAAACCTCACTGACAGTTGACCACAGGTCGCCTGGTCGCCCGACTCCCGCTTTGTCGCCGTTGGAGGTCAAGACGATCTGATCACCATCGTTTCACCTCGGGAGTCACGGGTGGTCGCCCGCTGCGAGGGCCATTCGGCATTCGTCACGAATATTGCGTTCGATCCAATACGGACTGGAGGATATCGCTTCGGCAGTGTCGGCGAGGACGGGAAGCTCATCCTGGTGAGTGCGACTCCCTTCCGGGATACGTAAGGCTTATCCAGTGACGCAGTGGGACTTTACGGCCGCATCGCTCCATAGACCTAGACATCATCCGCACAAGTCGAATGCATCGCATCACCGGATCGCGGCCGGCTCGACCCTCTCGCTGGCGGGAGCGAGCCGATCTCATCTACCCCTTGACTTCAACACAACCGGCGGACACTTCCATGCTGCTCCCCCTCGGAATGAGGTCCCGCTCCTTCAGCCTGTCCTGGTACGTCATACGGTCAAACTTCATCGCACAAATCAATCGCTTCTCATCGACCTACCCGTTACTCCGTTGAGAGCTGATGAAGTTTCTGGTAGGCTCGAGTCGTTGAAGGCAATCTTATCACAGCCGTCCATTCTCTCAACAGGCCATCGTCACCGTCTCACGTGCAGCGCTCATCAAGTTCTGGGAGAGACCGCCTAGAGGGGGACAAACTGTCAATCGGGAAAGGGGCCAACGGATCCGAGAAGGCCGGGCCAAGGAACGGGATATGCGGAATCTTCGAGAACGGGAAGTATCGGTAATGGCGTGAAGCTTGAGGGATGTGGAGTACATGTAAGCCTGCGAGATGCAGGGTATATAGCGGAAGATGGGTTGGGAGACTTATACTAACCCTATAGGTTGATGAGACTCAGTCAAGATGATGACAATGTCGAGGCATTTGAGTCGCACTGATAATTCGATGACCCTGGTGCGCCTTTGCCTGCTTTTCGAGTATGCGCCTACTCCTTTGTTCTTCATCCCCTCCAAAGGACGATACAGGCATTATCTCAATTCCACCCTCCAACCTCCTTTCTTTCTGGCTGAATCGTCTTCATCGCAAGGGCGACTGACCACTGAACTCTCCTTAATCTGCTTCACCATGATCATCCGAGATGACAGCTCAGCCTCACAGAAAACCGACTCAAATACACCTAACTCGGACAAAGACTGGTTCTCTCAGCACTCCAGTATGTCTCCTGCTTGCCTCACGGTGCTTGCACCATTCCGTGGAGCGGCAGACTAGTGACTAGCTGATGTCGTCTCTTCAGCACCCTTTTACATCGCCTTCTCCGCGATCCTCGCCCTCATCACCATCACCAGCCTGTTTCTGCTCTACCGTGGTCCCCACCGTACTTGCACCCCTTTCAAGTCATGTTGTCGGCAGCGAGGACGACCTAGTGCACGTCTGAGCAAAAACCATGGCGCGACTTGGGGAGGCGACGGCGTGGATCTTGCACCACTCAGGACACCGCCGAAGAACCCGAGCGATACGCGAGGACAGTCGAGCTTCCCCTGTGGGATTCCAGGCAAGGCGCACAGGGTGGACAAGGGCTTGACGGTTTCCTCCTTTGGTCAGCCGTGGCCCGCTTCCGTTGTCGAGTCTCCTGGATATGGCGATCCGCACTCATCAAGCGAGGTTCGTCGTGCGTCCCGCCCAACGGCGAAGACCTCTCTTTCAACCTACGATCCCCTCATCGCTGCCCCTCAGCCTGCTGTACAGCTAGATCGCCTACCGTCTGCCCCATCGCCGACAAGCGGAAGTCTCACAAAGAGGACAACACTGAACCCACCTCGCGCCAGAACTACATCCCCCGCGAGGTCCAGTCCACTCCGCCAGAGTGACACTCCAGCAGCAGAGGTGGCGGAGGCGAAAGCTTGGAGACGAATGACGACTAGACTGGCAGTGGGTGGTGAATCAGGCCATTCCGACCTGCCCGTTGGACAAGCTGTTTGACGAGTGTGGCATCGCCTATTGTCCGAAATGTGCCTGCCGATCATTCCTCCGACTGTCACATCACTCAACACGCCAACGCCCGTCATCGTTCTCATCGACTTTGAGCCCGATTCACCACGTCTTTCTCCTTCCCCACTCCCACTCCCACCCTTTTCTACTTACCTTCGTGCGATCCGCCTCCAAGCGCTCGACGCCATGCAGCAATACTACAGCAATCCGGCGATGGGAGGCGGGATGGATCCGAGGATGATGGGGATGCAGGGGATGATGCAGCCTGGGATGATGGGGATGCAGCCTGGTATGGGACAGATGGGGGGGATGGGCTCTGGGATGGGCGTGGGACAGCCCGGGATGATGGGTGGGTTGGGTGGGATGGGGTATGGTCAGGCTTATAAGCAGCTTGTATGTCCCTCACTGCCCGGATTTGGTGGTGAAAACCCGCTGACGGGGTGATGAAGGGGTATGATTATCAGCTGCCTGCGCTCGGGTATACTCCTGATGCCTCGTGGGGAGCTTGGGATCTAGTAAGCGTACCAGCTTTCCAATTTCGACAGCCCTGAAATCGGACGAAATAGGCAAATGCGAGGTATTCTGGCGGTCGGCTTGAACGGCCATTCTTCGACAACATCGTGTGTCCCCTTCATCCTCTCGTGTACCCTCGAGATACGATGGATCTAATACCTTATGGCTAGTCCAGCTGACATCGACTTCAGATATCCTCACTCTCCGGCTTCTTCGCCAGCCGTCATCTTTCGGAGCATGCCGCCCGAGAAGCTCATCGACGTGTTTACCATCATAACGAGGGCGAGGATGCTGGGATGAAAACCTTTGGCGGGGCCGCGGCGTACCAAGCTTTTCTGTAAGTTCGGTGCAGTCTGCCTGCAATATCGGCTAAGCGTTGGCTCAGCATCTGGGACAGGGACCATCATTATGCTTATCACTCGTTCCCGACGCAGGAGAACCGGGAGAGGCTTGTTGGATTGGCGGTCGCGGAACGTGAGTCCAGCCAGGGATCGCCGCTGCCACCTGCATTCAGCTGTCGCTTCGGCATCCGAGGGCTGACGAGTGTTGCAGTGTTCGCCCTGTGGGATCGTATTCCGCCGCGCAGCTCTCGAGCCAACGTGGAAGAGGCGTCGCAATATGCTGCGGCGACAGCGAAGTACCTGTTCGACAGGGTGAGAGGCAGCGAGACTGAATGTGATGAAGTCTACTGACGATGAGGTTCTGTGGTCGCAGCACTATAACCTGACCGAAGGCCATTCCCACGAACGCCATCGTGCTCGGTTCGACGACGACTCTGGCGACGAGAGCGAGGGCAGGAGGATGAGATACCGCAACGGGTATAACCGTATGCCTATGGTTCGAAGGCATGTCAGCTGCTGATCGAGTGCAGAGCAAATCATGGGCGGCGGCGTGATGGGCGGACAGAGTATGCTGCCTGGTCAGGGTATGATGGGGGCAGGTATGGGTATGGCTGCCCCAGGGTACGGTGCGATGGGCATGCCTGGAGCGATGCAGGGCGGGATGATGGGGCCTGGGATGATGGGCGGTGGCATGATGCCGGGAATGGGCAGTGGCATGATGGGCATGGGTCAGCAGCCAATGGCAATGGGAGGCATGGGGATGGGCGGAATGGGTATGGGGATGCCGATGGGAGGGCAGGGGTACATGGGCGAAGCTCAAGCGGGACCGGTGAGTCGTGCCTCTGAGCTTCAATGAGCAATCGGGGACTGACATGTGCAGGGTATGCACCCGTACACCTATGGCGGTCAGTCAGGCGTGGCATACGGGAATCTGCCGATCGATCAGATGGGGAAGCCGACGTATCCCGGTGGGCAGGGGAGACCTTGGTTCGGATATGAACAGCCGAGGTATTGAGCGAACAAGGAAGTTGAACAGAGGGACACAGGGTCAGTCGGTACATGATGGACGTTTCTTCCTGTTAGTATTGCTCCGCGACTTGATGAATATTGATGTCATCACGCTCGCAACGGCTCAAGCAGTACTCGGATATATCAGTGGCCAGGCTGATCCTTTCAAGGAAGGCAGAAGTCAGTCGCGAAGCATCGATATCCCGTCATTCATCCTTCAGCGCTCCTTTCTTCTGACGGGAGGCTCAGAACCACATCTCTGCCCCCATCCTTCCCTCCACACCCGGTAAACTACCCCACAGAGCTCTCAATCTCTTCTGTCCCTAAACTCAGCAATCACCACCCGAACCATGGCATTCATCCTCCACCCCCTCCTCTCCACCTACCCCGGTGCCTCCTTCATCCCCAACGGCAACTTCAACGGACCCCACTTGGCCATAGCAAGCGGCGGCAATTCTGCCGGCTACTGGGCCGAGATCCCCTGGGAAGTTTCAGAACCGTTCCAGTGGAGTTTGCCCCCCGCGATCGTTGCTGCTCAGGAGGGGAGGGGGACGGGGATCTATGGGATCACAGGGAAGGGTGGGGCACCGTTCAATTATGGGTGGCCAAAGTATGGCCCGGTAAGTTTGCCTCAGCTCTCTGTCCCTTCCCAGATGAGATGGGTTTGGAAAGACGCTGACTGAGTGGCAGATGCCGCTGAAACCGGAGTTGGGCGGGTTCGGTGAGTTCGAGCGGGACAGGGGTGATCCGGGATCGATACTGATGGATTTCACGTAGTTGGAAAGCTCAACCCGTACGGAAGGAGTTGGCCTCACGGATACTACAAGACTCTCAACTAACCAGCACCTCGAGATCAGGTTCGTTCGGGTGCAAAGGAATATCTGGGAGCGGAAGGGTTCATTCAGGAGTTCAAGCTCTCTCGTACAAAGATTCGATCTCTCGTGCCTTGCCGAAATCTCCGCGTGCACCATATTGACGGCTTGGACAATGTTGACTGACTCGGATTCCGCATCATTCGTCACCTGTACTGAACGTCTCGAGGCCTGCAGACATGGCCTTTCTACTACTCTCCGTCTCCGTGCTCCCTACCCTCCTCGCCGGACTTCTCATCATCCGTCGCATCTCGCTCTCCCTCACCCCGGTCGAGACGTACAATGGCGTACCCAAACCACCACTTATACCCAGCTGGGTGCCCTTCCTCGGGAATGCGCTTCAAATGGCTAGCGGTGATGGATTTTGGACCAGGGCTGAGTAGGTCTCCCGAAGCTCGAAAGAGGTCGGAACGACGGATCCTGACGGAAGAATGCAGGAAGAAATACGGTCCTGCCTTCCGAATACTCGCCATGGGTCAGACAAGGATCTTCGTGACCACACCAGCTCTGATCAACTTCGTCTACAAAAACACTGAAGCTTTGTGCGTGCTCCTCAATCTTGTCGCAGATCACCTGCTGATCGGAAACTCCAGTAACTTCCCTTATTGGCGCAAGGTCATTCAGGTCAGCGGGTTTGGCATGCAGCTTGCCACCTCGTTCTCGCCGGTATTCGATGATCGCCTTTTCGCGGAACATCATCGGGTCATGCAGTCCAGTGCGATCGTAGGAGTGACTCAGCGATATCTCAATCTCCTGCAAGGGGGGATCCGCGGACGACTAGATCAGATCCCTCCGGGCGAAAGTGAGGAGGTGAATTTGACGGATTTGGTGCTGGACATCATGGTCAGTCTCCCCGGAAAACGTCAGCTTGTCCTGAGACGAACAGTACACCGCATCCTCGAAAGCTTGGTTCTCCCCGTCCTTCCCATCAGCCTCGACGAAGAACGCCTTCTTCGCCTTCGACAAAGTCTTCCCCCTACTCAATCTCGCCGCGTTGCCCTCCCTACTCCGCTCACCAGCTGCATCCGTCCGAGATAAGCTGTTATCGCAAATCGAGGAATGGTGGAAGACGATCTCGGATGAGGACAAGAAACTACTGTCTCCTTCTAGTGCGCTCTTGCTAGATGCCCAGGAGAGCGAGGGGTGGGGTACGAGGGATCAGGCGTCGTGGCTGATGGCTCTGCTTTGGGCGCTCGAGGCCAACGCCCCGTACGGTGAGTAGTCAACAAGCTGAAAGTACGATCGGACTGACGGATATTAGCTGGACTGTGGACGATCGCAGAAATTCTCCGCCGACCGTCTCTGGCTTCGACTTTGAAAGATGAAGTCACCGAAGCCGTCTCGAAGCTTTCTCCGCCGGCTCTATCCACCCTTCTCCACCTTCCACAACCCGAACTCATCGCCAACCTCCCGCACGTCAACGCAGCTCTGCAAGAAACGCTCCGATATCACACCTCATCTTACTCCATCCGCCTCGTCGAAGCGGACATAAACCTTCCAGCATCCTTATGCGGCAATCAAACGGGTTTCAGCTTAAGAAAGGGGGACGAAATGGTCTGCGTGACTCGGATGTGCCATGTGGACAAAGAGGCAGAATGGGGTCCAGACGCGGATGTTTGGGATGCGGAAAGGTTCCTGGATGGAACGAGGCAAAAGGGGCCGATGATGCCGTACGGCGGAGGGGTGTCCATGGTGAGCAACATGATCACCTAGCGTGCAAACAGCTGATCCTGAGACTTCCAGTGTGAAGGTACGCTATCGCTATCTTGACTTCTACCTTGCTGATGCGTTGTAGGTCGCCATTTCGCCGGCACAGAGATTATCGCCTTCATCGCTGCTTTTCTCCACTTGGCTGATGTCGAGATCGTCCCTGGCACAGACACGCTCAAGCCGGACATGCAGAGGATCGGGTTGGCGGTGTTGCATACAAAGGGGAACTTGAAGGTGCAACTGAAGCGCCGAGCGGGAAGGTAGTCGGAGACCATATCTGAAGGTGAAATTTGGGGTTTCGTGTGACTATTTATCCATTCTATCTACTATGAGGGCTACTCTGCTGGGGTGAGCGGGAACGACATTGCCGACGTGCTGCTGACCCCTCTGCTTCCTTGCGACGGGGCTACTGGAGGGCTCAGGAGAGGTTCTCACAGGGCGCTTGGGAATGTCATCTCTGGTCCGCCCAGACAGAGTATCTCTGGTAATGTACAACGATGTAGCCGAACGTTGGGATGCCAACAGTAGTGATCAGGCAATCTCTGCCAGTACGCCGCTCTATGCTCCGTAGGACCTTCTTTTCGTGGACCAGAGATAGTACTCAGTCGGGTCATGACGCCTGACAGAAAGCACGAAGATGTTCGAAACAGATAGTCGGTCGACAGCGAAGAGTGCCACTTGTTTTGGCTCAACTCGATATCTCTTCCTGGCCTTCTCCCTCTTGAAGACTGGCACGACCAGGGACAAACGCGAGTGGGAGCCATCGGGCGAAAGTGTCCATTTGATCCTGTATTATACCTGACTCATTGAGGAAAGACGGACTCACACCCATCCTGGAGCTCGACTTTGACCTCATTCCTTCAACTCGAAGCTGATTTATACGCTCGCCTTGCATTCGGGACGAAAGCGATCGTGAAAAGATGTCGCTTCGATCTCCCGCTGCGGGTGACCATCCCGACTGATCGGCCAAGTCCAAAGGACCTTCCTTCGGGACGACGCCCGAAACCTGAACCTGACCAAGGAATGATCGCCATCCCCATCCTCATCACGGTTTTCATTACCCGATACCTGATTTTCTCTGACCACCCGCCAGGTCCGAGTTCTCCGGCGCTCCGAGGTGATCCGACCTGAAAGGAGGGTGGGGAATGTCGTGCTTTGATCGGCCATGAGAAAGGTCAGTCGCGGGAATGACGGATGGGGATCTGTATAAGAAGGCCGAAGGGGGATTGGGTCTTGGGTGGGCAACAAGAGGTGTATTGAGGAGCTGATACGAGAGGGAGGTCTTGAGATGCTTGCGCCGTCGATCATGTGAGTCTGACCACTGGCAGTGGAGAAGTGGATTGATGAGGGATGTGATAAGCGCCCTGAGCGATACCGTCGCGATCGTTCATATACCCGTCTCGTTGTGTGGTGAGTATACGACCCAGCTGTACTGGACAGTCGGGCGAGCAGCAAGCGAGTCCGAGGAGTTCTTCAACGTGACCTCGAATCGTATCGAGGTGGGTACTCGCTTCCGGCTCCCTTCATCCCAGCCAGAAGATCGATTCATCGTTGAGCGATACTGATCCGTAAACTCAGATCGCCATATTCGCCTCGGTCAACTTGGTGAAGGCTGAGTGGTCAGACATCGAGGACGATCATGTGCGCATCAGTACGACTTGGCGAGTGTTCGAGATCAGCTCGGGCGATGTAGGTGATGCGGGTAACTATGGTGAGCAGCTCCGTTGCTCACTACCAGTCCAAACCACGACTCATCAGGAGTCTCTTCGCAGATTCGCCCCACTTGCGGCACGTCTCCGCTCCCCTAGCACGTGCAGGGATCTCCATCCTCTACCAATCTTCCTACTTCACAGACTACATCCTCGTCAAGGAGTCGGACTTCGCCAAGGCATCATGGGTCTTTGCGAGTCAAGGCTGTTCGTAACGCTCTCACCACTACTCTCACTGATTCGCTGCAGGGCAAGTCGACCCGAGCATCAATGCCCCTCGGTGTCACACATTCCTACCTCCTCCCCCAATCACGCCCACCTTTGATGGCTCCGCGATCAACAATTCATCCCGGCCCCTCGCTCAGCCGATGATCACTGTCCTCCCGTCCCCTCTCGCATGTGTAGGTTTCGCTCGCACCGCCGAACAGCTGGCGGGCGAGCGTATTCGCCAGCTCCTGGTATGGTCGGAACGGATTCTACCGTTCTGGACGAGCACGAGCAACACCTCGACTCTCGCATCCGAATCCGACACCGAGGAGACCAGCCAACGCCCATTTATTAGCTACACCCGAACGGAAGATGGGGCGAGCCTACTTACCGAGATTCGCGTGTTGCGCGCAATGTTCCCGAGCGAAGGCGAAGACGTGGTAGAGCTTCAGTCCGGAGGCGAGCTGGCATGGGACACCGATACCGATCTCGAGGACGATACCGATCTCGAGGACGATCACGACATCAAAGCCTGGGGCGAAGAGGAAGACGAGATACAGGGCATACCCATCACCCCACCGTCAGAGAGCGGTCATACGAAATCAATCTCCTTGCCGGCAACGCCGACCCACTGGACCTGGCGCGGGGACGCCTTCGGTGGGATCCCAGCTCAGTGGTCGAGGAAAAGGGTCAGCTCGATGAGCTTCAACCCGCTCAAGGGAGAGACGATGCCAGAACGGGAGATAGACAAGTCCGGGGGTAGGAAGAGGTGTTTGCAGCTGGATCTAAGGGGAGTTGGGGATAGCGATCAAGGGGAGAATGCTTACCATCTTGGTGAATCTTCTCGAATCTCATAGAATTGCTGTAACACTGACACCGCTTAGACAAGTCCGGCCTCGTCACCTTCTTCTCCGACCTGCTCAACGCCGGCAACGTCCGCATGCTGTACTCGTCCACCTTCCACACCGCCAACATCCTCGTCGAGGCTAGCGACGTAGGACGGGCGAAGCGGCTTTTGGAGGGCCGTTGATCGTTGCCCCGATCCGGGATGGGATCCCTCAACGATGGCGTCGCCTGTTCTTGGAGATGGCACAATGTGGATGTTCGCAATCTCGAGTATCTGATCATGCGGATGGACACGCAGGATCGGAACAAGATGCACATGCATAAGGCGTGAACGTGACAATGCAAGCAACAGGTACTCCACAACATGCACACGGCCTCTTCTCGTCACTACGGTATTCCTCTCCGGTCACGCCTGAGTGTGACCCTGCCCAGACCCCTCTCGGCCAACCCCACTCACGGCCCTGAACCCCATTCGTCGCGCATACTCCACCTCTTCAGTCCTCGTCAATCGATCCCCACCTGACCAGTTCGCACTACTACTCCTCGCCCTGAACTTCCCTTGCCGGACTTTGAACAGCTCTTCCATGGAGATGGGTCGGATCGGACCGAAGAGCTCGTCAGGATTCCGATGGGCTTGTTGTTCGAGCGCCGCACGGAGTTGGGGCGATTCGGCCCAGCCTGGACGCTTGAACTCGTCTTCTTTGTCCGAGTCATCGGAGTCGGAGTACCTGAACGCAGGCAATCAGCTTGGTATAGACGGATAGGTGGGCAGAACTCACTCAGAAGCGATGTCGGGAAGGACGATGTCTTCACTCTGCATTTCGATAGCCTTCTCGTCAAGCTGAGATTGGAGAGCTACTCGAGACTGCTGAAGGACGGTGGAAGCCGGATTGTGCAGCGGTTGCTGGACAGATGATTGACGTAGAGGTTGAGCCATTGCCGATGGGCGCGATGGGGGCCCGAGTGGTCGACGCTCGGCTTGAGGATTGACAAGAGTGATAGTGGAAGTCTGGCTCGTGGCGGCAATAATCGAAGTGGTCTCGGTAGTAGCCGTCCGGAACGCCGTCGAGCCCATCTTGGTCGGGCCCGCTACATGTTGCCCCGTGAGTGTGGCCGGAGGCTTTATTGGCCGAGGGGCTTCTTTCGGTTTGTTGATTGCCACCGGTGCGGTTGAGGCTGGCGCTGCAATTCGTTTGGCCGGGTTCATGGGACCGCTTTTGTTGAGCATCGGCGCGAACTTGCGTTTCTTGTTTGCCTCTTCCTCAGCCTGTCATGTCATCAGCATATGTAGCTCTTCCCAGGAGTCCTGACCGACCTTAGCCTTGGCCACAGCTGCTTCCCTCTCCTCTTTCAGTGCCTTCTCCTTGGCAAGCAGTGCCATCTTCTCATCCCTCTCTTTCCGTCTCTTCTCGAGTTCCGCTCGCAGTCGCTTCTTCTCCTCCTGCTCCAAGATCTTGGCCTTGCGCTCCTCTTCCAGTCGTATGCGATCCTCCTCGGCTTTACGAATAGACGCCTGCTGTTTTCGCTGCTCGGCTTGATCCTTGAGCTGCGCCTTGCGGTCATTCACTACCTGTTCCTGCAAGGGGTCATCGGTTTTGTCGCTACAACTTAGGTACTCACCTTCTTGGCAGCAGCCGCCGCCAGCTGGATACTCTTGACAGGACCCGTGGTCGGCTTGAAGCCAAGGGTCTTGCCCGCGATCGTGGAGGCATGGCTGAGAAGGCCGTTGCTCGTTGCTTGGGATGATGTTGACATGACGAGCGGATGGGAAGGTGCCAGGCTGTCTGAGGATGAGGATGACACGAATGGGGGCTGAGTCTGTGGAGACACTTAGTCGGGACAGAGAATTACGAGGACTAACTGACAGATGCTTCCGGCTGCTGCCTTGCATCCACCTCCATCACTTCCTCCTCTTCACCTTCCTCAACTTCCTGTTCTTCTGTGTCTGCGTCATCCTCTACTGCAGTAGCTTCTAGTGGAGGGACCGATGATTCACCCAAGAGGGTCTCGAGAATGACGGGCCGATGAGCTTCCCTCGAATCGATGCTCTGCTCGATATGCTGTTCGGTTGGCAGCTTCGGTGCCTTTACAGGTGACGAGTGCACGTGTTTCTCTGGTCTAGCGTGTGTTGCTGGAGCCTCAATCGCGACAGGTAATACGCGAGGAGGTGTACCGGCCGGAGTCGTCGACCCAAGGATGACTCGCTTAGTTCTGGGAGGCGTCCTTTGTCGTGCGGAATGAATATCTCTAACTGCTCTCGGGGAATGAACCTGAACAGACTGAACTTCGATGTCCTCTTGTAATTTCTCGAAGACCTTGGCCTCCTCTTCGACCTCGTCGACTCGAGCTTCTTCTATGAGTGGTGTCGGGAGTGGCGCATCTGGTGTTGTTGATCTTATGCCATCGACTTGCTCCACCGGCTTGGAGACCTCGCCAATCAATCTCTCCAGCTCTTCTTGCGCCTCCAGCTCGGCCTTCCTCTCCTCCTCCAGCCTCACAGCCTCCTCCTCGGCGGTCTTGGCGGAAGCTCCTAGGCCTAGACTGCGACCAAGATTGCCGAGTCCGCGCAGGAAACCGGACCCGGTGCTTGTGGCTTTAGGCGTGGCGCGCTGTTTGGCGAGTTCCTTCGCTTGAGCTCGCTCGCGCAGCTCATCGAGTGCTCTTGTTACCTTGTGGATGTCGGATCGCGGGTTCTGAACAGACAAGGGCGCTTCGGGAATGGCGGGAGGCGCGTTGCCGGCAGGTAGTGATGTCGATGATACGGGTGCACGAATAGAAGCAAGGAGTACCGGAGCAGGTTGGCTTATCGACTCGACTGCAGGTTGGACGCTCGGCATGACAGCAAAGTCCACCTTCACCGCCTTCTCGGGACGTCTCTCCAGTGTCTCTTGTTCTTCTTCTTCCATGCCCTCATCAGATCTCCGCTTCATACCTCCAGCCGGTGCCAGGCTCTTTCGTAGCGCTGCAAAGTCGACAGGAGCATTGCCACGCTGTGAGGGAGCCGCAAAGGATTTCCGGAGAGCTGAGTTGTCGGAAGCACCATTGGATAGACCGGTGATTGGGACTGTACCAGTGCCAAGGGCTTTGCTGAGCCATGACGAGCGGACTTGCCGCACAGGGACGCCGGGAGTTGCAGCGATCGGTGTAGGAGCGGCGGGCGGAAGGTCGTACTCGGCCGGCACGGACTCGAGGGGCACGGCAATAGAAGCAGTAACAGGCTCGGCAGACGATTCCTGGTCACCGGCTGGCTGATTATCTTGGAGATCCTCGGATTGAGACTCCACGTTGACAGCAGGGTTTTGCTGTAAACTTTGTGAAGACAGACCAGTCGATCTCGCAGACGAAGCGCTGATCTCCTCTTCGCCTTCGGCAATCATTGATAAATCGGTTGTAGCGCTAGCTGCGGTCACGGCGAGAGAGACCGGTCTCAGCTTGTTTGACTCGTCTTCGACGTGTAGAGCGGGGATATCTTCAACCTCTACGTTCTCTTCGAGTGGCTCCGTAGCCAAAAGTACTGGCTCAGCGAGTGGTGCAACATCGGGTGGCTGGCCGCGAGGAGGGAGGGAGGTCAGTGGTTCCGGGGATCCTCCTGTCGCTTCGATCGCATACTTCCCGGCCAGCTCGGTGGCTGGATGACCGGGCTCGATAGGTAATCGTTCCGCATCAAAGGGCGGCTCATCCTGCACAACCGCAAGAACTGGTGTCGGAGCCTCGTTCTCCTCATTCGCCTTTGTTTTCGCCTTCTTGCCCTTGCCTTTCCCCTTCGCTGGCTTCTCGGCTTTGTCGACCGCCAATGCTTTACCCTTGCCCTTCACCCCAGCCTTTCCTGCTTTAGTCGGTGCTGCATCGAAGAGGGGAGAGGCGGCAACGGTGTTGTGTGATCGAGGCTGAAGGGGAGAGAATGGCTGTCGCACCTGTACAGGGTTCAGCGATCTACTACAAGAAGAATTCATCTGCTCACCTGAGAAGTCGGCTTCGCTGAGGCTGGACTCAAGCCCAACCTCGCGTTCAGGCCCTTCACCTTGTCCGTCCGGTCCTTAGCCGCTACTGTGGTTGCTCGAGTCTTCTTTGTTGTTTGGGTGCGAGAAGGGGTCTTCATAAGTTCGGTGATGGGTGCTCTACGAAACGTCAGCATGTATCATCTACGATTTAAGCAGGAGGGGGGCTTGGCCAGGATCGTCTTAGA
>JAABUI010001156.1_pt1 | contig 15874 bp, 8 predicted proteins | sample 5559111 | NCBI WGS metagenome assembly JAABUI01 (sample SAMN10711870, study PRJNA513365) | rock metagenome | isolation source: Antarctica rocks | place: Antarctica: Victoria Land, Buttleship Promontory
AAATTTCGCTGTTTTTGGGTGCTTTTTCGCTGCATATTGCGATTGCATCGCTAATAGCTTGCAGTTCCGCTTCCGTTGTGGTTATTTTGTCAGAAACGCTTGTCGCTTTGCTGAATCTGACGGGTCCTTGCGTGAATATCACTGCCGTTCCGGTTCTTGTTTCGGCCCCTGCTACCTTTTTTCGGATTTGCGATGCGTCGGTATACACCACTATGTTTTTCGCCTTTTTGGTAATTCTTTCTAATTCCCTGTAGTGCGAATTGACCGTTTCGCGGGTTTCGCTTTTTGCAAATTCGGTTTGCAATTTCGCCAGGTATTCGATTTCTTGACCCCATGGTTTCTTAAAGTGAGGTATTTCGATCTTTTGTATTGAATTCAGTGTTTTTTGCACTTTGTTCAATATTCGATATATCTGCGTGGGTCTGTCTTTGCACTTCTTGGCTTTTCGAGGTAAATCCGACTTCGTCTCGTTCCAGTCCAGGTATTTCGATGCGTTCAGATCTAGGTCCAATCCGGTAGAGTATTGAGGTGGGTACGAAATAGGTGTTCTTTTCCTGATAGGGTGTTTTTCCGGTAACCCAACTATTCGAATTGCATAGTTCTTGCACTTTTGGTCTAATCGCACCTCCACCGGCGGGATTTCGGCTTCTATTTGCATAGCATCTATCGGTGATGTTCGAAACGCACCCAGAATTTTCCGTAATGCAGCGTTTTGCAGTTTGCGAAATTTGACTAAGTAGCTTTTTTGATTATTCCACCATATTTCGGCGCCATAATCGCTAATAGACGTGACGCATGCCAGGTATAACTGCTTTCCTGATTTGGCATTTAGTCCCCACTCGCTATTCATTAATCTAAATAACGAGTGTAGCGTTCTTGTGGCTGTCGCTATTTTCGTTTGCACATGACCTTTGAAGTTGAGCTTTCGATCCAGCCATACTCCTAGCCATCGTACGCATGTCTTTGGTTTTATGACCGTGTTATTGGGTAGAATAACCATTTGGTTGGGTGCCGCCTTGTGACTTCCAAAGTGTATCAATTCAGATTTCGAGTCATCGAATTGCACTGCGTTGTTCTCAGCCCATGTGAAAGCGATTTTTGCTGCGTTTTCCAGCATTTTCACATTCTTGTCAATATTCCTTCCCTCAATGTATAGCGCCACGTCGTCAATATAGCTGGGTGACTGTAAATTTCCGAACTTTGCGCGAATCTTTGGAAACAAGTATCGAATATAAATTAGAAATAAAATGGGCGAGATAGGTGAGCCTTGTGGTATTCCTGTGCTTATTTCCTTTGGTTTCTGACGTTCGCCGTCAAATGCTAAGCCAATAACCCGGTTTTGTAAGAAACATTTTACCCAATTGATTACATTGACCGGTATTTTCAATTTAATCAATATTTTGACCAGCTGTTTCAACGCAACATGGTCAAAGGCTCCTTTGACATCTAGAAGTAGGCAGGTAAGCGTGTTTCCTCGACTTTTCGCCATTTGCGCATCATGTACTAGGTTTAGTACTGCGTCTATAGCTGATCTTTGTTTTCTGCCTCCCATTTGATCAAAATCCAGCAGCTTATCGTTAATTTCAGCTGTGTAAGACAGTCGCACTGCTATTATTTTTTCTGCTACTTTGCCTAAACAGTTTAGCAGCGTAATAATTCTGTATGCCTTCGGAATTGAATAATCCGGCTTGTCTGGTTTTTTTAGAATAATTCCCGTGCCTTCGCGCCATATCTTTGGATGGTAGCCGTTTTCGATCAAATCTGGGTACACTAAATTGAAGATTTCCGGTATAGTCTTGTACGCTCGCTGTATGATTGCGAATGACATACCGTCTGGTCCGGGTGCTTTCCTGGGTGCTGAGGAGTTAATAGCGTGCTTGATTTCTCCTTCGGTAACTCTTGGCCACTGTATACTTTCGTCCGGTAGTAATTCTTCATTGGTTTGAATTTCCGGAGGTGGTGGGTACATTGCTTTCAGAAATGCCTCGTTGAATTCGGTTTTCAATTCTTTTTGCGAGTTTTGTATCGGGGGTAGCTTTTCGATTAGACGTGGTTTCGTGAACTTGTATGCCTGAAACACTTCTTTCCCTTCGGCGTTGTTCAAAAAATTGGTCCAGGATTGGTTTTTGGCCAGCTTTATTGCATCATGGTACGAATTTCGCATTTGCACTACCTTTGCCCATGCGTCGTCATTTCTGCATCTTTTCCAGGTTCGCTTTTTTGACGACAGCGCCTTTCGCATTTCGGTGAGCTCATTGTTCCACCAGGGTTTTGATTTTGCGCATATTCGCTGTTTAGGTACGAATAATTCCACTGTATTCTTGATGCATTCCGTCAAGTAAATGGCTTTTGCTTCTAAACTCGTGATTCTTTGCATCTTGACAATCATTTTGTCTTTCGTTTTTTGCAAATGCTCATCAAAGCCTTTCCAGTCGGCTTTTTGCAGATTGTATGGCGCGTTCAACGGATTTTCGACCAACTTCACCTTTTCCGTAACTATTGTAAATAGAATTACTTCATGGTCGGATCCTGTGTCTGCGTTCTCGTCTATATGCCAATTCTTGATGTGATTGCGCATATTCTTTGATGCAAATGCTAAGTCAAGTACCGAGCTTGACTGACCTGAATAGCTGTGATATGTGTCTATATCAGGAGTGTTAATCAGGTCGCACTTATGTAAATTTACCCAATTTATTAACGCTTCCGTTCTAATAGGGTTTGAAATTTTTGCGTTCCACCAGCTATGATGTGCATTAAAGTCTCCGGCGATAATAACTTTTTGCTCAGAATTTAGCCTAACTTTTGCTAATTCTCGCTCAATCGTGTATAATTGCTCGTCCTCTGCGTTCTGTGACTTTTCGTTGTAAATATTGAACAATAAAATTCCCCCCTGAATTTTATTGTTCGCTATTGATACCGCTTGCATATCTTCGCTATTGACTATGTCTGGTCTTGGTGTGCATGTAAATTCCTTTGCGTTTTTCGCAACAAATATCAGTACTCTGGCACGAGTATTCTGAACATTTGGTTTGATGCAGATAAACGACGGGTGCGAAATTGTTATATTCCCGTCTCCCATCCACGGTTCTTGTAGTATAACAATATCTGCCTTGTTTTTCGCAAATTCCATGCATGCATGCATAATTTGCGTTGACCTTGCGCAATTGTGCTGTAGAATTCGAATATTCGACGTGTTTGCAAAGCTTTCGTCATTTGCGTTGTTTGGTGACATTTCGAATGCAATACTCATTACAATTCCGTGACTAGATGATCTTTTTGTGAGCTAATAGGCTGAGCTGCCTGATATGTCTCGCACATTGCGCTATTTGCGAAGTGCGCATTTTGACAGTTGCAGCATCTAGGAATCGTGTGATTGCATGGTTGCTTGTCTTCGCACGTAGGTAATTGACATTTATGATTCCAGGTCTGATGATTTCGCCCACAGTACAAGCATCTTGGTGATCTGTTACATTTGTTCTGTAAATGCCCGAATGTTTGACATTTTTGACATTGATCATTTGGTCGATAGTCTCGGTATTCGACTGTTCGATATGTCGATCCCGCAGCTAAGAGTCGTTTTTTCAGATGTCTTTGCGCTTCTGCTTCGGTTCTAAATGCTAAGATTGCCGATGCATGTCTGTTTCGTGATCGGTTTTCGCTCTTCGATAACCATATAGGGTTGGTTATTAGTTTCAATCCGGGATTGTACGACTCTAACTCAGTTTTTAGATTTTCCATTCCAGTTTCCGTGTTGAAGATTTCGGTTTCCAGACTGTGTATGACTATTTTGTGCCATTTCTCGTCTTTCTTAATGCTTTTAACATCAAAAACATGCTCCCATATTGCTCTTTGCGTCAGTAAGGCGTCTGCGATGTATTTTTCCGAGACCGTCAGAGCAATGTTGTTTCCCTTTTGCGTTTTGGCTACCGTGACGACTATTAGATCGATTTTCGCCTTTTTCAATGCGTTATTCATTGAATCTCGCATTTCCATCGCCTTTAAAGTCCAGTTCTCGTTTTTGAGATTGACAATGAGTCTTCTTTCGCGATACGGTATTTCTTGTGATTTTGGCGAGGATTTCTTGGTAACCAGGTTCCATTCGCCTGCATTTGCATTCGCATTTGCATTTGCATTTGTGTTTGCATTTGCATTTGCGCCTGTGACTTGAGCTGCTTTTTGCGCATATGTGAGCTTCTGCGTTGGTTTTTGCGAATTTTGCATAACCTGCGACGTTTGCGAAACCTGCGCCTTCTGCGAGGTTTGCGAATTCTCTGTCATTTGCTTTGCATTGATTCCCTTTTTGATGTTTTCAGCATTTTGTTGAACCAATTGTAGAATGGTCTCCAGTTTGTTGTTTGTTTGACTTTGAAGTCGATCAATTTGCTCCTGAATCGGGTTTTCTATGCTTTCGTCGCATGCTCTTCGAATGTAGATTAAGCTATGACTTATAGCCTCTTCCTGTTCTGGTATTGCTTGTCTTAGCTGATTGACTGCGAATTCAATTCTTTCGCGCAGTCTCTTTATCTGCATCTCTTTAGAGGTGGCACCGTAGCACTTGCTAGTACTAACTTCGGTGCTAGCTTCTTTTTGCGGACTTTTCATCGCTTTTCGCTTTTTCATTCCTTTGGATTCCACAATCGCTCGTGTTTGTTCTTTTTGCTGCGAATTCGCATTTCGCAGATTGGTTGTATTCTTGTCGTTATGCGCGTTTGCATGTGAATTTAGCATCAATGCATCGGATGAACTAAACATGTATTGCGTTTTTCTATTTGCTGGTGTGGACGATTTTTGTTGACTGCGAAATAAATCGACAATGTCGTTCTGCAGTTGTTTGCTTGTTGGCGAACTCATGCTAAGTCCGTCCCATAGATCTGTTTCAACCTCTAACGTTGACTTTTTGATTTCTATCGTCGGCGTTTTGAGTTCTGACGCTGAGCTATTGCTTCTGCTGAGTTCCGCGTTACTATTCGCGGAACGGGGCGAGAAAGAGCGCATAAAGCGACTCTTTATATTTCTTGCCATAGAGGGTTTTTCCGAGTTTCGGGCTCCGGGTTCCTAGAAAATCCACTTGGCACCACTTAAATATCCCTTTAACCTCTTACTCAGAGCGTTCCACGTAGGCAGTAACTCTAGCGTAGAGGTCCCTCAATTTCTATCCCGAAACCTGCAATAGACCGCCTTCTATTACCGGCTTATGCCAGACGAAAATGATATAAATCTAGCCTGCAAGGGCCTAGATTACACTTTTTGATAGAAAATGCTTGACGCAATTGCTTTATATCTCAGGTACCGAAGTAGTCGCGTTACCTCGCTCAGAATAGTAACGACTGACCTCGGCTTATTGCCTTGCGCACCAAGAAAAGGTAAAACAGATAGTGATTTGATAAGAAACGCTGTACTTCTCTGAAACAACGTTGTTCCCTGTGCGACCTTCGGGCGCAAAAGAGTTCGATTTCGATTTTTGCGTCAGTACGCAGTCTTCTGTGCTGTTCTAAAGTCGATTGACGACTTGTTCTTTTCGTGTGAGTTTGCTCTTCGATTTGTCAGTCAAATTACTGTCTTTCTACAACTAGTTGTTTGCAGTCATTCTTGAGTAGTTTATTCAAGCAAGAAATAGTTGAGAATCTTTCTGTGAATATGATGAATAGTGAACTTAAGTTGTAAACGTTTAGAAGTCTTAGCGTCTGCGTTTCATCGTCTGTGTTGCGAGTTAATATTCTGATTGAGCAGATGTCTGACTCAGCTGTCTCTACTGTTCATTGATCGAGTTTCAAGTGTTTGTTAACATATATGCATGTTCTTGACTGAGATGACGAATTTTTCACTAGATGAAAGAAGTTGTGAGCTGAGCTAAATGATTGCAAGTTGTTGATGTTACTTTCTTGCTTCTGTATGACTATTATGTCGAATTTGCGAACTTTTCTGCCGATCAAGAATGATTCTTGAATCTTCAATGACTTTCTGATGTTGTACTGTAGAATTCATAGAAAGAATTGTTTTGTCATAAAGTTATTTGTAACTGTTGTTGACTCTGCGCTGAGAAGACTCTTTGTATGCTTTTGATCACTTAAAGTCTTTCGCACTTTCTGATTGAGCATTTCTGAGTCTGCTCAGATGTCGTCTCATCTGAGTCGCTAGTCGCGCATGAAAAGAGATTGACTCGTCTCTTCTTGACTTTTATCATCTGTCATGTCGATTCAACGTCTCGATTGCGTATTTTCAACATGACGATTGCTGAGCTTGAAGAGTTCGTTGAATCTGCGAAGTCTGTTGAGCTCAACGAATTCATTGAGCTTAAAGAGTTCAGAAACAGCGAAAGAGATGTGCGATTGTATTTCGATGCTTTCAAATATCTGATCGATCTGTTTCTGTAGATTTCTGACGTTTGTTTCATCTGCTGTCGTCATTTGAGACAGATGTGTCTTCAGAGTTCGTGATCTTCGTTGCAATTGACGCAACGTCTTCTATTCGAAGACATCACGCACTCTTCAATGTGATGTTTGCCTGCACATTTAGCGCAGCGTTGTTTCTTCTTGCAGAATCTGATCATATAATCAAATTCAAAGCATCTGTAGCACTGAGTGATGCAACAGTTCTTTTCAAACAGCTTGCATAAACATTCTTGATATGAGTCTAGCATGCTCTCGTTTATTAGTCGATTTATCATCGCTTCGATTGCGATCTCTACGATGAGCGACGAGTGAGTCTTCTCACTTTCGACTACTTTCTTGAGTCAGACTATTCTTAGAATCTCTAGATTCTCATGAAGTCTTGCGTTGTCTTTTATCAGTCTTTTAATGATTACTTTCTGATTGCTTGTATCTATTGTGATGTGTATCTCATGTGCTAGCACAACGAAGATTCGACGCACTATACACGTCGAGTTCACGATTTCTTTTGCTCATGTCTGAAATCTTTTCAGGTTTGCTCGAGCTTCTGAGCTCACTGCGTGAAGTATGATGTCTTCGCTTTCAAGCTTGCGAAGAGACACAATTAGATTTCTTTGAGCTGTCGACACGTTTGTGATTTCTTGAAGAATCTGTTCAATAGATTTCTTTTGTATCTTTTCTATTTTCTTTCTTTCTGCTATCTTCATCATAACTTCTCGTTTCTTGCGAAGCGATGACAATTCGTCTTTGAGACGTTGCTCTCTCGTTGTTACTTCTTCTCTTGTCACGTTCGCTCATGACGTGATTCTCGATGAGAAGCGCATGCTATCTTGCGTTTGCGTGCTATCTTGTGTTTGTAGCTGCTTGCTAAGCAGTTGTACAAATGTTTTCAGTTTCTGTACATTCTTTGCAATGAACACGTTCTGATTCTCGTTGTTTTTTTCTTTCGAATCGTTTCAAAGACGTTGCATCAGCTTCACTGCTACTTCTTTTCACGAATGATCTTTGCTCTTCTCTTTCTCTAACGTTGATGTCTGTATTAGAAGAATCATTAATGTTAGCAACATACTTTTCATCGTTGCGTGAGCTTTTCGATCTCGCGTTGCTGTTTCTTCGCGACAAGTCAACGTCGCTCGCAATCGTCTCTGAATCAGCATTGCTGCAGTTCATGTGATTTATCGTCGTTTATTCGCCTTCTAGATTCGTTCTGCCTTGATTGTATTGCTCTTTTCAAAAATTTGCTTTGCGCGCGTTGTGATTGTTTAATCACGCATGCATAAAATTTGCAAAAAACAAGACAGATATTGTTATACTACAAGAATCATAAATGAGAGACGAAAATATAACAATTTCGCATTCATCGTTTATCTGCATCAAATCAAATGTTCAGAATACTCGAGTCAGAGTATTAATATTTGTTACGAAAAACGCAAAGAAATTTACATGCACATCAAGATCAGACATAGTCAATAGCGAAGATATGCAAGCAATATCAATAGCGAACAATAAAATTCAGAAAGAAATTTTATTGTTCAATATTTACAACGAAAAGTCACAAAATGCAGATGATGAGCAATTATATACAATTGAGCGAGAATTAGCAAAAGTTATGCTAAATTTCGAGCAAAAAGTTATTATCATTGAAGACTTTAATGCACATCATAGTTAATGAAACGCAAAAATTTCAAACTTTATTAGAATGAAAGCGTTAATAAATTGAGTAAATTTACATAAGTGCAATCTGATTAACACTTCTAATATAGACACATATCACAGCTATTCAGATCAGTCAAGCTCAATACTTAATTTAACATTTGCATCAAAGAATATGCGTAATCACATCAAGAATTGACATATAGATGAGAATGTAAACACAGAATTCAATCATGAAGTAATTCTATTTACGATAGTTACAAAAAAGATGAAATATTTTTATTTTTATTTTATTTCTTCATTAAGTGCATGCAGTCTATGACTATGACACTATCTAGACGCTGTGTGTATTTTAAATTACATGTAATCTAGTCATAATCGCTGCTGTATATCTTTTCATTGAACAGTCACATCGATAGAGTGCGCATACGAGCGCATGAACTGTCTATGTGATCAAGTGATTACATAGACAACTCAAAATTGTGAAAGCTTATCACTTCAACGTGAGCTTTCAACTTGTCTGTATGATTATCAAGCTAAGCGGGCTAGGTGAGCTTTGATCTATGTATTTGCGACGCATGTAAATCGATCAGAAAACAGAAAAATCGATCGATTTACTGCATCACGCGAGCGTGTAGATGCGCAAAAGCTGGGTCGTGCCTTCGCAGTGTGTGTGTGTGTGTGTGTGACGTATATGAGTTGCAGCGCGTGCGCAAAGACGTTGCTGTCGTTCTGTGTATATAAGCAAAGACTGTGTCGTGTCTTTGCAGTGTATGTGATTGCGATGCATGTAAATCGACCTGATAATGCGAAAAACCGATCGATTTACTGTATCACGCGAGCGTGTAGATGCGCAAAAGCTGGGTCGTGCCTTCGCAGTGTGTGTGTGTGTGTGTGTGACGTATATGAGTTGCAGCGCGTGCGCAAAGACGTTGCTGTCGTTCTGTGTATATGAGCAAAGACTGTGTCGTGTCTTTGCAGTGTATGTGATTGCGATGCATGTAAATCGATCTGATAATGCGAAAAACCGATCGATTTACTGTATCACGCGAGCGTGTAGATGCGCAAAAGCTGAATCATGCCTTCGCAGTGACTGTGTGAATGTCGTATATTAGTTGCAGCGCGTGCGCAAAGACGTTGCTGTCGTTCTGTGTATATGAGCAAAGACTGTGTCGTGTCTTTGCAGTGTATGTGATTGCGATGCATGTAAATCGATCTGATAAAGCAAAAAACCGATCGATTTACTGCATCACGCAGGCGTGTAGATGTGCAAAAGCTGAATCGTGCCTTCGCAGTGTATGTGTGTGTGGCGTATATGAGTTGCAGCGCGTGCGCAAAGACGTTGCTGTCGTTCTGCGTATATGAGCAAAGACTGTGTCGTGTCTTCGCAGTGTATGTATTTGCGACGCATGTAAATCGATCAGAAAACCGAAAACCCGACCGATTTACTGCGTCGCATCGATGTGTATGTGCGCAAAAGCTGGGTCGTGCCTTCGCAGTGTGTGTGTGTGTGATGTATATGAGTTGCAGCGCGTACGCAAAGACGTTGCTGTCGTTCTGTGTATATGAGCAAAGACTGTGTCGTGTCTTCGCAGTGTATGTGATTGCGATGCATGTAAATCGACCTGATAAAGCAAAAAACCGATCGATTTACTGCATCACGCAGACGTGTAGATGCGCAAAGGCTGAATCGTGCCTTCGCAGTATGTGTGTGTATGTCGTATATGAGCTCAACGTGTGAATAAAGCGCTGTTACTGCTCTGTGTGTGATTGCGCTGCGTGTAAATCGGCCTGAAAATGCGAAAAACCGATCGATTTACTGCATCACGTCTGTCTGTATGTGCGCAAAAGCTGAGTCGTGCCTTCGCAGTATATGTGTACATGTCGTATATGACCTGCAGCATGTATGTCAATACGTTGCTGTCATTCTGTGTATGTGCGAGCTTCAACGCGTCGACGATCGCGTTGTTATTGCTTCGCTCTTTGACTGTGTGTGAGCTCAACGCGTGAGTAAAGCGCTGTTACTGCTCTGTCGATGTTGATGAGATTGTTCAGCTCTTTTGACAAGCATAGCTTGCAGAAGGTTCGTAGCCAGCACCTCGTACAGATAAATCTCGTTGCCGGTCGAAGTTGAGCTTTCGATTCAGTCAGACTTTTAGTCATCGTACACATGTCTTTGATTTTATGATTATGTTATTGAGTAGAATAATCATTTGATTGAATGTCATTTTATGACTTTCAAAGTGTATCAATTCAGATTTTGAGTCATCGAATTGCACTGCATTTTTCTTTGCTCATGTAAAAGCGATTTTTGCTGCATTTTTCAGTGTTTTTTTACATTCTTATCAATATTCTTTTCCTTCACGTATAGTGTTACATCATCAATGTAGCTGAGTGACTGTAGATTTTCGATCTTTGCGCAAATCTTCGAAAATAAGTATCAAATATAAATTAGAAATAGAATGAGTGAAATAGATGAATCTTGCGATATTTCTGTGATTATTTTCTTTGATTTCTGACGTTCGTCATCAAATGCTAAGTCAATAACTCGATTTTGTAAGAAGCATTTTACTCAATTGATTAAATTGATCAATATTTTCAATTTAATCAATATTTTGATCAGCTGTTTCAACGCAACATGATCAAAAGCTTCTTTGACATCTAGAAGTAAACAGATAAGCGTGTTTTCGCGACTTTTTGTCATTTGCGCATCATGTACTAAATTTAGTACTGCATTTATAGTTGATCTTTGTTTTCTGTCTCTCATTTGATCAAAATTCAGCAGCTTGTCGTTAATTTCAGCTGTGTAAGACAGTTGCACTGCTATTATTTTTTCTGCTACTTTGCCTAAACAGTTTAGCAGCGTAATAATTCTGTATGTCTTTGAAATTGAATAATTCGACTTGTCTAATTTTTTCAGAATAATTCTTTTGCCTTCGCGTTATATCTTCGAATGATAATCATTTTCAATCAAATCTGAGTACACTAAATTAAAGATTTTTGATATGCTTTTGTACGCTCACTGTATGATTGCGAATGACATATCGTCTGATTCAAATGCTTTTCTGAGTGCTGAGAAGTTAATAGCGTGCTTGATTTTCTCTTCGATAACTCTTGATCACTGTATACTTTCGTTCAATAGTAATTCTTCATTGATTTGAATTTTCGAAGATGATGAGTACATTGCTTTTAGAAATGTCTTGCACTTTTCATTGAATTCAATTTTCAATTCTTTTTGCAAGTTTTGTATCGAGAATAGCTTTTCGATTAAACATGATTTAATGAATTTGTATGTCTGAAACACTTTTTTTCTTTGACGTTGTTAAAAAAATTGATTCAGAATTGGGTTTTAATCAGCTTTATTGCATCATGATATGAATTTCGCATTTGCACTATTTCTGCTCATGCATCATCATTTTTGCATCTTTTTCGGATTTTCTTTTTTGATGACAGCGTCTTTTGCATTTCGATGAACTCATTGTTTCATCAGAGTTTTGATTTTACGCATATTCGCTGTTTAAATACAAATAATTTCACTGTCATGATGAATTGACTCATAGAGATTAAATCAGAGACTAGAGTCAGAGACTGAGTTGAAAATCAGATCTGAGTTAGCTCTGAAACTCTATGACTTTGTCAAGACATCATTTAGACTACGTCATATCTTTGACTTAATATGTCATGAGTTATGTCGTGTTCAACTTGACAATGCTTGACAAACTCTTTATAGTCAATCGATTTTCTCAAGTTATTGAGAGCTTTTTAATAATTAGCTCTATCATAATATATATTCATTCTGTGTCTGCTTAGAATATCACATTGTCATATCATTCTTATAGATCTCATCTATTTATTTAGTAGATTCAATCATCACAGTTCTAATTATTTCAAACTCTTTTTAAAGATGATGATTCAATATTCAAGCATGATAACAGCAACGCAATCACAACAGAATTGTAACGACAACATCTTGATCTCACAAGACATCATATCAGAAAACGAATGTTGCATAACAAAATCAGAAAGTGAAGAAGCAGAAGATGAACTCTCTCTTGATATTAATGAACAGCTGACATGAGTAATGCTTCAACATGATGAACTGTGAAAGAAACAGAAGTTAACAGCTATTTGATCAGAGATTGAGACTCTGTAAGTTATTAAAACAACAAAGAAAAGTCATCAAGTCTTTACTCAAGCTTTCATGAAGAACTCAAATAATCTACGCATCGTCTTCATAGTGTTGACGATGATGAAACGAAGTCATCATGAAATCATCTTGCAGAAGCAAAGACTCTTAATGTCTTTAAAGAAGTATCATGACAAAATCATAAAAGAACATAGAGAGTGAATTCGCGACATTGAAATCTCATTTTGAAATACTTCTTGACATTTTAAAAGTGATGAGAAAAAGATTTTGTACTGCATGATTTATCTGAAGAGTGAATTAAAGAAACTTTGATTCAATCACGAAGAGACTATGTTTGCAGCTCAGCAGATGTAATTTGATTTTATTGATTTTCTTTTGAATTTAATCGAGAATTCGATGAATCGAAGCATAGACGTGACTCAGCAGTACGTGAACGCATTGCAACGTTCAGATCAAATGATATGAACGTTTGCAACTCATTTGAGCACTCTGAAACATCAAGTTTCGTTGTATAGTGATAAGCATAAGCAAGCTCATTTATTCATCAAGTTGAGATCTGAGCTGCGTGTGATCATTACTAATGTGCAGTCAATTTCTATCACACGAAATGCGTTAATCAATCTTGTCGCTTGATTGAAAACAAATCTGCGAAAAGAACATGTCTTGTCGTTGAAACAATCTTGAGACAAAAACTTGCATGATTGAGATAAAGTCAACAAGAAGACTCATTCAAAGCGAAAGAAATCTTATCAATCAATCAGATTCAATTCTTCATCAAAGACAAGCTTACACACTTCATAATGTTATAGTAAGAATTTGTTCAACATAACGTACTACATGTGCAATTAAAAGAATCATTACTTTACTGATTGTAAAGATGAAAAGATCAAGAATAGATCAAAAGAATCTGATGTAAATCGAGTATTCATTAATTCAATGTCACATATGAGTCATTTCAAGATTTTGAAAAAAGACAAGCTCTTGATGAATGCTTCAAATCATTAAGGGAAAAACAAGAAGTTCTCTTTGTAAAGACTCTTATATATAAAGAGCATGTAATTCAGAAAGATCAGAAGACAGAAATGAAGATTTACATGAATATCAACGTCAAGATGAACGTGATTAGTCAACGTTTCATCATCAAGCAAGATATGTCATTGCTGAACGTTGATCTCTCAAGATCTATCTGAATGAATGATCAGAATGTCTATTGTTATGACGTCTATAAGATGTGTTATCGACTGAGAGACAGCTGAAACATAGAGAAAAAAGATATAAATATCTTCTATGCTATCGATAAGAAGAAATCTTCTCTGATTCTGAGTATATCAAGTATGCAATTCAAGTATATTTGAATAAACATGATTGCAAGAACATGATGTTTCGACGTGAATGAGCACGCATTTAAGTTGTTCTTTGCACAAGCATTTGCAAAAGCTCTACAAGATGAGTCTACTGTGTATGCTCTTGTCATGATCAACGTTGTCGAAGAGTCAATCATTAAACATCAAGTGAAAGCAATGAATAACGTGACGAGTCGTATCACAAATGCGCTTAAAACGTAGACTTTACTCGTTGAATTGAAAGAGTATGAAGATGTATTCTTGATAGAAAGTGCAGACAAACTATCTTTGCATGAAGATCATGATCATGCAATCGAAATCACTGCAGAATCATCATATGAATCGTTGTATAATTTGTTGAACACAGAGTTAATGATTCTGAGACAGTATCTAAACACTGTCTTAGCGAAAGAATGAATTAAGCACTTTATCAGCTTAACTGACACATTTATTTTATTCATTCTCAAAAAGAATGATAGTCTTCATCTATGCATGAACTATCGAGATCTGAATAAGATCGTTGTCAAAAATCGTCATTCACTGTCTTTAATTAGTGAAACTCTAGACAGACTCAGTAAAATCACTAAGTTAAATTTGAAGAATGTTTATCATTGTCTCAGAATTCAACGTGAAGACGAGTGAAAGACGACGTTTCGTACTCATTATGATCACTTTGAATATATAATCATGTCATTTGATTTAATCAATGCATCTGTCATCTTTCAGACTTATATTAATAAGATTTTGACAGAGCTTTTAAATGACTTTTGTGTTATTTATTTGAATAACATTCTAATCTTCTTCGTAGAGAAAACTAATCATGTAGATCACATGAAGCAGATTCTCGAAAGATTAAGAAAGTTCAAGCTATATGCTAGCTTGAAGAAGTGTGAATTCTTCATCACTAAAGTGAATTTCTAGAATTTGTCATATTCATCGAAAGCATTTCGATAAACTCAAGTAGAATAGACATCATCAAAACGTGATTCAGATCGAAGATGTATTGAAAAATACAAGTTTTTCTGAGATTCATCAATTTCTATCGACGTTTTATACATCACTACTCTCAGATAGCAGAGTCTTTAACAAAACTGCTGAAAGATAGTGTAAAAGATGTAAAAATGAACTCATTCATATGATCAAATGAAGCAAAACAAGCTTTTAATCAGCTTCGCAACGTTTTTATGAGAACGTCTATACTAAGACACTTTAACTCAGAGTAACATATATGCATCGAGATCAACGCATTCAATTATGCAGTCGCGAGTATTTTGTCTCAGTCAGATGATAAAGATCAGTGACATTCAATTGCATTCTGATTCAGAATGATGATAGACATTGAAAGAAACTATGAGACATATGATCAGAAACTTCTAGTCATAGTAGCGATGTTTAAACACTGACAACACTATGTGAAAGACAGTTGTCATACTGTTGAAGTTTTAACTGATCATAATAATCTGAAGAGTTTTATGAATGTTCAAGAGCTAAATGAAAGACAAGTCAGATGAGTCATGAGATTGTTGATTTGCAACTTTGAAATAGCACATAGATCAGAAAAGACAAACTCGATTAATGCATCGTTGAGATGATCTGACTATAAGAGTGAGAACATCTTTGCGAATCATTTGCTGCTTACTCTGCAGCGAAAGCTGACTAGAATAGAAAGCTTAAATAACTCTATATTCGTAGCAATCAGAGAACTATACTGTATACAAGTGATTAACGATGTCGAGAAGATGTTTGTTCACGGTATAAGTATGAACAGATATTCAGCAGAACATGTCAAAAGCAGACTGCAAGATGAAACTCATTGATGAACATGAGTGATTAATGATGTCGAGAAGATGTTAATTCACAGTGTCAGTGAACGAAGATATTCAGCGAAACATGTTGAAAGCAGATCGCAAGATGAAATTTACTGTACATGAATGATTAACAAAGTTGAAAAGATGTCTGTTCACAATGTCAGTGAAAACACAAGTACATGTTCAGCAATGCATGTCAGAAGTATGCTGCTGAAAGTCATGATTCTAGCAGTGTGAGAAACGCATCTAAATGAAATATCTTTCTTGAGAGATAGAATCTCTCAATTCGAATCAACAACTTTGAAAAGCACAAACATTGAAACGTTGACTCATAAAGATCACAATGTAACTGAGAAACAGCTTAATTCTGTTGCTGAAACTGTTGATTGCAAACAACTCGTTTCACGTGCAATTGTCAGAGTACTGACAATTCATGAAATAATATACAACTTTAGTAGTAAATTCATAGTTAAGCTCATCAAGATCTTACAGCAAGAAGATGAATTTGCTGTGAGATTAAAAGCAGACGAAACG
>JAABUI010001158.1_pt1 | contig 15866 bp, 14 predicted proteins | sample 5559111 | NCBI WGS metagenome assembly JAABUI01 (sample SAMN10711870, study PRJNA513365) | rock metagenome | isolation source: Antarctica rocks | place: Antarctica: Victoria Land, Buttleship Promontory
CTAACCCTGAATAGGGTTGGCCTCGGAACAACCCTATAGCCTAGCGGCGAGCGGCCGGCGATAGTCATCAACATAGCCACCAACATAGCTACCAACATAGGTGCGTAGCTAGGATCGTAACAAATTTCAATTCACATCTTAAACGAAACATTATAAAATCGATCTTTGTCATCATGTAAATCGTGATCAAGTACATCTTCGATCGAAGTCAAGCTCATTTTCGAGATCTCTTTCAAAGTGATCAGATTCAAGTGTGAACTCATCATTGCATGAAGTTCATGTTACGAGCGTGCTCAGCCTTCTACTGAGACGCGCGTTCTCGGAGCGAGCCTAGGCCCTATCGGGCCTAGCGCTCCCCTTCCTTCTATACATATAGCCTTCGCACCTCGATAGACCTCGCTCTTTAGCTTTGAATCCTCGTTTACCTGGTTTACCCTTCGTTTACCTGTACCTCTATGACTTGCTCTAGGTATGGTCCTAACATTATTCAAAGCTCCGTACATACCACACGACAGTGGTTCGCTTCCTAGTTGAGCCGGTTTTTGCAGCTCTACGATCGGAAGCAGAAGCTCTGCTACACGCGTGTAGTAGACGTGAAACAGAAGACAACAGTTGACCTCTTTACTGAGCTCGTCATCAGAACTGAAATCAGCAATTTCAGTAGAACTCTGATTCGGAACCAGCAATTCCGGTAGAATCAGAACAGAAGAACACGAACGCGTTGTCCTTGACTAGCTCTTTACTGAGCTCGTCACCGGAATAGGAACCAGAAATTCCTAGAACCAGAAGTCGGACCCAGAAATTCCGACAGTATGAACAGAACAAGCCCTGCGACGCGTTGCAGGCACGAACCGACCCTCGATCGATCAGACCCGATTGACCAGAAGTTAGCCTGCTTGAACGGCACCCGAAGTGAGCCTGCTACAAAGGCACGAACGGAATAAGCCCTGCTACATGCGTGTAGTAGGCACGAACCGATAGTGAGCCTGCTTCAAAGGCGCGTCCAATATTGACCTCGTCGCCGAGCCCGTCACTCGATAGTGAGCCTGCTACAATGGCAAGCCAATAGTTGATCTCTTGATTGAGCCGGTCAACGAACGGAACAAGCCCTACTACATGCGTGTAGTAGGCACGAACAGAACAAGCCCTGCGACGCGTTGCAGGCACGAACCAGAAGTGAGCCTGCTACAAAGGCAGATAACGATTGACCTCGTCGCCGAGCCCGTCATCGAATGAACGAAACAAGCCCTGCTACATGCGTGTAGCAGGCACGAACCGATAGTGAGCCTGCTTCAATGGCAATTCACCCGATTCAGCAACGAACCTCTTACCCGTACCTTCTACGATTTACCTCTATTCACGACATTGACGACAACAGCAAAGATGATATGTACTGCAGACAGGGTAGCATATACTATATGCCTCGAGGGGATAGAACATATACTATATGCCTGAAAACACGAAGATATGAGCTGAAACCCGTCCACCGTTGAATATTTGAAGCTGGATAGAAAGAGCCTGCTTGAATGACAAGAATAGTGAGCCTGCTACAAGGGCAGATAACGATTGACCTCGCCGCCGAGCTCGTCACCCGAAGTGAGCCTGCTACAATGGCAAAGCCGATAGTTGACCTCTTGACTGAGCCCGTCATCGAACAGAACAAGCCCTACCGAATGCGGTAGGCATGAACAGAACAAGCCCTACTACATGCGTGTAGTAGGCACGGACCGATAGTGAGCCTGCTTCAATGGCGCCAGATATCAAGAAGGAATAGGCTTGGAACGCCTGATGGAATGAGCTTGGAACGCTCGATGGAATGAGCTTGGAACGCTCGATGGAATGGGCTTGGAACGCCTGGATAGAACGGTAACGGAACGAACAAGAAAGAACTGATTGAAGCAATGAGGTCATTGCTTGGCTGAGGGGAGGGAGTAATGTTACGAGCGTGCCCAGCCTTCTACTGGGACGCGCGTTCTCGGAGCGGGCCTAGGCCCTATCGGGCCTAGCGCTCCCCTTCCTTCTATACATATAGCCTTCGCACCTCGATAGACCTCGCTCTTTAGCTTTGAATCCTCGTTTACCTGGTTTACCCTTCGTTTACCTGTACCTCTATAACTTGCTCTAGGTATGATTCTAACAGTTCAACGTTTTCAAGTGTTCTGATGAATGACATGACTTCTTATGACTGCAAAAACTCAGACACAAATGATGCTTGTTAAATCTTTACAATCTTGTGTGTGATGAATGTGAGTAGTTCGAGAAACGCGCAGTCACACTAGAGAATATGCGCGTAGGTAATACGATCAAATTTGATAGTAGCTTAGTAATATCTATTTGTATAGAAAGTTAACACTAGACTATGAAATACAGAAGTGAATTCTTCTCTATATACTCAGAAGACTAAGCTCAAGCATCGTTGATAAGACAAGCAAGATTACATGCAACTCATGTGAAGTCTCTTGAAGATTGTATGTGACTTGAACTCTTATCATCGATGAAACATCAAGAATTGTATGTGACTTGAATTCTTGATAGACTCAGAGACTTTGAGAATCAACGATAGAGATTTTCATAGACTCAGATTCTCATCTGAGAAATCAATGATAGCATTGAAGAATAGTTTTCATGTCTGTTCTTTATTCTCTGAAGAGCTTTGACTCTCATAGATCTGAGTTCTGACAATTATTCTCTTTCTTAATAACAACGTTCTTATTGTTGAATTATGAACGATCGCAAGCAGAAGAGCGATGACATCATGCAATGCATGACATCAGAACTCACTGTGTGTAATTGTGTTCTTGAGATTCTCTTTTGATAGCGTGTGAGCATTGTTTTATTCTTCAAGTTGCAAGCATCAAGTTTCTAAAGAATCAGCAGTAGCATTCATGTTTATTCTCTTGATTCTCATAGATTTAGATTCTGATGATAACATATTCTTTAACTTTTGATTCTTGTAGACATAGACTGAGTATTCTCTGCGACTTATGTAAGATCTCTAGATAATCAGCAGTAGCATTCGTGTCTGACTTAGATTCTGATGATAGCATATTCTTTAATCTTTGATTCTCGTAGATGTAGACTGAGCATTCTTTGCAACTCATGTAGAATTTCTAAATGATTAGCAGTAGCATTCATGTCTATTCTCTGATTCTCATAGGTCTGAATTCTGACAATTATCTCGTTGTTTCATTATACTTCAACTGTCGCTTTGCAGACGTTTTATGTAGTTATGCAGTGTGTTGTCATGATCTCGATGCTTTCTTTCATTAGCATATGCACGTTGACTAGACTTGAATTCTCATGATGACAATTGTAATGAGAATCAAGATTTGTTTAATTTGAAGCTTTTCTTCTATAGATGATACTCGATAGTAGAAGCAGACAACAAGCAGAAGATAGTATCAGATAGTAGAAGTAAACAGTGAACAGAAGAGCGATGCTTCTGTTGTTTGTTGTGACTAGCGCGAGAATGATGATCATCGATGTTTATGTTTATTTGTTGTGAAGTAATGAATTTTTATCGACTCATCTTTTTTATCTTCTGCGTGATCTTCAACTTTCTTTCTTCTTCAACTTTCGTTCTTGCATTCAATCTTCATCTCATTATTTTACTTGATCTTTTATTCATTCTGTAGAGTAGTTGTGTACAATTTCTTCGAGTATCATGATCATAATGAGTATGAATCAGCTTCTTGATTTAATGATGATGAGCTGATGATATTTTGAATGAAGATGAAGAAGTTTAAGAGAAGTGAGTGATGCAGTTCTTCGTCGTATCTCTCTTTTAGAACACAAAACGTGTTCACATCACATCTGCTTACTTTCTTCGCTATTGATTCTTCATCTTGCGTCAGCGCACTCGTTGTGTCTGCTGTTTACGTTCAATTCTCTCATTCTCACATCACTTCTGATCAAAGATTTGTCTTTCTTTCTTTCTACATGAGAAATCTCACGTCATCAACTCAGCATCACAAAACAGCTCTGAATGTGCACAGCAAAGAAATTGCGATACAACTCTTGAATAGATGTAAAAAGTGCATGAAAAGAAATGTAAACTGCATCAAAATAAAGTTTTCTATTGCAAAGAATTTCAAGAAATGTGCACTATGCATCGTTATCAAGACAAATTGCAAGTATGAGTCGTAAGTATAATTTTCAGTAGCTTCAAGATGTGAAAATTCAATGATTAATTGATGCTTTTTTAGAGTATTCAAGAGCAACTTGATACTCATTTTAATCAGCTCTGCTCTCTCTTCATCTGAATCAAGCACTTCTTTACATCATCTGAGCACTTCTTCATCTTGTTCAAGCACTTCTTCGTCTTGTCTGAGCACTTCTCGCTCAAACTCTTCTCTTGTTGAGATCACGTCTGACTCATCTGTGATCGAAAGAATGAGAATCGTCTCTCATGATCTTTCTCTCGACTCAGATCAGAATCAAATGTTTCTTGAAATTGAAAATTACGTTGAAAAGAAGCTGCATTTTCTCGTTCTAAATGTAGAAATCAACAGAAACGATATAAGTGAGATGAAGAAAGACGTTGAAAACATTATCATTAGTTACAGAGAGATGCAAAAGTTAATTGTTGAACAAGAGACTTGCATTAATGATTTCTTGTGTCAAGTCATAAAACAGAAGAGAGTTATTAAAGAGTTGCAAAGACAAGTTGAGAAGTATGACACTTTTTGACTTGCTTTGATCGCTCAGACTCAGAGTGCTCTGATTCTTCTTGTGATGTGTTTGAAAGATCAGAATGTCTCTGTTGCAATTGAAACATGCTCTTCTGTGATGTTGTCTTCGTTCTTGTTTTCTTTGCTTTTTCGTGTCTTTCTGTTCTCACTCTTATCTGATTCATTTCTGTCGATGACTTCTTCTTTTCTCTCATCTTCGATCACGCAGTTTATCATCGAAGAGATGAAGAACATCTTGCTCTTGTTTGATTCATTTCTGTCGATGACTTCTTCTCTTCTCTTATCTTTGACGTCGATCACGCAATCTATCATCAAAGAGATGAAGAACACAATGAGCTTTGATATGAGCTTCTTATTTCATTCATTCTGTTAATACAATAGCTTGTGCATGTTTTGTGCAGTCTGACTAATAGATGCAAGAGTTTACTATCATCAACTCTTGAATTTCAGAGAAAGTGAAAGCTGAGTAATACATTTATCATATGAAACTCGTAAACTATTCATGTATGGATTTATGCACTTGCTAACAGCTTTTTAGACTGTCGAGACGAGTATTGACAAGAATGAATGAGCGAGAAAGTCTTGTTGAGTTTCTTTTCTTTTTTTTTCTTTTTTTGTTAGTGATAGCTAAATAGTTATCAATTCTTTTACTTTGATTTATGCATACTTCGAATCTTTCGTGATGATGCTAACAACTTACTTTCGAGCTTGATGAGATGTCTGCGATGAAAGAATCTCAATAAAGTCTTGCAGTTATCAAGACAGTTCAATGATTCTTAGATATTTTCTGAAACTTCAAAGTTCTTTCAGCTAAGCAGATATTGCAACTGATCATTCTGCATGCAACTATTCAATATGTCATCAATCTTTCAACTATCATATACTTCTTTCTTTAGCTCAAGATCTTTCATGAGCGACTCATTTAATTTTCTCTCTCTTGAGCAGAAAGATTTCAGCAAGCTGACATTGAATATCGAGTGTATGCACGTCTTTGAAAACAGTTCAAATAATAGACTTGTCTGCTCAGATGCTTCAGAATTCTATACGATTCGTATCTTCTGACTTCAAGTTTCTTGAAAGACTTCTTGATTTGAATGTTCTTGACATTCAATCACATCAACTGATCAATAAAATATGTCTTAGCAGAGTGTCTTTTGTCATGCTGAGTCGCGTAGTCGACGTTTGTCTCTGCAAGTCTGTAGCGAAGATTCTTGTGCAGTCTTTTCATTCTCGTTACGTAGTTCGTGACTGACTCTGATTTCTTTGAATGACTCTTAACGCTGAATTTCATTCTCGAATGTTTTTCTGTGACTGCAAAGAATGATGTTATCAATGTTGCAACATGAACGCTGTTATTGTAGAAGAACTCGATCATGACAAGAAGATGAACTCAATCATTTTAAACATCGTTGCAGTACACTCGAAGATAAGTCTCAAGAATTTAATTCTGTCTTTTGATTTGATCATCAATGCAAGAATGAAACGTGATGCTAAGTTTTCACTTGATCAGAAGATGATAGCACAGCAACGTTCAAAAGTGTGATGTAAATACGAAATCTCTGTCAGAGACTATATCATCAAAAGCTTCGTGATATTGAACTACTTTGTCAAGAAAGAGATTAATCAGATCGAAAACAATCATTGTCTTTTGAATAGAAATGTAGTGCGTCATCTTGAAAAGATGATCGACTACAATCATAATGCTGTTGTAGAAAATGTCTGAGACGCTTGTGCTGTCAAAAAGATCGATGATGAAGTTCATGATAATGCTTTCTCATATTCTTCAAGAAGTGAGCAAATTATTCAGAAGTCTTCAGATTTTGTGATGTAATGTCTTATGTTGCTGACATGATTTACAGATTCTGCAGTATTTCTTAATGTTCTTATTTGCAAATGATCAGTTGAAGATTCATTGAACAAGCTTTAAACATCGTCAAGAATCGAGATGTTCTGCAAGAAAGCTGTCATGATGTTGTCTTATAATCTCTGCTCTAAATTCATTTTATGCAGAGACATAAATGAATTCTTGAAATATCATGATGTTGTCTGTGATTTTCTTTGATCGGTTGACTCTGAAAACGCTGAAGTCAATCTCAGTATCACGCATGCTTAAGTTTTTCTTTTTCATTAATTCTTGTACTGTGATGACGAGATGATTCATTTTTTGCTGTTTGCAGATCAGTTGAGTCAGATTCTTGAAAGAGTAGCTTGCAAAGTCAACAAAGTTTGAAATCAGAACATCATTTTATATCAACGAATTGAAACATTTATGAATTTTCGTAGACTTTGAGACTGCATCATCTGTCTCATCTGAATCATTCTGAATTGCAACAAAATGACTCTTTGATGCATTCACTTTCTCTCTCGTGATTAAAGCTTTCTTTTCTTCAGCAGAATGATGCATAGTTGAATCTCTGCTTTGACTCATGATCAAACATTTACTTTTCTTAGCAGAACAACACATGATCGAATCTTTGCTCTGACTCATGATCAAACATTCACTCTTCTCGACAGAACGACGCATAGTCAAATCTCTGCTTTGACTCATGATTAAACATTCGTTTTTCTTGACAGAATAACACATAGTTGAAACTCTGCTCTGACTCATGATCAAACATTCGCTCTTCTTGACAGAACGACGCATAGTCAAAACTCTGCTCTGACTCATGACTAAACATTCACTCTCTTCAGCAGAATGACACATAGTCGAAACTCTGCTCTGACTCATGATTAAACATTCGCTTTCGTCAGCGAAACAACACATAGTTGAACTTTTGCTCTGATTCATGATCAAACATTTGCTTTCTTCAGCAGAAGAATTTGTTCTTCTGCGTTTTCATCTCATCTGAGTAACATTTCTTTCAATTTCAGCGACAGTGATAGATCTTGACTCAATGTTCTCATAAAGACAGACGTCTTTTCTAGTCTCAGCGACAGTAGTAAACGTTGATTCAATGTTCTTATGAGAGCAGACATCTTCTCTAGTTTCAGCGACAGTAGTAAACGTTGATTCACTGTTCTCGCAAAGACAGATGTTCTTTTGACGAGAAATAATGATGTTTTGAAATCATCATTGAGACTTTTCGTCAGCAGTTGAGAGTTTCTTCAAAGTTTGAAAGACTCTTCTGATTCTTCTTGCAAATGCTGATAAGTTGATGATCTTTTCAAATGATCTGATGACTATCTTTTTGTGATTCTTGATGCTCAGAATCTTGAACTGTCGAGTGAAAATGACGAGCATTGACGCTAACTGATTCGAGAAATTCTTCAAGAGTTTTCTCATGTATGCTAGATCATGAGTAAACTCTCTCTGATCTGCATCGATATCTTTCTCATAGTTGAGTCTTCTTGACAAGTCATTGACAAAGTTGCTTGCTCTCTTTTAATAGAAGATCTTGAAGTTGTACACAGTAAGTCTGTTGATTCACTTCATCTGTTTGCAAGAGAGCTTAATTGTTGTCATAAAGTGTTGAAGATTTGCATAATCATTGATTATCTTTATTTCATGTCAAGTCTTTTCTAGATAATGTTTTCAATGATTCATGCTTTCGACGATTATCAGCATTTTCTGATCATGTGCATCATAGTTTCGTTCAATCAATTGTCACTTTCTTGATCAGATAATTACTGAGTGTCAGTGTAAATTCTCAAGTGTGATATCTGTTTGTTGAAATATCATCATTCTCTTTGCAAATTCAAAGACGTTCATCTTCAGTCTTATGACTTTCGCAGAATTGAAGTGCTGAAGAACAACGTTTTGAGCAAAGATGACTTTCAGTTTCTGAAAAGTGTTTTAAGCACTGTTGATGAACTCAATTCGCTTCATCTGTTCTTTGAAAATTTGTCTCTTCTTTGCATTAGAAAAGAGACTCATTTTGAGATGATTGATCAAGAATGATGCTATTCTTGAATAGTTTTTTATGAATTGATGATAAAAGTTGACAAAGTTGAGAAATATTTGAATCTTTTTCATCATTCTTGATTGTAATCAATCTTGAATGATTTGCATTTAATTCTTCTATATTGAAATTTCTCTTTTTTTTACTTTATATTTTAGAAAGAATAACTCTTTCTTGAAGAATTTGCATTTGAAGAGCTTGATGTAGAGCTTTAAAATCTGCAGTTTGTCAAGAATTTGTTGTACATGATGAACATGTTGCTTGCGAGTTTTGCTGAATATCAAAATGTCATTCAGATAAATGAGATAAATGATGTCGAGAAATTCAAACAAAGTCTGATTCATATAGATCTGAAAGAAAGTCGATGCATTGATAAGATCAAAGAACATTATGAGATACTTGTATAAGTCAAATCTTGTATGAAATGTTGTCTTTCATTCATTTTCTTTTCATATACAAAGTTTGTTGAATGCGTTCTTGATATCAAGCTTGATAAATCACTTGATGTCTGTAAGATGATCGAGAGCTTCATTGATCAGCAAAAGAGAACATTTATTCTTGAAAGTAATTGCGTTGAGCTCTTGATAATCAACGCACGATTGCAGCGTTTCATCTTTTTTAAATGTAAAGAGCATGAATGTTTCAACTGAAGAGATGAAATATTGTATCATGTTTGCTCAAAGCTGTTTCTTGATATACATCTTTTGTGCAATGAGTTCAACTGCAAAAAAAATTGTACAAAGAACTTCAGAAAGTGATACGACTCTTCTTGATGCAAATAGCATGATCATGAAGTTCATGAGTTGAAAGAACTTTGACTTTTTGAGTGAAGAAATTCGCGAAATTTGCAAATTCTTTTGAAACATTTAAGAATTGATCGACTATTGTATTCTCAATCTGTGTAAATCGAAAGTTTTCTTCTGTCATTGAGAAACTCAAAGAGTCGTACAAAGCATCTAGAAGCAATCGAATGTGTATTGTGATGCTCTGTTGCTCGAGATTCTGAGTCAATTGAGTGCTTGAGACTTCTCATTTCTTCTGATGATTACGTCAATGAGAAGACTTGAAAGTAACTTTTCTTACGAAGCTAGATTAATGAATATTGTATGCAAAAAGACTTGACGCAAGTCTTGCTTCATTAAACATCACATAAAATAATTCTGAAACTGTTCTTCAATGAGATAGTCTCTTTCTTTCATTCTGAGCACACAAGATTCTTCAGCATAAGCATCAATGAACAAACTCGTGAATGAAATTATGCTTCTTAAAGAATGAAAGATTTAACATGAGATTCTCTGAAACATATTCGACAACGATAAAGATCTTCAAGATGCATAGATTGCTCTCATCAAAGTTCTGAATGTTCAAATCAAGCAGTATTGTTTCATGTAGTTGCATTGATTTATCGTTGAAGAAAATTCTCATGAACTTTCAAGAATGAATATTCTCGATCTTATTTAAACGTTTTATGAGACTGTGATGAATCACGTTTAACATACACTTAGTGTTCATCATGATTTGAGTTTCAAGAAGATTGAAACATTCTGACTTGATCTTGACTATGAGAATGAATGATGTTGTGACTGAGTTCAAGTTCTTCAACATTGTCAACGCGTTCAGTTCAACAGACAGTTGACTGATCGAGTTGACTCATTGAGCTTCATACTCTTCAGTTGCTCTCTTTTCTTGAGCGATCGATAGATGAGAGAAATCTATCAAGCTAAGTCTTTTTTCAAGACGTCGACAATGAGAATGTTGTTAGAAGCAGAAAAAGCTTTTGAGAAAAAAGCTTTTGAGAAGATGAATCATGAGTTTGAACAATTCAATTCTGCGTGATCTCTAGATTTGCATCTGACGCACGTTTTCTCGCTGATTCTGTGATATTTTTTCTTTCAAAAGACTGTTTTTCTCAATTCTGATTCTCGTTGCTCTTGCTGATTATCAAAGTATTCTTCTTTTTCTCGACTATTGATTCTCTGTGAGAAACTCTGCGAACTCTTCTTGTGTGATTGATTTTCAAGAGACGAGTTTGTTTTCAACTGTTAATTCTGCTGAGCATAGTTCAAAGCATGCTGCATGTCAATGTACTTCATCAATTCTCGACAGAATATCTTGCTTCATTGAGTAAAAGTTAGTACAATTAGCTTGATCTTGTTCAAGAAGAGTAGTTCACTCAGAAATCTGAACAATAGCACTTTCTCAGACTTCATGATTTCAACACAATTTTGAAAATGTGTCTTGTTGAGTTTCAGAAAGAACGACATGCATGTTTGATCGCTTCTTTTTATAATGACATTTCATAGATCGTTCGCTCAATTCTGAAGTGACTTCACGTCAAGCAAGCATTGCTGAAGAGTCTTGAGAAACTTCGTTCATGTGATTCTACAATCTTTCTTCTCAACAGTCTTCTCAATCTGTTGAAGATAGTGCGTCATCGTGATATTTACATATTTCGTGATGTAATCAAGCTTGTCATTGTTTTTGATGTAGTTCATCTTGATGAAGTTCAACTTTAGTTTTCTGAAAAACAACTTCAGATTCTCGTCGATCATGAATTTGAACTTCTTTTCTTTTGAGAACTTATTCAAGAGAATGATCTTAGAAATGATTGTTTTCTTCTTAAAAGAATCATCATTGACGAAAGAATTCTTTATGACTTTAGCAATGACTCTTTTGCGAAACTTCGATTCAAGATGATCAGATGCATGACTTTGTCATGTTAAAAAGTAATCAGAGTTCAATGTGCAAAATGCTTGATTCAGATCTTTTAGCAAAGTGATATTTTCAATGAACAACGTCTAATGTCAAATGCACATCTTTAAATAATTCTGTTGTCTCTGCAAGACTTTCACGTCGTTGATAATGCTTTGAATTTCGTCAAGAATGACAAATAAAAGTTCATGCTTAACAACTTTCATTCTTGTCTGAAGCAGCATACGCTGTCTCTCTTTTCTTTTTACATCGACGCGAATGCTTCTGATGTCTTCGTTCAATGTTGCACGACAACGAGTCTCTAATAGATTCTTCAAACTAATGCTTGTGAAATCAGAAGATGATCAAGTCAATGAGATCATAATATCAATGATGATCACTTAATGCTGTGCAAGACTTTTCATCGAGTTCAATTGAAACTTCTCTCTATTGTTGCAAGAGATTTGATCAAGCAGAGCGAGTGCAAGCTCTGTAAAGATGACAAAAGTAGACGAGACAACACTCTTGAAAGACATGTGAATATTGCTTTCAAGAGATGAAATCATGACATCAAGAGAGATCTTATCTTGATCATGATGCTCGAAGAGTACATCTACGATGTCAGTGATGATAATCGCTTGAGTCAGAGACGCAGAAGTTTCAAGAATGAAAAGAGATTAAGATTCATTACAAAGATTGAGTGTCATATTCGAAGAATTGCTGTTCAAGTCAACGAATTTTTTTTTGATTGTACAAACTATCATCTCTGCAATAGAGTAGAGTGTTAAAATTGTGAGTAGCTCGAGAAATGCACAGTCACACTAGAGAATATGCGCATAGATAATACGATCAAATTTGATAGTAGCTTAGTAATATCTATTTGTATAGAAAGTTAACACTAGACTATGAAATACAGAAGCAAATTCTTCTCTATATACTTAGAAGACTAAGCTCAAACATCATTGATGAAACAAGCGAGATTACATGTGATTCATGTGAGATTTCTCGAAGATTGTATGTGACTTGAACTCTTATCATCGATGAAACATCAAGAGTTGTATGTGACTTGAATTCTTGATATATTCAGAGATTCTGAGAATCAACAATAGAAGTTCTCATAAACTCAGATTTTCATTTGAGAAATCGATGATAGTGTTGAAGAATAGTTCTCATGTCTGTTCTCTATTCTTTGAAGAGCTTTGACTTTCATAAATCTGAATTCTGACATGATGAATGATTGATCATCTGAAAATGATGTAGAACTAGTTTGTGTATAAATGAAAAATGTGTTGATCTTTTTTACGTGTCTCTGTTCAGAGCATCTTCTGTTGTAAAGCATTCATTGAATTACAGCGACTAAAATGTTGAAAATTTAATTTGTTTCAAAGTCATTGAACATAAGTGTGTTGATCTTGTACAGAAACAATGTTAATTGCTCATCAATGATAGCTGACTTCTCATTAAATCTGATGTGCTTGAGTGTAGACGTGTGCTTTTCAGTTCATTGCTCAGCTTGATTTGTTAGATTTTTCAGCTGATATTTATCAATGTTTAAGATTCTAAGAATCTCTGTCATGTTTCTGAAAGTTGAACACTTGTCATCAAGTTGAGAATTCTGATATCTGATAGTGATATTCTTTTTAAGACGTAAGCTAGTCATTATAATGAGTCAATAAAATCAGTTCAATAAAATAAATGATGATGATTAAATATTGATGCTGCTATTTGACTATGTGAGATGAGTTGACGTGACAAACTAGATGTGTACTCAACTGATATTAAATATGCAGATTCAATCAACTGAGATTAAGTTCAATGAACATATCTTGATCTTGATGATGATGCTTGTTGAAAGAGACATATGATGCTAAATCATGATCTTATGTGATTATGAAAGCAAATTGAAAGACTCACATCAAGTATGATGAGCAGATGAATGAAAGATTAAGTTGTGTTACATGCAGTGAATGTGATACTGTAGAAGTTGAAACATAATGAATTTACTTTAGCTCACGTTGAAGATTTGCGCTCACATGATGCGCATAACAGCTTAAAGACTAAGCTAGTATATTGTTGATTGAAGTGTATTGTATTTGCAAGTTGTTATGTCTGTATTTCAATGTGTATTACACAGTGATCAGTGTCTCAATCTCTTTGACAGACTTGAACTAGCAGCAGACAAAGAATTTAAACATCGAAAAAGAATGTCATCTTCTGTGAAACATGTTTATCAGTCGATGAATACTGTCTCTTGATCAGATTTATTTTCTTGCGATGCTTGCTCTTCTGCAGAATTTGTTGCTTGATCTTCGCTTGCATTTCGATGATGCTCTTGCTCTTCTGCAGAGTTTGTTACTTGATCTTCGCTTGCGTTCTGATTAGACTGATCGCGTCAAGTTGAGTCATCAAGATTGAGCTGAGTTCTCAACTCATCAAGACTCAATTCGAGTCTGAATTCTTGACTTGAGTATTCAAGTTGAGTCAAAAGGTTGAAATCAAGTATTGACTTAAATACTCGACTCGACTCGTCAAGACATGAAGCAAAGTACTACTAATATTTATCTGAATGTCTGATAATGCAATAGAATAATGCAATTGATTGAAGAAAGTTCATGCTTGTTTATTTACTATTGTTAATCTGAGATCACTATTATTTCATCATTCTTCTTCTTCTTCTCATACTTTTTCTCGTACTTCTTCTTGTACTCGTTCTCGTTCTCAATCATATTTGCATCATCATTTCTCTTGCTAAATTTCATCTTCTTGTCATCGTCATCAATCTTAATGATATCATCAGATTCATCATTTGATGAATCTAGTGAATTAACTATCTTTCAATCAATCGCATTTTTTTCATTCGAAAATGCGCTCATGAATTTGTTGAATTCTTGTATGGCATTTGAATCGTTTGTCATCTTCAATTCATTCAATTCTTCATGATGTAAAATGTGTTGCTGAATTAGTTCAATAGTAGATATCATGTATCTTGACATGTTTTTCCCAAGTTCATCTTGTTGTGCAATAGTTTAATGCATACGTTAGTCTTGTCTTTCACATCAAACACAGTACATACATCAACAGTAGAAGTAGTATTGAACGTCATCTTCATGACTATCGCTTTGAGCTTCGCTCGCTTCACAGTCTTCTTCTTTCTCGTCTTCTTCATCAAATTCGTCTCGAAGCATTGAGCTATTATACAATCAGCTTTTGAAACACATATGCATTATTCAAATGCATTATCATGTAGATTCTTTTTCACTCGATCATTCGTGATCATATTTCGCATATTGTTCTTCATTTTCGTCTGCTTCGCTTTGATGACTTTCTGATAAACGCTGATGCTTCTCAATTTGATGAGTTGTTTATAAAGAGTCATTTGATCTGCACTCTGTTTGATATAAAGAGTTTTCTGATCTTCATTTCATCTTATTGCATGATTTCTACTCGTAATTGACTGCGACTTGATTGCAAAAGCGAGCAGATGAACTACATTCATGCGAACATGAATTTTCGAAGAAGAGAGTAATGTTACGAGTGTATCAAGACTGAACAAGACTGAAGTTCTAATCAATTCACAGTGAATGCTAGCGAGTTCTCTGCATAATGATTAGAGCTAATCAGCGAGCTAGTCAGGTTTGACTCAGATATGATTCAGATATGACTCAGATATGACTCAACACTCTTTTTCTTGCTCAACACTCTTTTTCTTTCTCAACACTCTTTTCTTTCATCAACATCTTGTTCATCTACATCACATTCTTTTCATGTCACAAACACATTTCTTTCGAGTCTAGCGCAGTCTCTGAACATTACATAAATAGAAGCTTTTGTATCAATCTTCTTCTGTATTCTTAATATTCAGTTATAACTATCTCTAAAGATCAAGCACTATCAATTCTGATCTTTATTGATTGTATCATCTAGACACGATTCTGACAGATTTCATTGACAAACTCTTCTTGCAAGACTGAATGTTCATTCAATGTCTACAGAGAATATTGAACATAAGAGAACATTCTTAGTCATTTGAGTCAATCTTGAATAGTTCAAGACGTTGTCTCTTCAATACTCTCATGTTGAAAACTTCTTAACAATAGCATCAGTGCAAAGATATTGATCATCTTCACTAACAGATATAGAGCGACGTTGAGTTCTTTGAAGAAGAGTTCATGTAGTCATCACAACAGACTATAGCATTGTCAACAAATGATCAATTGCATTATCATATTGCATTATCTGATCAACATCACTAGTCACTTGCGCTTTGACTTCTGCAGTTGTAGTTTTCTCTTCATAATGATGACGAAAATAGTTCTTAAACTCTTTTCTATACTTGTCATAATAAAAATGAGAATCGTTCTCATTTGCATCTCAATCTTGATACAAATTCAGCTTTTGAGTAGAATCTAAAATCATAGCGAGATTGTATATCAGTTCATCTTTGTTCTTCGTCTTGAAATAGTGTCACGATCCTAGCCTTGCCAGGCTCAGCCTTCTAGCCTTACCAGGCCTATCCTCGCTCCGTCACCTTGACTAGTCCCTATTGGGCCTAGCGTCGGCTGAGGAACACACATATGTAGCCAGC
>JAABUI010001161.1_pt1 | contig 15790 bp, 13 predicted proteins | sample 5559111 | NCBI WGS metagenome assembly JAABUI01 (sample SAMN10711870, study PRJNA513365) | rock metagenome | isolation source: Antarctica rocks | place: Antarctica: Victoria Land, Buttleship Promontory
TCCATTTCTTCGTTCGTCTTTCTTGATCAGGTAAATATGTTGCGTTCCAGGCGTCGTACTGCTCGACGGTGATGTGATGATTCGCTTTCAGGAATCCGTATTGGTCGCGGGTGGAGGTAGGTTGCGCAATAGAAGGAGGCAGGGCGGGTTTCTTTTTGAAAGCATCACCAGACATGATGGCATGAGAACTTGTGGATTCCCCTGTCATTGGTCGCGATGGTGTGATCCACCCCCCCATGCTATCGTTGATCGCTTCTGCGATCCGCATGGATCTCCTACGCTCCTCTTCGCTTATAGAAGTATCTCTTGACTCCCCCGTATCCCGCTCATCGTCGTCTGCGAAACCAGCAGCGTACATGTCGATGGCGTCGTCAACTGTCATACCGCCAGCTTTCGAGGATGGGCGAGAGTGGGCATCAACAGCCGACTCTGTGATGGAAGTGCCTCTTGTCACGACACTGCTGCTTTCCGTACTGGTGGCATCGATCTGGCTGGATGTCGTCGTAAGTGCGGAGCGAAAGCTAGACCGGACTTCATCATTACTGTACTGGGCTTGCCACGGGCGCTGTGGAACCTTGGGGAGATCATCAGACGTCGGGAAAGCGAATGGTCCATCCGAGCCTGATGCCTTCGCACTCGGTCGTCTCTTGCCGGTAGGTTTGGACGTTGATTCACCCCCAGCAGTAGCAGGTCTTGATATCTGAGGCTGGACCAAAGGACTTTTTAATTTTGAACTCGGTCCCTCGATCGAAGCTCCATGGCCTCTGGGAAGAGATACGAAGCCTGGAGGCATGCGTAGGCCCGTCTTGGCTGGCTTTGGTGATCCGGGGAAAGTTGGGGCATGGTGTATTGTCGGCTTTTCGACCTGGCGGATCTGAACGGCGCTCGCTGTGTGTGCACTTTCGTGTTCGCTCGGGACAGGACTTCTGCGGCTCGCTGGTTCAGAAAAATTCCGTCCCGCAGGCCTCGGATTACTGCTTGCCCTCGCTTGCTCGCTTGATTGTTTCGCATCCGCACTCGATCCTTGCTCATTATGTTGGGTGTTGGTTCCTGGTCGTTCATGGTTTACAATCTGGTTGGCGAAGCTACTGAACCTCATGCTTGGTATTCTTGGGGAAGATTCTGACTTCAAGGGCCATGAAGGAGCTGATGTTGGAGTGGTAGGAGTACCGCGCAGATCCTCTGTTGAGGGTGGCCTGGATCTCGAAGACTTCTTTGAAGCCGAAGAGAACAGTCTGGTAAGGCTCTTTTTCTTCTTCAAAGGCTTTGTCACCGGCGAATCGCCACCCGAAGTCACCAATGGATGTCCAGATCCTCCTCCACCCGGATCCATAGCGTCCTCTTTCTCACGCAACATCGACCTGAATATGAGCCGCTCGGGGTACTATCTCTTTCAACAGACCTGCTCTAAACCCAGCTTGGTTTATCAAGAGTAGCATCGATTGTCCACTCATTCCGCTTCGATCCCTGCTGCTTGCTGTTTGGAGTAGGTGATTTTCTTTTTCTCGAACAACTGTGGTTAGCCTGATATCAGCCCTTATCGATGTTGACGACAGCAGCAGCCCCCAGAGGAATCCAGTACAGGCAATTGACGGTTTTTGAGTCCACGAAGGAGATAGAAAACAGGATGTGAAGAGACCCTTGTGCGCTTGAGCCAGTCGATGGCATCACAGCGTAGAGTTGCAGTAATTTGCCTACCGAGATTACGCACGGGAGGAGGGGTAAGGTGTGTATGAACTCATGAAACCTCTACGCCACAGCGAATCGCGCATTGAGCCAGCTCGGAGCAGGAGGTCAATATGGGACGCGTTCTAAAGCGCGTAATTCCCCATTATCACTTGTAGCTGTGACTGTAGCAGCGATGTGGAAGAGGCCTGTCGAGGACAGAGCGTTACTGTTAGAGCATTGAGCGTGACATGGCCCGTCCCCAGCGCAAGAGATTGGCTTTTTAGCGGTGGCGCACCGGGTGTTCCGGTTGTTCCGCCCTACCTTAGGTAGGTATGTTGGAACCCTAATAGCTTGCTATATTTAGCCTGGCAAGCCTAAGAATCCTCCCCCAGGCTAGCATCTCGACATTCGGCACTAGAGTAAACAGGTTTCCTCTTACTGTCTGCGTATTCTAATCGGCAATTGTGATGAACATTTGTGCTCTCAGAGGAATTCGATCTCTTTGTCGTCTGTCTCATCGAAAGGCTATACATGGATTTTGGAGAAGCCCACAGCCTGCGAGTTGCTGTTCCTCAACGTCGAAGATTTTGATCTATGAAGGGATGGTTTGATTGCCTGATCACTCAGATGCCCAGGATCAAGGAATTGACTCTTCAGCACAGTACAAAATATACATCTTGCTCGAGAAGTGATGACAATTCGGTCTTGGGACTTGATCAACCTGACATCCAGCTGATAGTCCTCCCCATAGACCATCGCCAATGACCTCGATTCTGTTACTGGTGAAACTGCTCCACGGGATTAAAACCCCAAGACTTCCCCTGAGCTAGGGTCCTACATTATGGCGGTTGTCCGAATGGTATAAGAGAGATACTGGAAACACCGAGGAAAGGTTTTCATGGATAGTATCAGCCTTTCAACAGCATCGTGAGGGAGAGAAAATTGCTTCTTGAAGAAAACTTATGTTGCACAAAAGCGCGACACTCCAGCAATCGAGAGAAGATTATGGTCTGTATTGATCGGGGTACAAGCCGTAAAAGATGTGCAGTCTTTATCGCCGCTCAATTGAGATGCTCTGCTTATTGGATAGTTGCTGTAATGTCGCTGCTTCTTTTTCAACTCCAAGCCAACATCACTAGAGGAATGGTGCATTGAGTCCAAGACAGACCCATTGATGCCCCTGAGCCAGAAGGAGATTTGGAGATCATTGTTCAGATACCTACTGAATGATTGAAGTTTTGCTTTCTTCTCTATCACGCTATCACTTTAACACTCAACAAAGCCAAAGCACTGTCGACAAGGCTCATTGCGTCACTGAAGACATAGGATATAGGATATATTATGCGGTTCAATCAAGCACAAGGTGTTTTTGTAAGCGCTTGGCGATTTCACTAACCTAGATGTGACTAGCGGAGTTTCGCCTCTGTTTCAAAGCCGCGCAATAGACACTGCCCCCTCCTCCATCAACAACACCTCACCTTCTTTCCTTCCACCACCTACACTCTCATCTACGACACCTTGATACCAATAGCACAATCATGATTCTGAGCTCGCTGCTCTCCGCAGGGGCTTTCGGCCTAGCAGCCCAGGCGTTCCTCGTTGTTCCAGAAACCAACAGCCTCCCAGACATCGAAGATAAGGCTCCTACAACTCTAGACACCAGCCGTCAAGTCATCACTCTAGATTGCTCAAACTGCCCATATGCCCTGAATAGCCAGCGACATGGTAGCCATGAGTGGACTGGCAATGTTGCCAGCGACCTTGAATTGGATTTCGCCAGCGCAGACAATGCACTGACGCTGAACGACGTGCCTTTCTACCCGATCCAAAACCCAGGTCTCCCACCTCGCCTTACTGTTTCTCAAAAGAAGAAGGATAAAGAAGTTTCGACGATGGAAGGCTTCGATGGCAAATTAGGGCTGAGCTACAGCGTGGAGTTTAATGAGAAGAAGTTTGAAGAGAACAGCCTCGTCACCATAATCATGACCATTATGGGACTTGATGGCCAGATGATCCAAGTCGACATAGTCGAAATCATGGCCATCAAAGAGGCTGATGGCAAGGTAAGAACATTTGAAACCACAATAATTGCCAAACCCTCAACTAACAACCCAAAGCTCACCCTCCACTCAATCAATACCATCCCCGCCTCCCCCAACGCCCCAGACGCCAAGTGTGAAAACATCCTCTGCCGCGTCTTCACCAAAGTCATCACCAGCGCCAAAAAAGCCAAAGCCTCCGCTAAGGGCGCCGCCCACAAGATGAAGTGCATCTGCATGAAATGCATGCACAAGCTCATGGGCGGCAAGCACCACCACGCAGGCCACAAAGACGCCATGGGAGTTCCCCACCGTCGTCCCGACGGCACCGTCGAACTCCCCACCCACATCCATTTCAAGCCCGGTCACCCTGGTGTCCACCACCATCACCACCACAGGGGCTTCCTTGGCGCCGTGGCGATTGGCGTCAGGACGGCGGTCAGGGTTGTGATCGTGCCCATCCTCATCGGCGTTGCGTTCGGTATGGCTGCTTCGGCTATTGGAATGTTGGTCGGCCAAGCTATCGTTTTCCTTTGGATGAAATTCCGTCGCAGCCCTGAGAATGGCGCTTATGAGCGTTTGGAGGTTGATGAGAAGGAGGCGCCGCCTGCGTATCAGGATGTTCAGGGTGCGGAGGCGATGAGTGAGAAGGAGGTTGAGGCTAAGGCTTAGACCGTGGATACAGCGTTTGGATGAGTGGGGTTACGATGGGTTGTGGATCAGCAGGAGTTTGGTAGGCAGGACCGATGCCAGAGATCCTTTCCTTTGTCAATTGGCTGTGGGTCGTTGCCAGCAGTATATTGATGTCACTCTCTTAGTCACTAGTCTTGTTTGCCTTGTCTTCATAGGGGTTATTGGTAGAGCGAATAATCACGATTGAAAAACCTGTATCCTACCTTTGGCCGGGTATCTATGTTGTTTGCTAAATGTGACTTACATGTTAGGAATGCCAAACATGAGCTAATCCTTGTGATTACAGCTCCAGTGAACTCTTTACAATCGCCCACCCACCCAGCGCTCCAAACACAATGGCGACCAGCACCCCTCTGCCCTCCCACGTCAGCACCAGATACGCTGCCATCCCTACAACTACCTCCTTCCGCCTCGCCGTCTCTCGCTTCTCCCGCCACAGTGGATCGACGCCGAACGGCGGTACTAGCCTTACATCGCCTTTCTTCGCTTCCTCTTCTTCCACTTCCTTACTCGGTTCCGGTATTGGCGTAGCTGGTACAAGGAATGAGCACGCAACGGGTCGATGATCGCTCGTCGACATCAAGGGTAAGGCTTTATAGCTTTGCACCTGGACCTGGTGCGATTGATCTTGGGATTGAGCGCCCCATGGCGGGAGATCAAGATAGAGGATCCTATCACACCAGCTGGGATACCGATGTTTGGACCAGTCCCAATAGCCTTCGTCGTCGCCCGAGGTCGCCATCCTATCAGCATTGGAGCGTGCTTTGTCACTGTATTTGTAGGTCGGTGGAAAGGTGATTGGTGCTTCTTGCAGGCCGTGACATGTTCGTTTTGCTCGTCGTTCGGGCGTTAGTTGGTCGGAGGAGAGGAGGTGGGAGTAGTGTTCTTGAGCGGAGGTGTCTTTTGTGGGTTGGGGCCAGGAGAGGTAGGTGTTTTCGGTTGGTCGGGTGGGGGAGGTGCGGTAGTTGAGGTCGCCGCCGAAGATGAGGTGGGATGTTGGGGTGTAGAGGCCTGTCATTGGGGGGATGGAGTCTTCTTCTTCTTGTGATTGGCCAGAAGCGGGTAACAAAGGTGCAGCGTCCGAGGAAGAAGACTCTCGTGGGAGGCGCTGCGTAGTTCTTTTCCGGACTGCGGTGGGGGAAACAGATGTAAAAATAAGACCGCGGACAATGTTCTTCCAATCTTCATTCCTGCGCTCGAGAGCCTCTTCCATAGGCGCCAGATGGGCGGAGACGAATGTCAAATCGAGCGTCGAGTCGCCAATTGACCAGCCCATTCGAATCCCCACAGCGCCTTTATTGCCCATCTCATGTACACCTACGCCCACCCCCGCTGTATCCAGCCATCGTACCTGACTCGTCTGATCCCGTAGCACGAATATCATTATAGCTGTCATCCCCACATTCCGAGTGATGATATTGACATAGTCCGCATTGTCCAGCGCTTTTCCAGCGAGAGTAACGCCATGGCGGAAGGGTGACAGATAGGGGATGAGATACGATCCACCCAGGAAGGAGTAGGCTATTGGGGCGAGCTCTTGAAGGCAGAGGATGAGGATATCGGGTGCGGGACTTCGCGGGGGGAGGGCGGAGAAGAGGTGGGAGGAAAAGGTGGGGGGATGGACGGGGATACGACCGCAGTTGTAGGTCAGAGTGTATGTCGAGAGCGTGGACATGATTAGATTTAAAAGTGGAAGAGGCTCATAGAGCCATAGACAGACATTTTCACGCCGTTATCTATGGTGACTAATACAGAACAGGACTAGCGCCGTTGGCTTCCATCAGCACAACACAACCCCAAGCACCTCAATCCTGAAAATCTAACCACCGACCCTCTCGATGGACTTGACTTTTAACTGCCTAAGGTTCTCCTGCTATGCGCCGAGTGATGAACTCTTCACGCCGGCATACACTGATCCAACATTGCACTGTTGTGCCGCATCCCAAATCCTTCGGTCGTGAGACTAAGAAATGTCAGCTTGGTGGCTGCTGGCTATTTATGTTAGATTCAGACAAGCGAATTCAATTTTAGGCTGTTGCTTGATCATGTCCTCCTGCGCAGCAAAAACTTGCAATGGGTTATTTGATTCTGGCAGCGCAAACCCTGCAGTCTTGTGGGGTGATTTGCTTCCAGCACTGATACCTTGCACTGTAGTCAAGTCTGACTCTCATTCAAAAAAAGTCCTTATGTTCGTTCTGCACGTTATGTGATACAAATCTTTTGATGTGAAATCCCTTTCAATGTCTTCTTCAACTACGCAGTATTCCGCGTCCGAAGGAGTTGGAAAAAAGCTTCTGCTCGTACCTGGGCTGGTGATTACTACAGTCACCACAATTCTGCTTCTCTGCAGCGATGGACTTGTCTGGACTAATTCAGGGGACTTTTATCGTTTTGTTCACAACAATCGTGCTACCGTACAGATCATTGTACAAGTGCTTGCTTCAGTCCTAGACACACTTCACATCGCTGTCGTGTGTTCTCTAATCAGCTTCTCTACTAGACTGCGTCTCGCAAAGGCTCCCCGGACGCTGGACCACTTGCGGTTCTGGAGCGCCCTCTATTTCCGAGACACGGTTGGTCGTTACCATTTCGATCTCTGGTACTGCTTACACTTTTTCGGATCACAACCTTCATTCCTGCGGCAATTTTGGCTGGTGCGCTGACACCGGTTGATGTTGACTCGCATAATTCGTCAACTCGCATGCTACACGTTCCCCAGTACAGCAATGCATCCTTGGACCTTTGGGGGGATCTGACTTGGCTTCATCCGATGCCTGTAAACCGCACTGCTGCCGGTGTCTTTTCATATTCGCCAAATTACGACATGATAGGATTGATCCGCAACGAGGCTGCGTCTGCCACCAAATCAAATAATGGATCTCAAGCTCACAAAAAACCAGACAACACGAGGTACTCGTTCACAGGGCGATCTTTCGGAGTAGGCTCGTCTGCTGGCCTGGTGGATCAAGGCCTGAGCAGAAACACGACTTTAAGCTACAATTACAATGAAACCGGCCATCTCACCCAAGCATCTTGCATCGTAAACGTTACCTCTGACTGGCGGATTTCTGGTGTATTTTATCCTGACGACGGAACCTATCCGAATCTCTACCTTGCCAATGGGACCCATTCAAATAGCAATAGAGATCACTATGCGGCTTGTGGTCTTCACTCTTCGGACGACATCTTTGCTCTCGCTGGGAGCCACAACGACATTTCCAACAGTTTCTCCATTGCCACAGGTCGCGGATACTCTGCATTCGACAAAGTCCAGTGCACTGTCGATTTCAAACCTACTGTCTTCTCAATCGCCGTTGATCATGTCGACCTCCTTATTAATCTTAGTACCGCCTTACAAAATTCAACTTTGCCTCGTGATATTGAGCCTATGGGCAAGCTTATCAATATCACAATGCGTATGCCGATTTGTTTTCTCAGCAGCATGCATGTGACCTCTACACCTCCGTTGTGGGCAATACGTCAGCCAAAATATCCAAAGTATCAACGCTTCTTTTCTGCCCAACGCCAGTAACAGTAATCCTGAAGTGGTGGCTCAAGTCCTCAGCGGAGTAGAAGACACTTTAACCTCTATGCTTGATAATTCGCTTCTCGCATTCTCAACCGCGCAACTCATGATCGCAAACGACACTTACCCAGTTCCCGCTGCTCTCTTGGTCAGCGCCATCAGGATAGGTAGTAGAGCATACATAGAAATCACTGCGGCAATCAACTTCATCATCATTCTAGTTTGCATTTTGGAACCTGTCCGTACGCAGGGATGGAAAGATCTAAGTACTTTTGATCCCACAGACACCAAGTCGGTCACTATTAGTGCCTCGAGTGGAGGATCCAGAGTTGCGGAAGAGGCGCGGAAGCTTCTGGAGAGGAAGGGGACCGGTAGGGTAGATGATGCAGACGTTGGGAATATCAAAGCTCAGTTGGAGGGCCAAGGGGAGGATATCAGGCTCGTGGGAGTCAGCGAGGAAACTGGCAGCGAAAAAGGAACCCGGCGGATTTGGAGAAAGAAGGTACCCACAAGAGACACTGGAACGGAGGCGTTGACAATATCGGCAAAGTCGAGCCTTAAGGAATAGCCTGAGGATCGTAGAATGAGAGGTTTCATGGGCGGTCGTGAGCACTCAAGGTAAGACACTATGCCAGGTAATGAAGCAGCTGCAGCAGAGAGAATCCGAGGGCAACACTCTGACTTTCTCAACTCACCACGAAATGCACGCTCCGGTTGATGATATTGTCGTGGGACATATTGGAAGAAAGATGTACCCCGGTTGGAGGTTAGCCGATTCCAACTTCGTCTAAGAGGCTTAGCAAATACAGCGGCCTTTCATGCAAAGAGCGCAGCAGTTTTGGATACATCTTCTTCATGCCAAGCTTTGCAGACATTGGCGATGGAGTCGCCCCTACTTTACACCTGAATATTGTATCACAGCTTGGCTCCCTCTCCACCAACCGCCCTTGTTCGGAAGTTCCACCTCGGATGATGAATCCTAACTTCCTTCCCACCAACCTTACTCTGCACCGCGAGAACCACCTCTTCTGATGTCAGCGACACCAGCTTACCTCGATCGTGGTGCCTGAAACCAGTATCAATTGGCCAGCTCTCAATATCCTGACCCTTTTTCAGTCCCAGTGGATCACTGCTATCAACCTCGCCCTCTGATTCGTAAAAGTCTGCTTGAGTGATGTGCTTGATGGCATCGGCGCCTTTCAACGTTGTTGGTTTCGGTGCGGCTTTCTTAGCTTCTTCGATAGCGGCGTTGAATCGAGAGATCCAGGCGAAAACTTTGGGGAATTTTTCTGCGGAGACTAGGGTTGGTGGGAGAGCACCCTTTAGTCCCAGAACCCAGTGGAATGGCCAGATAGCTGGGAAAGGCATGTGTCAGTCCTCAAACACTTGCTGCGCTTTGACTAGAGAGTCCTGACCTTCGATATCCGCCAATGCAGGTTTCTCAGTCTTGAGTATCCATTTTCGCCCATCAGCCAAAAGCCCATTTTCTAGCATTGCAAATGCGTCTCTCAAATGAGTTATAGCCTCTGGCCGCAAAGCTTTCATATCATCCAGAGCCCAGCTCCTCCCTGAAAACTCCTGACGATCGTTCGTGAATTTCGAGTCCTTCAACAACGGCATCTCCAAAGGAATAGCCTGACTCGCCCTCGCAAAGATACCGCCGTCAATCGTCCAACTCTCAAGCAATTTCTCCACAGCCCTCTGGTCGGGTTCTGAAGCACCCAGTGCTCCGTCCGGGAACCTCTCCTCAAGCTTTTGTAGCATAAGGCGGGAGTCGCAGTAAACGTCGCGACCAATGGCCATGACGGGGATTCGCCGATACGTGAGGCCTAAAGCACTGATATCTTCGCGAGGGAGATAGGGAGGTTGCATACATTGCGCGTAGTCGATGCCTCGGAGGGTGAGGTACCAGATCACTCGGCGCGCAAAGGGGGAGAAGGAGTAGTGGAAAAGGACGATATCGTTAGGTGGAGCCATTGTGCGTGAGAAATCAAGTTTGAAGAACTTAGAGGACTTGTACCAAAGACACCTTTTCAAAATGGAAAACGGGAGAACGGAACAATCAATGCTTCTCCGCCTCACTTCGTCATAACAGCAGATCCAATGCCGAGGTCAGGATCTAATCTCCGCTAATCTCCGTGCCAGTCCATAGCAATATCTGCTCCACTTCTAGAGTACTGTATTGTGAACATGCAAATAGTACATGCGAATTCTTGTCTCTCATTTCTTCTCATCTCGTCCTCGTTTCCCGTAGTATTCGTTCCTGAAAGTCACGGTATATATTAATTCCACCCATTAATTCTCCTGGATTGAGAACCTTACATCTTCTTCCCCCTATCAGCCTCAGTAGCTTTCCCTTCCAAACGATCCAAGGCCTCTTCAATCACGCCGATATGCCCCCGTAAGGTCCCCTCTAGCTCATCCATTCGGGCTTCATGCTCCTCGAGGTTGTAGATGTGGTGCTCACGAAGCAGATAGGTTGAGCCAGCGATGGCTGACAGGTTGATGCCGAGCAGGAGAAGCGGATGGCGGAGAAATGACATATTTTATACTACAGAAGATTATATCCATCAATGGAGATATATAATGATTGAGGAGACGGCAAAAATCGATGATGTTGTTGACTTTAATCGCTCCTTCCACGCTAAGATAAGCCGTCGCGAGACGCGATGTAAAGCCCAGACTCATGCGAGAGATGATTGCCAAACAGTGTGCCAAAGATGCGTGTCGTGGACTCCCAAAGTCCGAGCATTGACCACACCTTTCACCGAGACCAATGTCTTCCTCACAACCCTTCGCGTCTTCTCCCATCTCCTCCGCTGCAGGTCGCCGCCGAAAATCGAAGTTTACCTTCAAGAACCTCGCCCAACTCGGCTTCTCATCGACCGCATGTCCACTGCGAGTTATTGCCCATATAGATTTAGATGCGTTTTACGCCCAGTGCGAAGGTGTTCGCCTAGGCATACCAGAAGACCAACCACTCGCTGTCCAGGTCAGACCAGATTCCTTCCTGGTGGTAGAGCTATAATGACATTGTGGACAGCAATGGCAAGGCTTGATAGCGATCAACTACCCGGCGAGGAAGTACGGCCTGAGCAGACATATCACCATCACCGAAGCGAAGAAGCTATGCCCCAATCTGATCATGCAGCATGTGGCTACTTGGAAGGAGGGTGATGAGAAATGGGCATACCACAAGGACGCTTTCGCTCACATCGCAACTCACAAGGTCTCCCTCGACCCATATAGGCTTGAGTCAAGAAGGATACTGGCTTGCATCAAGGACGTATTACCTGCTTCTCCGATTCAGAGGGTTGAGAAGGCCAGCGTCGATGAGGTTTTTCTGGATCTGTCTGCGCAGATACATTCACTTCTTCTCGAGAGGTATCCCGAGATTAGTGGCCCGGCTCCATACGACGATCCCACAGAGTTTCTTCCCCGACCTCCTACAACCGCACTGGACTGGAACACAGATGCATTGGTTGACCTCGATGCATCAGAAACAGAAGACGATGACCCAGATTGGGATGATATCGCTATGCTCCTCGGTTCCGAGATCGTACGCTCGGTGCGTGCTGCGATACTGGAACGTCTAAAATACACATGCTCTGCTGGAATAGCCCGCAACAAGATGATTGCTAAGCTAGGCTCGGCGCACAAGAAACCAAACCAACAGACCATTGTCAGAAACCGAGCAGTGCAGCATTTCCTGGGAGGCTTCAAATTTACGAAGATACGAAATCTAGGGGGAAAGCTAGGAGACGAGGTAGCGTCCAAATTCGCTACTGATGAAGTCAAGGAGTTGCTCGCAGCCCCGATCGAGCAGTTGAAGTCGAAGCTGGGAGATGACACTGGATCTTGGGTCTACCACATAATCCGCGGAGAAGATTCGAGTGAGGTCAATGCTCGAACGCAAATCAAGTCCATGCTCTCAGCCAAATCCTTCCGACCTACCATCAACGCCTCCGAGCAAGCGATACCATGGCTACGCATCTTTGTAGCTGACATCCAGTCGAGACTGGTCGAGGAGGGTGTTCTGGAGAACAAGAGGAGACCGAGGACATTGAACCTACACCACAGACAAGGCGCGCAAATGAGATCACGTCAAGCCCCTATTCCGACCGGGAGGGCCATTGACGAGGACTTACTGTTCGACATCGCCAAGAACCTTCTCGGCCAAGTGGTGGTAGATGGCGGGGCATGGCCGTGCAGCAACCTCCAGCTTAGCGTTGGTGGGTTTGAAGATGGGCCTACTGGCAATCGCGGCATTGGTGGTTTCCTTATTCGAGGAGAAGAGGCCAAGGCCCTGAGACGATCGACGCGCGACGACGATCGCCGTTCCTCGAGCGGGGATGGCGCAAACCCAGAGAAACGGCGAAAGTTGGATCATGGCGCCATCCAGAATTTCTTCCCCACACGAGAGCTCGGATATTCCGACGATGCAGGTGTCAACGCGGATTTGCTGTTAAGCTCCTCGTCACCCCAGAGGGATGCAGCTCGGTTGGAGGAAGGTGATGGTGAATTGGCTGCGGCTGTAGAGGGCGGGACCCATACGCGACAAATGGCCCGAGCCACAGAGCGGCAAGCCTCCATACCGTCTTTCTTCTGCGACCGCTGCAAGAAGAACGTGGCGGACGCAGCGAAAGACGAACACACTGATTGGCACTTTGCTCGAGACCTTCAGGCCCAAGAGACATCGTCTGAGCCTAGACCGGCCCCTAATCCCAGCACCGGTACTGCTGAAAGCAAAAGGCAAGGCCGGCCCAAAGCTAGCCATGGACCTACTCAGAGCAGAATCGAGAAGGGCCAGCGGCAGCTTGCTTTCGGTAAGTAGTCAAGATTGGACGATCTGGCTAATGCCAGATCTACTACCCCATGTTTATGACCAATATTTTCCTCCGGCCAGAGGGCCACTCGGTCATCTAATATCTTATATAAAAGCCCAATGGTGTAGTCATTATCTGCTACACCTGGCCTTTGCTAGATGACTGCTAGCCGAAGGTACAGTATGTAACAGACATGGGTATACAGGCTTGGCATAGTTCCTCATCTGAAGAGTAAGTGTTGGATTGCCTTTATATACGCCCGTTACCGGATCTCGATCTTGACCTCATGGTCACTTGACTCTTGAAGGCACGGCTTGTTATTCGTCCAAGAGTCCACGCTTGAGGGCATCATTACCCAGCGTCAGGCGGATAGATGGACCGGGATGGACCTTCGACGGCTCTCTAACCCCCCGACCTCCGCCATAGTGTGTATCCTTTGTCATCGAAGCTATGAAGAGCAGTCCATTTGACTTGAACACTTGAGAAAATGCTGTCGACAGTTACCATCCCAGCCATGACAGCTACTGCCCCAGTCATGGCGGTATCCACGGTTGTCGATTCTCGACAACCTTTGAGTTTTCCGATGTCAGACCCGCAGTTGCAAAAGATTCGCGCCCACCACACAAATCTGGCGTCTACTGGCTGTACGAAGGATTTCTGCCAGGCCGGTCGAGCTGTCCATACAGACGAGCCTAGAATTGGAGAAAATCGGCCGCTCCTTAGCTCAGAATTGGAAGCACAGGACTTCCTGCAGGATCTTTACGGAGAAGGCTTCTATGGCGACGATGGTGCTTTTCAGAGACGACTGGACGAAGTGTTGAATGAAATCCGAACTGGGGCTGCTGAAGGTATCGTCCGATCAGACCAATCAAAGGCCAGCATTGGTGGTAGCTGGACACAGACTGTCCAAGAGCTTCAATTTGGCGTCCGTCGCGCGTGGAGGAATTCGAGGAAATGTATCATGCGCTCTCATTGCGAAGAGCTGAAGCTTTGTGATTTCCGGACCATCACATCCAGTAAAGAAATGGCAGTCGCTTTGCTGACGGCCGTACAAGAGGCTTTCAATGGCGGCAGTATCCAGCCAACAGTCTTCGTGTTCCCGCCACGCGCCGTGAACAGCAGAGGACCGATGATACTGAACCATCAGATCCTGCAATTCGCTGGGTATGAGGCTGGCGATGGCTCGATCATTGGAGATCCCGCGAGTGTTGATTTGACGAAGGCCGTCATCGACTTGGGTTGGGAACCGCCCCAGACGAGGGGACGATGGGACCTTCTTCCACTAGTCACAATGGCGGACGGTGACAGGCCACACATGGCTGAGCTTCCAGCTGACATCCGAAAGCTCGTCAGCATTCGCCATCCCCAGTACGTAGCTGAGTTCGAGAAACTCGATCTCAAGTGGGTGGCATTTCCAGCATTGACAAGACTGGGGTTTGATATTGGCGGGGTGCAGTACACTGCAGCACCTTTCATGGGATGGTATGTACAATGTATCAGGACTCACTGCTGCTGCCGCTGACATTTGAAGGTTTATGGACGCCGAAATCGGAGTCCGAGATCTGGCCGACACTTTTCGGTACAACATGTTGCCAGAAATCGTCCACGCTTTAGGCATGATCAAAGGCAGACTGAGCGATGAAGTTGAGGAATTTGAGGATCTGCCCGACTACGAAAAGCTTGCATTGCTTTCCAAAGCCCAGGCTGAATTGAATTATGCTGTTCACTGGTCTTACCTTCAGGCCAAAGTTACGATGACCGATTCTCTAACTGCATCTATGAAATGGTGTCGATACGATGACGAGTTTCGACAGAAGAACGGTTTCCGACTCCCTGCTGACCCGTATTGGCTGGCGCCTCCTCAAGGCTCAATCATCCCTCTTTGGCATCGTGGCGGAGCGCCTAACTATCAACCCCGGCCAATGATATGCAAGCACCTCCAAGATCCAGTGAAGGCCTGGGGACGAGAGAAGCACCGTTGGTACCCTGGCCCAGAACTCATGGAAGACCCACTCCGCACACAAGTCCTGGAGGGCGACCTTGCACAAACATCCACGAAGCAGAGTAACATCCTTATCGGTGAGACAGTGAGGAAGTCGTATGTCGAAAATCCTTTGCCATTGCACACAGCGATCAAGGAATTGATCTGTCCGCCAGAAAGACCAGGCAAATCCATCGCGATATACTTTTGCAGTGCAGGAACAGTCGCCGAGAGACTGGCAAATAAGCTTCACAAATGGATCCAGAGATTGATCCGGAATACGTCGGCCATATCTTTGAAGCCGCGCGTGGAACCTTTGAACTCCTTGAAGGATTTGAGCTTTACCGTCAACCGAATAATTCTACTCGTGGTGAGCTCCACTGGAAAAGGCGACGTTCCTGCCAATGGTTCCGGCTTCGTAGAACTCGGGCAGTCCTTGCTGATGTCGCCCGCGAACGTCAAACGAGATTTCAGATTTGCGATCTTTGGCAATGGGGACAGTCGTTATTCCAACACCTTCAATGGGGCTGCCGTCAAAATCGATACCATTATGAGACAGCTGGGAGGGGCCGCTCTTGTGGGAGGGTTTTGTTGTGGTGACACCGCCGTTGACCCGGTCCCATTGGGAGCTCTGAAAACCTGGTTCGCCAAGTTGGAGCCGAACGTGACTGAAGAAGCTGCTCAATGGATGCAGAAGCCCCCGACTATCGTGACTACCAAGAACGGATCTAACACTGCTGTTACAGTCAGCGTAACACTCATCAAGGAGGATGTCCAGCGTTACGACTACTGCCAGCAATCACTGCTCTCAACGCTCAAAGATGGTTCAGTCATATCAATTTCCCCAGAAATGCGAGGAGAGAACCCTGGATCTCTACTGCTGACCCTGAGTGTCCGTAACGAATCGATCAAAGAGATGAGCTGCATACAAGTTCTTCCGATCAACGCTAGCTCCAAGGTCCAGAGAGCACTCGCGGCCCTTAACGTCGACGGATCTGCCATTGTCGATCTACAATTCCCAGCGGAGAATCCAAACTACACCACCTTCCTCACCGAA
>JAABUI010001162.1_pt1 | contig 15783 bp, 16 predicted proteins | sample 5559111 | NCBI WGS metagenome assembly JAABUI01 (sample SAMN10711870, study PRJNA513365) | rock metagenome | isolation source: Antarctica rocks | place: Antarctica: Victoria Land, Buttleship Promontory
TTCAGTCTTTATGGTGTGAACTATGAAGAAGGGACTTGAGAAGTACATATAGACAGCGTTTGTAAATGTATGGTCAAGTACAATCAATGCAAAGAGAAAACGGTGAAGCGATTTTGGGGCTTTCCCTCCGTGTAAACAATGCCTGGAAATCACAAAAACAATTTGCCTAATTCCCTTCCCCCATATTCCCCAGATGTTGCCTACACATAATGGAACGACAAGCAGATATCAGAGGGGCGAAGTGCCCTTCACCGAGGTGGCAATCTCCTCTACAGCCCTAACCGGTGAGATGCAGGGATTCTGCAATGGTATCCTCCTGGAACTCGCAATAACTCAAACGGACACCATCGACTACTGCGAACATGAATTTGAAGATCCACAGGAAGCAGATTCGCAGGTAGGGGAGAAGATAATGGCCGGGATGGCATCCCATTGACTGCCCTGTCACGGCAGTGTGGCCCTGGCCGCATGGCGCATAGCCCTCATCGAGACCACACGCGGTGGACTGTGTTTATGACGGGGATGATTGGCAGCACTATTACGCGCTGCGGCGCCGCCCATGGTGTGAGACAAGGATCAGATGTCTGCCATCTGCCACCCGCAGTTTGTCGTGTGGCAGGAATGGTTCGGCGGCTGGTGCTACTAAAGGCACTAGAAGACCTAGAAGCTTGAGAATTTTCGGTAGGCTTGAATAACTGGGACAACGGTAGTAAGCGATGATTGGACTATAGTTCTCGGTGAGGGCAGGCCTTTATCACCTGCGTGTCCGGTGTGGCCTCTTGGGCACCCTCGAAACACGCAATCAAATCGACTGACCGAATTCTCTCTCCACATTGTCGGAGCCCACCGTGTCTGGCGCCAAACGGGATAGGAAAACGTATGGAAGACACTGCCGGCTGGCTGGCTAGTGGGATTGTCGTCTCGTGAAGAGGACTGCAGAAGGCCAAATGGCAGTGCGCCGACCTGAAGAGCCAATCACAATGGGCACTCGCACGCTCAGCACGTGAATCCCTCAATCATCTAGAGACTGAACGTCAGCCTTTTCCGGGGCAGAGTTGTCTAGGTCAATGTCATGGCGGCAATTGGGAAGGGGGCGAGTGCGATAATGCTCCCCCAGGCGAGTTTCACGGCTGCCGGAGCCCAAATGTCTGGTCGGGCACGTAGCCTTCCAGAGGCTCGTGGTCGAACCCATTCGATTCTGTACCAGGCTACCAAGGCGCAGCAAAAGGCCTCTCGCTTCGGGATCTGCTTCCACGTGAGTGCCAGCCTGGACGTCGACGATACTCTCGTACTCACCATGCGCAGCGCAGGTTTCTTGAGTCGCGACCCCACGAATTGTCATGGCATGCCGTAAGTCCTCATCTTCTCGACCACGGCCACGGCCACAGCCATGGGCTTTCCGCCCGGAGGACTGAAGATCTGGGGCGTGGTAGCCTAGATAAGCCGAACGAAAAAAGGCCAAGGGTGAACGAGGCACACCGCCCTCTTTAGTACGAGGACTGATGATGAAATCATCTGATGGATTGAGGCTTCTCAGACTCAGAGCATCGAGCGTGCGAGGCTGCGAAAGGCGTTTTCGCGCAGTTACACCTCTAGCGCGGCAGCCTGGTTCTGCCTGGTTCGGATGCCCCAAAACCTGCCGAAAGACAAGGCTGTGACTGCACCCAGTGAATTCAGCAAGTCATTGTCAGCTTCAGAGGGCTTTCGCGAGACTTTCGGCCTCAATTGTAAGATGTGGGTTGTGGTCTATGGTATTGGCAAACATCTTGGCATTGAGAGGTTTTGAAGTTGCTGCTTCAATTCCATCTGGCAACGAAAGTGACACATCACGCTGCACCGGAGAAAAATCAGTGCAGCAAACGCGGACAGAACAGGAACGATGCTCATATAAAAAATACTTGAGAGGAGGAGCCGAAGAATAGTAATGACTTTGGATTGCCTACACTCAGCGACCGAGTCCTGAGCCGATGCCCAAGCATGCAAGGAAGCCCAATCTCGAGCCGAGATGCGCCAAAACGCTCTCTGCCGCTGCGAACGCCTTGAAAATCATAGATCATCTTCCAAGAACCTGTATTGAAACTTGAAGTCGGCTTTCCGCCGATTCATCCTAGACAGACCGACAACAATTAGCACTAAGGCTGAAAGGATGGCAGGGCAACCTCAAGTATCCCAAAGGCCAAGGCGGAGACAGCTGAATCTTACCAGGTACTCTCGTAATCGAAAAATCGATACGTCCCTTGCTCAAACTCTTCTGTGATTGTCTTTGGCTCTTCGTGCCGCTGAAACCATGTTTGGTACTGCTTGTGGAATCGCCAGCTCTGGGTTTTGAGCGCCTTCGCTGCTAGATATTGCTGGTATGTACTTTGTCGATAATAGAAAATGTAGAACAAAGTGTCGTTATCGATTTTATTATACAAGCTTGGATCGTCCGAATTGGCGTATGGCTCTTGTGGATAATACGGTGGCGTATTATACTTTGTGTCTGGTCGGTAATGCCTCGGCTTTTCCGAGTCTAGATAATTTGGACAATTGGCATGAGACGCTGCCAGCAACCTTTGTACCGAATGCGAGTCATAGGCTGGTGCTCGAGTCTTAGTCACTTCAAACGACTGGATTAGGTCCTGCAGACCTGGAGGTAAATGATAGACAGATTCATCTTCCTCTTGCTTAGGTGGCTCGCCATTTTTGTTTTCCCTTGTACTTGGTTTTGTTTGGCTATGGGCGGAATGCGTTTCTAGAGATGCTGAAAGAGGGGCGTCTTTAGTCGGAGGTTGAGAAGGAGGTATCTTTGTGGCCGAAGACGTCCGTGAATGTAAAGAGGAGTCAGCCGTAGCTGAAGGCGGAGGGTTTCGTGTATTGGCTGGAGGAGCAGTGGGACTGGTATGGGTCAGTGTCGGCGACTTGGTTTGGCTCTGCGTACTCGAAGGAGTGTCTGTGGTTGCTGTGACTGGTACTGCCGGTTTTTGAGCTGGTGTGGGGCCAGAGCTTGCTGGTAAGGAGGGCGGCACGCTTGGAGAAGTTGTAGCGCTGCTCTTTTGGGTGGGCGGGAGAGCAGAAAGGCCAGGTGGCGCACTCGGGGTTGGCGCTACTGCTGTGCTTGGCGGTGGAGGTAGGGGCGCTATTCCCACAGCACCTTTGTCGCTAGCTGCTGCTGCCGCGGCTGCAGAAGCATACTTCAAGGTCTCGCCAGGGGCTCTCGTTGGCAAAGGGGCAGGTTTCATAGCACTGTTCGTGACACCATTGGTGTTGTTTGCCATCGGGGTATGGAGGGTTGCGAGGGCAGGCAGAGGTGATTTCAATTGATTCGATGGTCTTCTAGCACTGGCACCTGGTGGCTCCGACACAGATGTTGACTTCGGCTTCCCTGCCCCTGTGCCAGGGCCTCGTACCTCTGTGTTTTCTGGAAGATCGTCTTGTATTGACTGTGTATCCTGGGAAGAAACTCGGTCGTTGTCATTATTTAAACCAAAGGCTCCTTCGTCCTCTTCCAGATTCAGGTCGTCATAGATCGTGTCGTCTTCATTGAAATCGACCGCCCCATTCTCTTCGACATAATACTTTATGCTCTCTTCCAAGTCTTGGACCTGCTCCGTCTCCACATTGCCATTTTCAAGTGATCGCAAAAGTAGTTCCAGTTTCCCTTGATGGTATTTGTGTCGCTCTAGAGTCCTCGAGATCTCGGATAAACGGTCTGCTTTACTGGTGTCCTTTTTGCCTTTCTTCACCGTGGCCTGTAAAGCCTCCTCTTCTGCCTCCAGTAACTCCACTTGCCGCTCAAGCTCCTCGACCATGGTAGCGAGGAACTGACATGATTCTAGTTTTGCCTTTTCTGCAGGATCTAGCTTCGCTGTAGCTTGTAGCCCTTCCTTCGAGAATGCCTTGGTTTTCATCTCCTTCTCGACGGCTTTGAACTTTTCCATTTGCTGTATTGTTTGGTGACATCAGTAAGCAAAGCAGCTCTGACAGATGTCCGAACACCAAATTACACATACGTTCTCAATGGCTTTTCGCTGCTCCATGAGCGGCTTCTTGTCTTTGATCTCATTTCCAGCGGCCCATGTTTTTATCTGATCTCGATGTCGTTGAAGCTTCTTAATCTCTCGCTTCAAAGCATCCTCTAACTTGTCTTTCTGTGATGCGTTGGTGGCCTGTTGTATCTTGTCGAAAATGCTCTCGAATGTCTGGATTCCCTCCGCGACTTTCTTAAAGGTCTTATCGATCTCCTGCTGCAGCTTTCGTTGAGCCATATCAGGTTATGTGAAAGTGAGAAAAGTAGGGCGGATTGTGTTTCAAAGGCTGATGCGAAGGAGTCACCCGAACTCTGGCGTCGTCGAGCTGACTTTTCGGTATAATTTAAGGGTCGTGAGCTTGCTGAAGGTTCTGATGAGACAGGCATCAAGTAAAGGTTGAGGAGAACAGTGTCGAGGATAGTAGCGATCATAGGAGTCTGTTTGTAAGTTCTTTATTGCTCTGAACCCAAAGGCTCTTCCTGATCCAGAAGGGGCAGTTGTTGCCAAGCTCGCGACACGCGCGCACGCCGCACGGATAGGACTAGAATTACAGCCGCGACAACATAAAACTGAGGGTCCAGTCTGCATGATGTTTGGCTAATTACTTTATCTAACAACGTACCTAGGACGACACTATCATGGACATCATTCGCTCTCTCTTGCAAATAACGTGTTAAAATAGCACTACTTGATGAGAGAAACGTCACCGCCGTGGCTTAACTCTTGAAAGACCACAGAATAATATGAATTCATCTGCTTAGATTTCCATTGCCCTTTTTCATTCCACAGACTTCATGTCATTGTGACCAATCATCCAGCCCATCCCTATCGTATCCGAGCAACCACTTTCCTGCCGTTGGAGAGGGAACGAATTTCCAAAATGAAGGGTGCTTCCCCCAAATACTTACGAAACATATTTCCTGATAAGCCTTGTAGCCATCCTACAGCGCGTCGCATCGGCTTCGGTAACAGTTGACACTCACTTGGTGTCATCAATCGGAAAGGGGGTCCTGGTATTTGCCGCCGTCGCTGCCGAAGACACCGGGAAAGAGGTTGAATCGATGGCTGCAAAGGTCCTGAAGATGAAACTCTGGCCAGATGAGACTGGGGCTACGGTTCGTTTGTAAGGAACTTTGCAGCGATGAGACCGAGTCTAATCGACATGGCTTCAGAAGTGGAAGCAAAGCGTCCAAGATATCAAGGGAGAAGTCCTTTGCGGTAGGTGGTCTGCCTAGAAGTACTAACTAGCAAACCATTTGACTCGGGTACTGCAGTGTCTCAATTCACTTTGCTCGCGTCTACTAAGAAAGGCAACAAGCCTGACTTCCACGGCGCAGCTGGTGGTGATCAGGCCAGAGAGCTCTATGATCAATTCTTTGCCGAAACACAAAAGCTATATGACCCGGAAAAGGTCAAGAATGGCGTCTTTCAAGCGATGATGGAAGGTGAGACTATGTCGACAAGAAACATCTGACATGCTGAGACTGAGTAGTAAACATAAAAAATGATGGGCCTGTGAGTATCAATTACTCTAGTCATGATGAAGTGGTACCCGCAAAGCTTCTTCTCTGTGCCCTCCAGTTCTTGGATCTTGCTGATCCTTGCCTCAAAGGTCACTCTGGAGATCGAGACCAATCCTCCAAAAGTTCAGGTAAGCGGCAAAAAGGCTGGCACTGGACGAAATCAGACGAGCAAAGATTCTACGGAGAAACAAAAGGCGGAAGCTGCAGAGGCGTTCCAGATCCCGGCGGAATTGGTAGATTAAAGGCTGTAATATAACCAAATATTGATACACTTACTTCGTTGCATCGTACTGTAGACTGCGAAAATTGCTATGATGTTTATGATTGGTGCGGAGTGAGAGCTGGCGGCGGATGTGTCCGAGAATCCGGCCCGGCTGGCGAAAGGGCTGACATTTGGCCAAGCAAACATTAAACAAAACATTCTGCATCTTGCGAATTGACGATTGTCACGTAACCCGCTCGCTGATTTTATCTCCTACTTTTGCCTGAACGTGGTCGCACATTGAGCTTGCGCGAAGCGAACGCCACCATGGTTTCGGAAAAATCAAGTACGCATGGGGTTTTTAGTAATATGCCAAAACACTGCTCATGATGTTTTGACGTAGGTCGCAGCTACATATTCTTCGATGTTGAGATTGGCCATCAGAAGGAAGGGCGGGTCACCTTTGAGTTGGTATGTTCATGGACTATTGATCGTCATGCGCTCTTTCGAGAAGCTTGTACATTGATCATAACGACTGCATAGTATGATGATGGTTTGTATCAGCCGTTCATGATTTTTGGCTCCACTTAGCTGAGAGCATGTAGTGGTCCCGAAGACCACAGAAAACTTCCGTTGCCTCTGTACTGGAGAAAAAGGAATAGGAAAATCAGGCAAACCTTTAAGCTACAAAGGTTTGAACGGTACAACAGCCGTGTCGTCTACTTCCACTGAGCAGAATGACAGGCTCTGGTTTTCACCGTGTCATTAAGGGTTTCATGATCCAAGGCGGAGACTTCGCGGCCGGTAATGGTACTGGTGGAGAGTCTATCTATGGCGAAAAATTCGAGGATGAAAACTTTGAGCTCAAGCATTCGAAGCCGTTCCTACTCTCAATGGCGAATGCAGGACCAGGTACGCCACAGCAAGAACTCATTCATCCGGCCGTGGCTCACAAAGTCCAGGAACAAACGGATCTCAATTCTTTGTGACCACGGTTCCAACGCCTCATCTGGATGGCAAGCATGTAGGGTTCAAACATTCAGATGCTTTGCAACAATCCTAGGAATGACTTTCGACTAGGTTGTTTTTGGAGAGCTCAAAGAAGGCAAAGGCATTATACGGAAAATAGAAGGCCTAACGACGCAAGCAGACAAACCTACAAAGGATGTCACCATCATTGGTAAGTTTGATTACGATTGCCGACTTGTACGACGAAACGATACTGATCTGGAAAGACTGCGGTCAGCTATCGGCTGATGAAGCGGTGAGCGCTAGCAAGAAAGAGCCTGACAGCACTGGCGATGTCTACGAAGAATTCCCCGAAGACCAAAGCCAAGACTTCAAAGGTCCAGAGATTGCTAAGATTGCCACCGATCTCAAGGATTATGGAAACAAGGCTTTCAAAATCAACGACCTTAATCTAGCTCTTGAAAAGTACCAGAAAGGGTTGCGCTACCTGAATGAGTATCCGGAGGTTCTACCAGAGGATCCTCCAGAGCTTTCAAAAGAACTGACGCATCTTCGCTTCACACTGCACTCGAACGCTTCTCTTTTGCAAATCAAATTAAAATCTTTTGAGGATGCCAAGAGCAGCGCAGACAACGCTTTAGAGCTTGACGAGGTTCCTCCCAAGGATAGAGCCAAAGCTTCGTATCGCAAGGCCCTCGCGCTTCTAGGTCTCAAAGATGACGAGGAAGCTGTCAAGAACCTCGAGACAGCACAGAAGCTGGCTCCGGACGATGCGGCAATTAGCAAGGAGCTTGGAGCTGCGAAGAAAAAGGCCGCGGAACATGCCAAGAAAGAGAAAGCTGCGTACAAGAAATTCTTCGATTGAAAAATTCACAAAAGGTTCTCAAATACCTGTCATATGACTAACGGAGAGACGAATGCCAAGGAACTATGTAGACACTGGTAGACACTGTTAATACAGGACGCTCCATAGATTGGTATATACATCGAGCAGTCTGCTCTCCGATATGATTTCGCCGTGCAATGCACCTTTGGTATACACGATTACCTATTTTTAAGCCTTCGCTGATTGGTTGGCACCTGTCCTCCACCCTGGATTCCACTATCACCACCCCATCCACAGCTGGCTTCCAGTAGGGTGGTGACTACTGCATATTATCGGAATCCGGCAGGCGCGCGCCCTGCAATGTACTTCCGGAAGTTTTCTTACAATGCAATGGATTGCCCTATTCATCACGTCCCCATAACACCCTTCTCTTCGCCCTATCCTCCCTCGCATACCGCCTCCGCCTTCCCCATCTCTCCTTTATATGCTCAAGCTCCTCCTTGTCTTTGTCCAATTTTTCCTTGCTAGCTTGACATACGAGTCCGACAAAAAATTGACTACATCCAAACTTTTCCGCAAGCCTCGTTCTTGTCCACTTCGTTGGATCCCCCGTCCTCAACTTCCGTATCTCCTCGAGATCCTTTTCTCGTAGGTGGTACTTCTTCTCGTACGGTTTATGATTTTTGATAATGGGAGGCAGGCGCCTATCTGGCTGGTCGTATGGATTGGCGTGTGAATGTGATTGAGCGAGGAGTTTGCGGCGAGGGTCATTGGGAGGAAGAAAAGCTGGCGGAGTATGGTAAGGCGAAGGGGCCGAAGAAGGTGGGTTGAAGACGATGTGGTCATTTAATTGCGAAGGGGGGATTGACGATGTGAAAGAAGGGTCAGGCTTGGTCCGAAGGCGTTTGGTTGTACGGCGGGCGGAGGATTCGTGACGTCGGGACGTGTAAGAGATGAGTCCAGCAAGAGAAGGAAAGAGGAACGAAAGTTGTTCTGGCGGTCGTCTAGGAAGGAAGATGGACATCTCGTGGATCATCGAGGGTGCTGTCGTAGATCAGTCGTTCTTGGACTTTGAATTGGTGGATCTTTTTGGACAAGGATTAGTTCTATAAACCTTTCGGACAGGACAAAACAGCGTCACCGGCGGCCTTGGCTTGCGTGGGGTCCTTCTCGCTACTACGGCTCTTGGACGCCCTTGTGCGAGAAACCCTTCTTCACTAACGTTGATCTCCGTTCAAAATAATTAAATGAATGGGTGTGTCTGAAATTCTGGCACCCTCTGCAGCGAGAATTGTTACGAGTCTCTTGAATCCCGGTAAGCTCATGCCATTGACAAGTCGGCACTCTTCCCCTGGTACGCGCTCAATGTCATCCCGTCATTCGTTCTGGTCATGTACTGGAAAAATTACCGAAGACTGAGGATTACACAGGTCCTACTTCTGACGTAAATATTCGGCCATCCATGTTACACTGTTAAGGCCACACGTCCCCGTCGGCACCATGACCGACAGACAGACTAGCCTCAGTCAAGACGTTGGTGACGATGCGGGCTCGCGAATATCGTCTACACCTTTACTTGGTGAAGGCATGAAGAATGGATCGGAGCCTATTGATGCCGCTAAGGTAGATGCAAGGACAGGGAAACGACGATTTTGGAACATTGGTAAGAAGAAAGAAGATGACAAGGCGAAGAAGAAGCGAGAAGCGGCGTCTGCTTCTGCTTCCTCAGCGACGACTGACCCAAAGGCCATGCGCCCGGCATCGCCAATTGGAGCAGTGGGGTCACCAATCAAGCAGACTATTCCACACCCATACGGCGTACCATCTTCGCCAAGTCGCAATCTCAACTCATCTTCCCCTGGCATACCATCGCCAGCATCCTCACAAATCTTTGAACGTAGCGTTCAAGAAGACGGACTTGCATCGACAGCTTCGCCCGCAATACCGGCGCATATTACAACGGAGAATCACATTCCCGCCGTATTGGACGCTTCGTCTGAGGCCATCACTGACGATCACCTCAATCCGGATAACGTAGAAATTGTCATGCACGCAGCACATCAACCTGCGGCTGTGACTGTGACAGGAGCCGGGACTAGCGAGGCTGCGGGAACCTCATGGCAGGATGACCTCGTAGCTCATCCTGACAAGGATGATGCGGCTTCTAACTACGGGGCTCTAGATTCAAACGATGTTCGCAGACTGAGTTTCATCTCTTTCGCAGATGTTGTACATGCAGAACACGTGGATTCATCTGGCAACGTAGCACCGAGTATATCCAGTCCGTTGGCATCGGCATCCCACAATAGGTCACCTTCCCCGGTAAGATCCCCAATATCTTCCCAGGGCTTAGGAGGCTCTCCCCTCATGAGCGGGTCAGACTCTTCGAGAGGACAGGACTCTTCACCAAATCGCCCCGGACGAGGGCCTGGTAGCCCATTCTCAGGCCACAGTCCCCCGACAACTGGAGAATTGACCATTGAGACCATGAGACAAGCTTTGAGAAAAACGGGCAGTGGAGATCTGAGCGGTGCCAGGAGTCAACCGCTGAGTGCGACTGCTGGAGATGATGAGTTAGGAGACAAGCCGTTCAGAGAGGGATGAATTAGTTCTAGGAGGGATTAATCGAACATCCAAGAACAGGGTGTCGGGACAATCCTCGAGGGCGTATGGATGATTGTATGTGCACAGTTACTATTATCGATTACCCTTTGCGCTGTAGCGATCAAGTATTTAGTTATGACTATAAGATGATTGGACCAATGAGTTTTGGAGTCCCATCGAGTCTTTTCTCGATGGAGCGCATGCAATCGTGGTGCACAAATGTAGCCGTAGGGAAACGTGCGAAACCAATGACAGTCTCAGCTGCAGTGACTTTCAAGCCCTTTTTCACTCATGAAGATTTATACGATGGCGAGCTACTGATGGGGCCGCTCACTTAACCTCGAAGCTTGAAGTGTAGAGTAGTTCTACCAAGAATAATGTGGGACCCTTTCCTCGGTTCTTCGGCCACACCTACCGCATTCGTCCCATTGCGCCTGACAGAACTACAACGGGTCCTCACATGCACCGTTCAAAGTGTCCGAGTGGATTTCAAGCGCGCGATAGAGTGCACACCACGGACCTTACAGATGGAGCTTCTCCTCCAACCGTCTTTTCAGCCGGACGTCTGAATCAGCTCGTGGATTGCTGGGAGCTAGAGCAACGCTTTGCCAATCGCAACATAGAGACGAAGTCGGTGCTGGCATGAAGCCTTCATACCAATGACATCAAGCCTGGATGCCCTTCCTGTCATCTCAAGAATCGAAGATCCTGTCCTCGATGTTGTCGTGGGCCTGCCTTGGTGTTGATTCGGACCCACATCACCCCTCGCCCTCTACGTTATAGAAAAGGCAACTCGCTGCTCATAAGACGACCAAAGTTCCATGTGATCCAAGCAACTACGCTGTGTTTCACTCAATTGATCTAGATCACCAACGATCCAAGAGCAGAGGCATCAAGCGACCTAAGAGGAGGGTTTCACAATGGAAGCAAGGTTGGAGAGCAGAAGGCGCAATGAGTCCAAGCGCAACTCTGGAATATACATGAAAGAGCCGACAGGCCAATCTATACAGCGACGGACAAGTAAAAAGGCGTCTTCGAGGGACAGACAAGGGCAGATTTATTCCGACGACTTCAGAGAGCCAGTGGAAGTGGACATCTTAGAGTCACCCCCAGCACTCCGTGGTGGAACACCTCTACCCATCTCAGCTTTCTCGACGTCGAGACCAGGGTCACCGCAAGTTCCCTCCCGCCGTGGTACACCCGCCCTTTCGCGAGACACAACCCCTCAGGTTCGTACTCACATAGCAAGTAATGCTAGGAATGGAAGCAAAGAATCGCAGTCACGACCTAGGACTCGCACCCTGGAGGAGCGCTTCAGAGACAAGTCTCCTACACCGTGGGAGTTGAAGAATCGTCCAAGGGTAGGCTCCCTCAATACCCCTCTCCTACCAGAGAGCGACAATGACTCTTCTTCAATCGGTTTTCCATCCATCATACCTTCTCCGCCTCTTGAGCAGCCGTCACGCCGGCCCAAGCAAAAGCTGGTCATGCCGTCTTCCCGACCGCTTTCACCGATTAGGAACCCGATTGCCATGAAGCCTGGCACGCCCTTGGCCTCCTCCTCCACGGATGCCAAGAAGATTTTGCAACTGATGAAGACCACTTGCGGGAGGATGCATGGTATACTCTCATTTCGGACTTCAGCTACCGGAACTTGGTCTTCAGGTTATTGTGCAATCAATGTAGCCTCAGGCAGTCTCATATATCAGGCGAAAGGTAGGGTATCTGAACATAAGACCTTGATCCCTGATCTTCGGGGCTGCCAGGTTCGAACACTATACGATGCTGAGTCCCATGCAACATTCCTAGACGTAGCTACCCGAAGGACTAGTATGGGTATCCACTTACGACCCCATGTGCCCGAGACATTCGATTCGTGGCTAGCGGCCCTCCTCTGCTGGCAGCCTATTCGTCCGAAAGGTGTCCAAAATAAAATGACCAAGCCGCAAGAAGCACACATTGCGGAACGGAAACTGGGAGACCGAAAGCGCCATTCTGGGAATTTCTCGAGCAAAGACGCTGCCATCATCAAGGTTGGGAAAATGTCAATGTGGGATAAGGACTCTGCTTCTGGAGTGTCTCCAGTCTCGACGAAGCAGAGGATCTCTACGTACAAGCAGCTCAAATCAATGTCGAAATCATGGCGGAAGGTCTCGTGCACACTCCAGGAGAATGGTCATTTCAAGCTAATCTCCGAATCTGATTCAACACTGATGGCCATTATACCGCTATCTGCCCTCTCGAGATGTTCCATTCAACGCCTCGACCCGTCCGTATTGGATGATGAATTTTCTCTGGCAATCTATCCTCAATATGCATCAACAACCACCACTTTACCTGCAATGCAGACCGTTTATTTGTCTTTGGAATCTCGCGTTCTATTCGAGGTTTGGTTCGTACTACTAAAGGCTTTCACTGTACCGGAGTTGTACGGTCCTGAATCAGTACCAGCAGATAGTAAACCCGGAGAGCTGAGTGCTGCTAACACTACTCCGAGATCTCCTAGCTCCGAGATGTTCCGTGTGGAAAGGCTGCTTTCATTGCGTGTTATAGAAGCAAAAGTACATTCTGAACGAGGTAACACCTCGCACAGCTCTTCTTCAGAGTCTGGTTTACGACCGTCCAGCAGGAGGGATAATATGTTATCCGGGACTTACTATGCCGAGGTACAATTGGATTCGGAAGTTAGAGGGAAGACAGCAGTAAAGGCGGATACGAGCAACCCATTCTGGCGAGAGGATTTCGAGTTCTGTGACCTTCCGCCGGTTCTATCTAGCGCTTCGATTGAATTGAAAACTCGAAATGCGGCACAAAAAGACTGGACGCTCGCACATGCACCGATTGATCTTGAGCGAGGAAATATAAACCCCGGTTCCATCGATGGGGACATTGAGGTGTCACCATTGGACTTGACGTACGGTAAACTCGGCATTCGGATTGATGAAATCGAGAGAGCAACAGACACCGAGAAATGGTGGCCTATCATCAATGAGAACGAGGAAGTTGTTGGCGAGATGCTGATGAAGATCCGAATAGAGGAGCTGGTGGTACTTATGAGTCGCGATTATGGACCGATACTGGAATTACTGCATAGCTTTTCCAACGGTCTGACAAATCAGATCGCCCAAATGGCGCATGTTGAGTTGAAAAGAATTTCGGAAATCTTACTCAATATCTTCCAGGTCTCGTCAGATGCCAGTAATTGGCTTATGTCTCTTGTTGAGGATGAGATTGACAACATTCATAAAGAGACGCCCATGTCTAAGTTCCGATTTGGACGCAATCGAATCGCGTCTAATGACTCGTATGAATCAAGTATCGACCGCGAGGTCTTTCTTCGAGATCTCGGGAAGAACGCCACTGTGGAAGCCAATTTGCTTTTTCGAGGGAATTCTCTGCTTACCAAAGCTCTTGACCTCCATATGCGACGGCTGGGGAAGGAGTATCTAGACGACACTTTGGCTGAAAAAATGAGAGATATTGATGAGAGCGATCCCGATTGTGAAGTCGATCCGAATAGAGTCAGGAATCCAGAGGATTTACAACGAAATTGGAGGAATCTCATCGTCCTCACAGAAAATGTGTGGAAGTCGATATCGAACTCGGCAAATCGCTGTCCTCCTGAGCTCCGCCACATTATGCGACATATCCGTGCTTGTGCTGAGGATCGTTATGGAGATTTTCTTCGCAACATCATTTACAGTAGCGTGTCTGGCTTTTTGTTCTTGCGCTTCTTCTGTCCGGCTGTGCTGAACCCTAAGCTATTCGGGTTGCTCAAAGGTAGGAGCTTTCATACCATCTACCTCAGCTCAAGTTTACTGACAATGCTGTAGATCATCCTCGCCCACGCGCTCAACGTACCCTCACACTGATCACCAAGGCTCTACAGACCCTTGCGAACCTGACTACCTTCGGCAATAAAGAGCCATGGATGGAGCCGATGAACGCGTTTCTAACATCTCATCGTCAAGAATTTAAAGCGTTCGTCGACGAAATCTGCGCAATTAGCGCAGACCACAGGACTTCTACGATCCCGCCATCCTACGCCACTCCCATTACAATACTTAGTCGTCTACCAGGCACCAGTCGTGAGGGTTTCCCAAGCCTTCCTTACCTGATCGATCAAGCAAGGGAATGTGCGGGATTGATTGATGTCTGGCTTGATTCCCGCAAAGAGATCGATCCCAACATTGCTATGAGCGAAGAAATGCGAAGATTTGATGAGCTTTGCGAACAATCACGTGAGAAGTCGAAACACTGTCTCCATCGTGCCGAACAAGCCGAACGACCAAGTGGTACCCTCGAGCCAAAATGGGAAGAATTGGTTGAGCAGATGGAGCGCAAAGCAAGATTTCGAACGCCGAGCGCCCTTAGCTCACCACCTACACCTACCATAGATAGCGCACGCACGGACAACAGTAGCACCTCAAGTCTAGCAGACAGCTATTTCCCTCGCACTGTAATCAACAGATCCTCACCAGGAGCCTCCAGACTCATCATTGCCTCTTCTCCCATGTCCTCCAAATCTCCGGACGACTCCGATCTCGCAAACGGAGACGCGAACTCTGAGACGGACACACCACCTGGTTCAGGTTCCAGCGTCTGGGACCCTGGGGTACTTTCGCCCATAAATCGACCTCTAACACCGTCAGAGGAAGGGGAAGAGGACTGGGCGATCCCCGACGATCAGACCGCCATCGGATCGAGCATCTACAGTCTCACGCCCACCTCTAAGCGCACCAGCACCAGCACAAGCAGCACCATACATCCCAAACCAGTGCCTCTCATTACGCCTTCCTACAACAGACGCCACGCTGGTCCCCGAAGTACATACAGTCTCCGCCGTTCCATCGATCGTGCTGACATTTCCTCCGTAGGCCCCAGAGGACCCGGGAGTAGAGATGGAGCGAACAGCAGCAGAGAAGGGCGGAAAATAAAGGATGCATCAACGCATCATCGGTCCGCGAAAAGCATCTATCGGCTCAACACAGGCACGAGTAGCAGCCAGCAAGCCATCGAGCCTGTGCCTGCCCCTCGGAGCCCAAGCAGTAGGGATGGTAGTGGTACGAAGAATATCTTCGGAGACTTCGGAGGCGTGTTCCGGAAGAAGGTGAAGGAGAGGGAGCAGGAGGAGGGGAGGAGAGGCTGATGAAGCCTCGGAGATGGTCACGGGCACTGATGATGTTGATACGAAAGTCTATGAGCATGACATGATAGCGAGCGAGCGCGTTCTTGCACGTGCGGAAGCATAAAAGGGGGTTTCCCAATGGGTTTGATGGGATCAGCATTCTCTTCATATGAGCATTGCAGTTGTGATTCCATATCTTGATACCACTTCAAGGTCTAACGAACAAGCAAACGTGTGACAGCAAATCCCAAACATGTGGTCTCTTTTTTCTATGCACTGTACTTGGAATCATGCAACCGTTTCCGAGGTAGGTGGGTCATGGGGAAAATGGACACACCGTCAACTGAACAAGGTCTTACACGTGCAAATTCAAATCTCTTCATTGAAGCGATTCCAAGGCCCTAAGCAAAATGAACCCCATTTTGACACGCCTGCTGGCTGCAAAGGCTGAAGCCACTCTAATTGCAGCTACAATGACCAGAGATCCATATGAAGGGACAAACAAGGATGAATGTTCGCAA
>JAABUI010001163.1_pt1 | contig 15780 bp, 19 predicted proteins | sample 5559111 | NCBI WGS metagenome assembly JAABUI01 (sample SAMN10711870, study PRJNA513365) | rock metagenome | isolation source: Antarctica rocks | place: Antarctica: Victoria Land, Buttleship Promontory
TAACCCTGAATAGGGTTGGCCTCGGAACAACCCTATAGCCTAGCGGCGAGCGGCCGGCGATAGTCATCAACATAGCCACCAACATAGCTACCAACATAGGTGCGTAGCTAGGATCGTAACATACTTCGCGAAGTAGCATACAATTCTCGTTGATTCTATTAGTTTCAAGAATCTGTTTATAGATTGATTCGCTGATATTCTTCTTTAAATCAGCAATCTTCATTCAATTCAACGTCAGAATAGTGATTCATTGATAATGAACGCGCTCATCATTGAGATCTTTGAGCACGACGTTGACTCAACAAGTTAATGCATTGATCTTGATGTTTTGTTTGCTCGATCGATACATTATCTTGAAGTTAAAGTCAGTGAGCTTTTTTACTCAGCGTATTTATCGTCTGCTTAGTTCTTTGTCTTTCATCAATGAGATGAGTGCTTGATGATCGATGAACATCTTGATAGAAATGTCAGTTAACTTCAGTTCAAGTCATCAATGTTCAAATGCTCAAATGATGATCAGCAGTTCTTTATCATATATTTCGTAGTTGCATTCAGCAGAAGACATGTTCTTGCTATAGAAAGCAATTGAATGTAGAATTTCTTCGTCGTCATATTGAGACAGAACTTCATCATTGACGTAATCAAATGAGTTAATTTCGAGAATAATCTCACAAGTCTGATCAAAGTGACGAAGTATTGAAGTCTCGATCATACGTCTCTTCATATGATCGAATGTCGTCTGACAGATCTCATTTCATTCAAATATGATTTTCTTTTGAATAAGTTGAATCATGAGATGAACAATCTTCGAAAAGTTCTTGATAAAGCGTCGATAGAAGTTGCAGAAGTTAATGAAGAACTGTATCTGAGTGAGATTATTGAGTGTAAATCATTTCACGATGACTTGTATCTTTCGAAGATTCATCTTCAATTCTTTGATGAATATCAATAGTTCTAGAAAAATGATTTTCTGCACATGAAACTTGCATTTGTTTATATCTATCTATAGATCAATCTCTCGTAGTCAATGCAAGATTAATCATACATGTTGCTTGTGTTTCTTCAAAGTCTTGCTGTAAATGATAATATCATCTAGATAAATCTGACAAAACTGATATAGATATTCAAACAACACGTCGTTCATATAGTGTTGATAAAACGTTGATTCATTTGTTAATTCAAAGAGCATTACATGATATTTGTATGAGTTGAAGAAGATAATAAAGATAGTCAAATCTTTGCTATCTGAGTGCATACAAAGTTTATTGAACGTGATAATGATGTTCAATCGAGTCAGATACTTGCTTTCTTGTATATGAGTGAAAGTCTCGTTTATCAATGACAAAGAATAATGATCTCGTTTGATCAAAGCATTGAGCTTTCTGTAATCGACGCAGAAACGCAGACTTTCGTCTTTCTTTTCAATGAACAAGATGAGCGAGATGTATGATGCAAAGCTGAAGAAAATGAACTCTTTGTTTAAATGATTGATCAGATATTTCTTTATCTTCTGAAGTTTGTGATTGAACATCTGATAAAGTCTGCTTCTAGAAAACGTTTTTTCATCGATCAACTCAATTTTGTGATCGTAGAAATGATGAGATGATAGCTGATCAATCATAGCTCAATCAAACATGTCTAGATAGTCATGATACTTGAAGAGAAGCTTGACTTTGACCTTCTCAAGAGTCTTGACGTGTGAGAGCTCATGCAGATTCACTTCTTCAGACTTATTTTCAACTGTAGTTATGAGTCGATCAATTTTCAAGATGATAACAGCAAAGATCTTCACATCTGATCGTTTAACTAACATTCTATAAGTCGCAGCTTCAATCATGACAATGTTCAATGAATCTGACGTTGATTTAGAAATTTTGACGTTAGTTAAAGTCGCGTCACACGATTTTAACTGTTTGATTAGTTTAACTGACTTCTCATTGAACTGACTGAAAGAGAGTGATTTCTGACTGAGTTGAGATGTAACGAAAGTGAAAGATCTCTTCAGTATGTGAGTAAAGATTAAGCGCTTCTGTTTTGTGATTGTTTTATTGCTTGAGAGTAAAGTAATTGATTTCTGACTAGTAGAATTGAAATTTGAAAATCGAAGAAAATTGATTTGCATATCAATTACTAGATCGATTTTGTTCATTCATGTTTTTTCGAAAATCATTTGATGTTGATCTAATCGAGTGATTAACATAGAAGCAATGTCAATCGTATAATCTTGAACTGTCAGATTCGAATAAATGACATGAGTAATGAGTTTTTTTTGCATAATGATCATCAAATTCTTGTATTGACTTTGTCTTGATCAAAGTCAGAGACTCAATTTGCAACTGATCACAAACAATCTGTGCAATCACTTCATCAATGAACGAATAGTCAGCAGCTTCAATGTCAATCAATGACTTCAATAAGTAACTAATTTCATTGCTAGCAAGTACATATTCAATAGTCAAAGATTCAGAAGCAAAAGAATTATCTGACATGCTTGTCGTTGAAGAAATTAACACATCTTTCATCGCGTCTTTGATGAAAGTCACTATTTTTTTGTCTCGCTATTCTTGAAAGAAGACATTTTCTCATTCTATTTATTCTTCAAAATGATGATTTCATGTAAACAAATAATGAAAGCTCAAGATGCAGAGATGTTAATCTTGTTCAGCTGAGAGCAATTCTTGAACAAGTGATTCAAAGTCTTGCAGATGTAGCAGATAATTGACGATCTTGCTGACTCAGAGATAGAAAAGATAGTTGACTTAACATAATTGATTATTAAAGTTATCATCGACAAGAAAGTAGCGCGTTTGTCAGATATGACAGTGACTTTGACGATGACAATGCATTGTTCGCTGCGTAGCTAATAGTTAACTCGCTGTTTATTATTCACATCTTGAAGAAATTTCTTTAAATGAAAAAGCGAAGTAAAATTCTTTGAACAAATTGATAAAGCATTTTGCAAGCGATTGTTGATTTCATTCTGAAGATTGTTCATCAGAGTGCAATCATCATAATTGAGATAGCTGAATAGCTTCATAAAGTTGAAGTAAAAGACATTAAAAGACTTGTCTGCTTGTTTCAGAGCGTTGTATTCGGGTTGAGACTTTTGATTCTTATTCAGTTCATTGTATATTTCTTTCAAATGATCAAATAACTCGTAAATTGAAGTGAATAAATTCAAAGAATCAAAATGACGTCAAGCGAAGATGTGCTTTGCAGCGTCATCTTCTAATCTAGACATCATGTAGACAATACAAATGATCTCATCATTGAATTGATCAACATTGACAATCAGCTTGTCATTCATCTTGTTTCTTTAATCTTCTCAACTTGATTCATCTTCATCAGTGAATATAGATGAGTTCGAAAATTTGTAGAATCGATGATGTTCATTTTTGAATGAGATGAACTTAGTAAACGTCTTTCGTTGAGTATGATTCTCAATAGAAGCATGCAACTTGATATTTTGTTGAAATAGATGATTCATAGTAGATCAAGACTCAGTAGTCTGTCGAGATTGAGACTGATCAGCTGAACGTTGTTTCTCTTTGAGTTTCAACATTGTCTTTCGTAGTTGAGTGTTAAAATCTTCTAGAGTGTTCATTGTCATGCAATTAATCTCTAGCTGTTTCAGTCTCTGAGTATGTTCAATCTGTAGAATGATTCAATGTTCATTGCATTTCAAAGTCATGTCTTGTTGATCTCTTAGCTCATTTAACATCTTGATGATCTCATTCAACTGATCAAGAACTCATTGATATAGTTGTTCTTCAATCTTGATGTTTCATAAGATCTCAACGTTCTTAGCTTCAGTTGAGACATCAAAGAGTAGTAAAGAAACTCATTTATTTGCAATGCTTTTAAGCAAGTGAGCTGTTCATGACTCAACTGACTCGTTGTTGCGTATCATGATGAGAAGATAAAGATAGATAGATTGTGATAATGAGAAATTGATGATTTTGATAAATTTGAATAAATTTGAAGAAAGTAATTTGAAGAATTTCTTACGAATTTTCTGAATAAACGAAGTAGATTATTTCGTATCATTTACACGTCAATAGCAGAGTAGTTGATTAGCATTTATCTACTATTAGAGATCAGCATAGAGTGAGTCATATGAATGTCATTTAACTAATAGATAAATGCTAAGAAAGAAAAGTATTTACAGAAAAAAACTCAATTCTTATATGTGTGTTTCTCAGCTCTGTGCTAGACTCGATTAAATTGACGTCTTACACATATGATGCAGAGTCTCAATGACATCATCTCTAGCTTGAATGCTCACTAGACTCAATTAGAATGAAATCAAGACGAAGACTAGAAAGAATAGACGAAGACTAAAATCATAACATCTGCGTTTCATCATCTGCATTGCGAGTTAATATTTTGATTAAGCAAATGTCTGACTCAACTGTTTCTACTATTCATTAATCGAGTCTTAAATATTTGTTAATGTATATGCATGTTCTTGATTGAAATGATGAGTTTTTCACTAAATGAAAGAAGTTGTGTGCTGAGCTAAATGATTGTAAATCATTGTTGTTGTGATCTTACTTCTGTATAACTACTATGTTGAATTCGCGAACTTCTTTGTTAATTAAAAATGATTTTCTAATGTTGTACTGTAGAATTCATAGAAAAGATTGTTTTATCATAAAGTTATTTATAACTGTTGTTGACTCTGCAATGAGAAGACTCTTTGTATGCTTTCAATTATTAAAAGTCTTTCTTACTTTCTGATTAAATATTTCTGAGTCTGCTCAAATGTTGTCTCGTCTGAGTTGCTATTCACGTAAGAGAAAAGATCAATTCATCTTTTCTTGATTTCTACTATCTGTCAGATCAATTCATCAACAACTTAACTGCATGTTTTCAATATGACTGTTGCTGAGTTTGAGAAATTCATTGAATTGAAAAAGTTCATTGAATCTGAAAAGTTTATTGAATTTAAAGAGTTCAGAAATAGCGAGAAGCATGTGTAATTGTATTTAAATGTTTCAGAGTATTTGAATAATCTGTTTCTATAGATTTCGAACGCTTGTTTCATTTGCTGTCATCATTTAAGACAGATGCATCTTCAAAATTCATGATTTTCATTGCAGTTGATGCAACATCTTTTATTTAAAGACATTATGCACTTCAGAATGTGATGCTTGTCTGCGCACTTTTTGCAATGCTGATTCTTTCTGCAGAACTTAATCATATGATCAAAATTATGACATCTGAAGCACTGTGTAATGTAACAGTTCTTTTCAAATAGCTTGCATGTACATTCTTAATATGAGTTCAGCATGCTTATGTTCATTAATCAATTTATCATCGCTTCAATCATGATTTTTACAATGAATGATAAATGAATCTTCTCGCTCTTTGTTATCTTCTTGAGTCAGATTATTCTTAGAACTTTCAAATCTTTATGAAGTCTTGCATTATCTTTTATCAATCTTTCAATGATCTTTTTCTGATTATTCATGTCTATTATAATGCATATTTCATGTGTCAGCATTGCGAAGATTCAACGTGTTATGCATGTCGAGCTCATGATTTCTTTTGCTCATGTTTGAGTCTTTTTCAGATTTGCTCAAGCATTTAAGCTAACTGCGTGAAGAAAAATGTCATCGCTACTCAGCTTGCAAAGTAACATAATTAAGTTTCTTTGATCTGTCAACACACTTGCGATTTTCTGTAGAATCTGCTTGATCAACTTCTTCTGTATCTCTTTTATTTCTCTTCTGTTCATTATCTTAATCATGACTTCTCTTTTCTTGTAAAGTGATGATAAATCATCTTTGAAACATTACTTTTTTGTCGTTGTTTCTTCTCTTGTCACGTTTGCTCATGACATGATTTTCGTTAAAAGATGCATACTTCTCTGTGTTTGCAACTGCTTATTAAACAGTTGAACTGATGTCTTTAATTTCTATACATTTTTTGCAATGAATGCGTTCTGATTCACATGATGTTTTTCTTCTGAATTGAGTCAAATACATTGAATCAGCTTTAATGCTATCTCTTTTCATGAATAATCTTTGCTTTTCTTCTTCTCTAATGTTGATATCTTTATTAGTAAATCAATAATGTTAGTAATGTTCTCTTCATTATTATGTAAGCATTTCAACTTTGCATCTTTGTTTTCTTGCAATGAATCAACGTCACTTGTAATCGTCTTCAAATCAGCATTGCTGCAATTCATGCAATTCATCATCATTCACTCGTCTTCTAGATTCACTCTGTCTTGTTTATAGTACTCTTTTTCAAAATTTGTGATGTGTGTGTTATGATTATTTCATTACTGATTTAAGAAAAAGTTTTTGATAATTTTTAAACAATTAAGATTTTAATCTTTTAATTTTATTAATTAATTTGAATTGTTGCATACTGAATAAGTTGTAAATTCTTTAACAATTAAGATTTTAATTTCTTAATTCTATTAATTTCTTGATGTTGTTTTGTCTTTTGATGTCATTGATCATTAAATACACAAACTTCTTTATACTCATGTGATTATCAGTTGAGTGAATTTGAATGAGTAACAAAATCAGTATCATGTAATTAATAAATGTTTAAAGTAATGTCAAAATCATGTTTAAATATTCAATTTAATTATGTCATGAATGAAATGTTTGATTCAATAAAGATAGTTAGAATTAAGATTTTAAAAATACAGAAGAAAAAAGATAGAAAAGAAAAGAAGAACATGCTTTATATAGTAATTACTCAGATTCAATGTTAGTTTTAAAGAAAACATGTTAAAATATAAGAAAGATGTTGATTCAAAAGATGTTTCATTAATATAAAGAAACTAGACTGATTGTTGAGTCAAATTTTCATATTTACATTCTGACTCAACTTGAGTACTTAAGTTAAACATTTCAACTTGACTTAAATACTTGAGTTAAACATCTTAACTTGACTTGATATCAATCTTGAGTTGAGTCAGAACTCACTGACTTGACTCAATTCATCAAGCAATCAAATATGATGTCAAGAGAGCTAAATATAGAAAATTTTCCGATTTTTCGCCTTTGCATTATCTTTTTGTATTATCTTTTTGATAGAAAGTCATAAAGAGAAACATGAAGAGAAACATGAAGAGAAACATGAAGATCATTTGATAGAGAGCTTTGATAGAAAGCTATGATAGAAAGTCATGACGAGAAACTATAAAGATTGTTTGATAGAAAGTCATGAAAAGAAGTCATGAAGAAAAGTCATGAAGATGAGCTATGATAGAGAGTCATAATAAAGAGTCATAATAGAATATTTATCTATTTATCTTCATGTCTTGATGAGTTGAATCGAAAATTTCAGATCAATACTCGATTTCAATTCTCTGATTTAACTCAAATACTTAAGTGAAACATCTCAACTTAACTCAAATACTTAAGTCAAGAATTCTGACTTGAATCAAGTCTTGACAAGTTGAAAACTCAACTTGATCTCAATGATTCAACTTGACGCGATCAGTTTAAAAGAAACATATTTATCATGAATGTCTGTTAATTACTTGTAATACAAAGTGTTAGAAATCAGCATAAAGTGAGTTATATGAATGTCATTTAACTAGTAAATAAATGTTAAGAAAGAAAAGTATTTATAGAAAAAAACTTGCAACTTATATGTATGTTTCTGCTTTCTGCGCTAAACTTAAAAAAATTGATGTTTAAACTGATTATTAAGTTGAGTTTTCATATTTACTTTCTGACTCATTCAAGTACTTGATATTAATGTCGTGATTCAATTCAATATTGATTTCAAGTTAAGTCAGAATTTGGATTCTTAACTTAATTCATTAAGCAATTGAAAATTCAGAATTCAACTATTAATAGAAGTTTTCTGAGCAGAATTCATGATATTATTGAATAATATTTTCAGAGTTCATGATTCATAAGAATATTGATTACTACTAATAGAGATTTCTTAAGCAGAATTCACAGTACTATTGATAATGCAACAGAGTAATGCAATTAATTAAAGCTTTTGATTATAATTATTAAACTCAGAAAATTTCTATTAATAGTAATTAATATTTTCATGAATCATGATTAATATTCATGAGAAAATCTTTATTAATAATAATCAGTATTGATCAGTGATGAAACTCATCTGTACGCGATGCTGACTACGAATCTACTGTTTAACTACAGTAAAGTCTAAAGATTATCAAAAGTTTGAATGATATTGAGATGCTGCGTGATGATGAAGCGCTATGCATTGATCACATGCAGAGTTTTCGTGATCATGCAGACTTCAATAATCTCAATGTGCATGTTATAAAACAATCTGCATGCAGATGAGAAAATCAAATAAAATGCAAAACTACAAGAAAAATTGTTTATGAAAATCATTCAATTCAGCATCTTGTCATCATGATAATGAGAACTGAAACAGAACATTCTTGCGTTTAATCTGTTGAAGATGATTAGCAGAAAGAACTCAAATCATGAACATTCTTTAAATTTATGTGCTAATTATGTATAAATCTTGTTAAGACTGCGTGTCTATTACTATAATATGAACAATTCATGAGTCTCATTAAATTTGACATGAGCAAACTTGAGAATCTCATTAATATCATTTAACAGATGTTTAAATACAGACATTCTATATGTAAATGATATGCTGATGAGAAAACTTCATTAAAAGAAGAAAGACACAAGTGAGTTAATAAAGAATGATCAAACTATGCTATCTGATTAAAAGTGTAGCATATGAACATTTCTGCAAGACATGATTGATCTGCATAAGAAAGATTTTTACAGATAACACAAAACAAATGAGTTGCACGCTTTATAAGTGAAGCAAGCGTTTGCAAGATGTGATATACAATGACGATGACTGTCAATCTTAAGAATTTCATCTCTTCATTGAATTCTGACTTTTGAATGTCTTGATGATAGAATCAATCTCTAGTCGAAGACATTATCTGTATAGCTTGAGAAAACAGTAACGCATGTTAATGTGATTAAAGAAGAAATCGACTGCAATATGCATATGTATCACAGATGAAACATCTGCAATTCATGCTTAAGAAGTAAATTGTCAAAATCTGAGCAGTGAAAGATCTCGTTTCTCTTGAACTGTGAATTTGTCACAAGAAAACTCTTTAAGTAATCTCTCGAGTCTAAGAGAAAAATCAGCATAGAGATCATGCTTTATGTATGTTGCATGCAACATATACAACATATTTTCAATAAATTATGCATCAAATGATTACAATTGCACATCTATATCAACAATTCATTCAACGTTTACGTGACATAAGTCAATTCAAGAGCAGAATAGAATTACTTAATACAATTGCACTCTATCTTCTCATTATGCACATTTCTTTTTCATCACATATTTCTTTGCTCAATGAATGATAATCATTGAGCAAGAGAACACAGTTTTTACGTTACAATCATGAGCATCACGAGTGCAAAAAGAACATCTTTCATCTTTGAATCAAGAATTGAATTGAAACATCATTGTATAAAATATTGTCAATGAAGAGCAGAGCAAAGACAATGCATCATAATCAAACAGCATAGACACTCATTAAGAGTTTATCTAAGCATCACATGCTGAATAAAAGCTATAAATTTATTACTGATAACATAGTGTCAAATTTATTGTTTCAATGATGTGAAGTCATTATGTAGTCAACAAGCGATTTTTTTTCTCAAAGAGTTTTGTTCATTTAATATACATAGCATAGTTTCTCTCATGAGTTGAATCTAAATTGATGTCACAAGAATGTATGAATTACAATTACAATTATAATTACAATTACAATAATCAATATTCTTATGAATTTTGATCAATACTCATGAAGAAATTTCTATCAATTGTAATCAATATTTTCATGAGTCATAATTAATATTCATGAGAAAATCTCTATCAATAATAATCAGTATTTTCATGAATCATGATTAATACTCATAAGAAAATCTCTATCAATAATAGTCAGTATTCTCATGAATCATGAAGATGTAATCAAATTAATTGCATTATTTTGTTGCATTATTATTCAACAAGTTAATAGTAGTAAATTATATCTTGATGAATCAAATCAAGAATTCAAGTCAATATTCAATATTAACATCATGATTCATTTTGAATATTTAATATCAACATCATGACTCAACTTAAATACTTAATTTCAAAATTTCAACTTAAATTAAGTTTTAATGAGTTGAAAACTCAACTTGAACTCAATGACTTGACTTGACGTGATCAGTTTAAAGATAAATGATAAGAAACTGCTGATCATCATTTAAGCATTTAAACATTAATGATCTGAGCTGAAGCTGACTGATATTTCTATTAAAATCTTCATCAATTATTAAATGTTAATGTTTATTATGAGTTTGCATAGAGTTGATCATAAGTGTAAATAGAAGTTCAAAGCTAAAGAAGAAAAAAGATGCAACACGTCGTAAGTTTTACTCACAAAGACACGCTAGATTGCTAACGTGTCAACATCAGCTTTATACTAGTTTATGATAGTCTGACATAATTTATGTTAGACTAACTTGAAGTGCATGCATGCAACATTATTTCTTTTCTTCATTTAACAATGTTCTTATTACTGCAGTTTAATTGATCTTTCTTAAGTCAATTTCTATCTTGACTTGTTTGAATATCATTCATGAAAGTCATTTACAATCTTCAAGCATTCTTTGAATTCACTTTCATTAACATTGTATCAATATAAATTGACGTTGTATTCTTTTTAATTGACATGATATTGTAATCATTTATCTCATTCATAATGTCTGAAGTTCAGTATGTTCTTCACTTTTCATTCATCTTCATCGTCGATCACTATAGAATCAGACGATTTATTTCATTGTTCATTCAAAGAATTCTTTGAATTTAGTCACAGCAGATTTGATGTAAACTTTGAATGTATCTTCATAGTTAATGATAATTTCAGTTAATAAACATGTTTAATCTTAATCAGAATCTTGAAGAATTTTAGCATTTTATTGTTTAGTTTCTTTAATGATCATGAGATCATTATGTTTCTAGAATTCAGAAACATCATGTCATTTATCATGTAAATACTAATATAATTATCTGTACAAGCAATTCTTTATCAAAGTTGTGAAAAAGAACTTTGATACAGAATGAAAATAAGATGAAAAGAAGATGAAGATTGAGAAGAATTGAAAGAATGATAAATAAAACAATGATTATTATTCACTCTTGTTTATGCTTTATCATCTCAACAACACAATTTAATCGAAAGATAAGCAATGTTTATGCATCATTCACACACAATTGATGCTGTCATCTACGTTAACTACACATCACATATACTATTTATAATGTCATCTACACGCATTATAATTGAAGATGAATCATCATTCAATCGAAAGTTTCTCTTTTTCTTGTTTTCTCACGAAGATTTATCAAAAGCTTCTAGAGTGAAATCATGAGTACACGTCATCATTTATCAAGATAAATCAAGATATTGATTATTGAGATTAAGAATGAACTCACTTAAAAAAGAAAACAATTGTCATGATGAATTGACTCATAAAAGTTAAATCAGAGACTAAAGTCAGAGACTAAATTGAAGATCAGATCTGAGTTAGCTCTGAAACTCTATGACTCTGTCAAGACATCATTTAGATTACATCATATCTTCAACTTAATATATCATGAGTTATATCATGCTCAACTTGACAATGCTTGACAAATTCTTTATAGTCAATTGATCTTCTCAAGTTATTAAAAACTTCTTAATAATTAGCTTTATCATAATATATATTCATTCTGTGTCTGTTTAGAATATCACATTGTCATATCATTCTTATAGATCTCATCTATTCATTTAGTAAACTTAATCATCACATTTTCATTCTTATAATTAAATCATTTTAATAATACATTAATTAAGTTTATCTTTTCTGATTTATGTATTATTTCAAAATTACAGATCAACAATCTCATGATTTATTTAACTTGTTTTTCATTTAACTTTTAAACATTCATAAAATTCATAAAATTATTATGATTAGTCAAAACTTTAACAGTATGATAATTATTTTCTACATAGTGTCATTAATGTTTAAACATCATTACTATGATTAAAAGCTTCTGATCATGTATTTCATAATTTTTTTAACAGATCGATAACAAGATTTATTTATACATGATGTTGACTATGAATCTTTTGATTCTATTGCAGAATAGAAGTCAGAAGAGTTAAGAAATCTCAATTTAACGCAGTTTGATCAAAGTTAGAACGTTGCGTGATCATGAAAGCTGTCATGCAGAGTTTTCATTCATGCGACAGCACTCTTTCTAACAGCTACAATTCACAAAGAAGATTAATGACAAGTCAATGTCAGTATAAGATGAAAAGATATCACTAGTGAAATAGTCAAGTCAGATGATGAGTCTTAAGATTGTAATTATAAGTGATTGAAGAAGTTGTGACTCATCAACTGTGTTGATATACTGAAGAAGCTCATTGAGCTCAACTTCTCTACTCATCGACGTCATGAACAGTAAGTGATGAAAAGATACTGAGTAGAATAGTTGATTCAGATGTTAAGTCTTGAGTTCATGATTATATGTGATCAAAGAAGTAGTGACTTGTCGACTGTGTTGATATACTGAGAGAGCTTGATGAACTCAACTTCTTTACTTATAACAACAAGTCGTGCATCTATCTATGTGAATGATCGAAAGCATTGAAGAATGATCAGAATGCATTCTTTACTATTGATCAGAGCTAAGCATTCAACTACGACTGCAATCACACATTTATATTGATAACACATTTAACATCTATGTGACATAAGACAAGAGCAAAATAAAGTCATGTACAATCACACTCTATCTTTTTATCGTATACATCTCTCTTTCATCACATATTTTCTTGCTCGATGAATGACAATCATCGAGCAAAGAACATAGTTTCAACATTACAATCATGAGCATCACAAGTGCAAAGAAATCATGATCTTCGCGATCAAAGATTGAGACATCGTTGTATAGAATATTATCAATGAAGAGCAGAGCAAGAACGATGCATAGCAAGAAAACAGCACAGACACGCATCAAGAGTTCAAGCATCACGCGCTGAATAAAAGTTATAGATTCATTACTGATACTATTGTTTCAGCGTTGTTATTTCAACGACATGCAGTTGCTGTATAGTCGACGAGCGATTTTCTTTCTCAGAGAGTTTTGTTCATTCAATATACATAGCATAGTTTTCTCTTATGAGTTGAACTTAAATCAATGTCACAAGAGTGTATGATCAATCAATCAATCAATCAATCAATCAATTTCTTTTAACATTTATAATAATAATAAATTCATACATTTTTGTGACATCAATTAAATCAACTCATGAGAAACTTTATGCTATGTGTATCGAGTGAACAAAACTCTTTAAGATAGAAAATCACTCACTATTTATATAACTGCTTCACGCAGTTGAAATGACAAGATTAAAACTATGTATCAAATTTGTTCATGTTGATTACATGTTAAAGAATGAGTGTTTTAATCACTTTAAATTGCTTCAAAAGTTTCATTTTCATCATCATTCTTACTGCTGCTCTGAAATCTTTCGTGATCACAATGATTATTTGATAGTTCAAGAAATTGATATCACGTAGCATTCTTGATTGCAGATGCGTTCAGTTCAAGCAATGCATAAGTACATGCTTTGCTGTCTGATGATTTTATTTGCAGTTGCATTGCAAACTATTCATGCTTGAAACATTTCTTGAATGCAAATAAACATTAAAATTTATGCATTCAATTCTGATGTAAATTGCAAGAGTGTTTTCAATCTTCTGAAAATCATCATGCATCTTTATCATCTTATTGACTAAATGAAAGCTTTGTGCTGAAATTGCATTAATGTTTGCAATGTGTTTCTTGTATTTTTCTCATCATTGCTTTCATTAATCTTTGTGATATAACACTATTGCGATGTTATCACTTATTAAAATCATTGTAGAAAGATCAAATTATTTGCATTTAAATTGCATTATTGCATCTTCTTAAATAAATGTGTTCAGAAGCATTATTTTCTTGATGACAAAAGAATGAAAGATGAGATGATTAATTTTCATCAGTTGAACATGTATGAATTTGTATGTTCATTTAATCTCTTGCGTTCTATTGTTGACTTAACTGCGTAATGTAACTTTATTCTGCAGCATGTTCAAATAAACATGCAGCAAACTTATATACATTTCAATCTTTAACATCTTGATGCTTATTCTTTTAAACACTTTTGCAACATGATGTAAAGTCTGATTTTACAAAAATTTTAGTTTGCATTTCTTGTTTGACAGTTTTTTCTCTTTGTCACGCTGATATTAAATTGATGCTTTGAATGTGATTTCTGATTTCATTACAACTAAGTACATTTGTCTCACTTTTGTGAAAGTTGTTTTTTATTTGAAGATTTTTAAATGATCATTGACAAATTCTCGAGTGCTAATTAGTCAATCACACGCAGCTAATCATCACGTTGACATCGTTGACATCATTGACAGATAATCAAATTATAGATTCAATCAAACATCATTAAATTACGTCATTAATCTCATACTTAGATCTAATAACTGATAAATTGAATCATTTATCTTTGTGCATAGATAATTAAATGATTAACAGCATCATTAAACAGTTTAATAACATCTTTGTTCTTCGCATTCTACATGCTCATCATTCTACTCATCACTCTACATGCTCATCACTCTACTCATCATTCTACATACTCATCATTCTACTCATCATTCTACATACTCATCATTCTACTCGTCATTCTACATACTCATCATTCTACTCATCACTTTACATGCTCATCATTCTACTCATCATTCTACATACTCATCACTTTACTCGTCATTTTACATACTTATCATTTTACTCGTCACTTTACATGCTCATCATTCTACTCGCTCATCTACTTGCTTCATTTACTCGCTTTATCAATCTCTTTATCAAACGCTTTATCAAATGCGTCAATTGAACGTATAAAACACATCAAACAATGCTTCAAACAATGCTTTCTACATGACTTGAAAACAGTACTGTTATCTCTGTGATTAGTAATCTTCGCTCTCAGTTGAAGATCAACGCTAGAAAATTCAGAAGATTCAGAGTATTTACTTCTTCTCACTTCTTTCTTTCTTTATAAAACAGTTTCTACTTTTTATTTCCTATGAAATAATGCTAACTGACTCAATAGAATGCACTCTTCATAACTCAATATTAAACTTTCTACTAATCTTTCTGCTGAGCTTTCTACTGATCTTTCTACTGATCTTTCTACTGATCTTTCTATTGATCTTTCTACTGATCTTTCTACTGATCTTTTGATCAAGCTTTCTACTGATCTTTCTACTGAGCTTTTTACTGATCTTTCGATCGAGCTTTCTACTGAGTTTTCTACTGATCTTCTTACTGATCTTTCTACTGATCTTTCTACTGATCTTTTAATTGAGCTTTCTACTGAGCTTTCTACTGATCTTTCAATTGAGCTTTTACTGAGCTTTCTACTGATCTTCTTACTGATCTTTCTACTGATCTTTCTACTGATCTTTCTACTGATCTTTCTACTGAACTTTCTACTGATCTTTCTAGTGATCTTTCTACTGAGCTTTTAATCGAGCTTTCGATCAAGCTTAATGTTACGATCCTAGCTACGCACCTATGTTGGTAGCTATGTTGGTGGCTATGTTGATGACTATCGCCGGCCGCTCGCCGCTAGGCTATAGGGTTGTTCCGAGGCCAACCCTATTCAGGGTTAGCTTA
>JAABUI010001172.1_pt1 | contig 15717 bp, 18 predicted proteins | sample 5559111 | NCBI WGS metagenome assembly JAABUI01 (sample SAMN10711870, study PRJNA513365) | rock metagenome | isolation source: Antarctica rocks | place: Antarctica: Victoria Land, Buttleship Promontory
AGCTTATGTTCTCCTGAGTCATATAGATAGCCGGCTCTTCCCTTCTAGATACTTTCCTTCCTTAGCATTTATATACTCGTTACATTACACCCATATGACTCGCTCTATGCTGGCCCCTAACATCTTTATGCAAGAAATTCTTCTCGTAGATCGAATTGTATGAATCTCAGTCGTTGAAGTTATTAATGTAGAAGAACTTGTTTTTGTTTGACTCGCTACGACTATCATTTGCTGATACAACATGCACACTTCTCAGAATTGTATGCAAATGAAAAAATCGACTAGCTTCAAGCAAACGAGAATTTTTGACGTTATCTTTAGATCAGTGCTTTATCTCAATCATTTCATGTATAGCATGTTAAGTTTTCTCATTGCAAAGTTTGAGTAGTTCGACGAGAGCATCATTGTGTCGTAACTCATTATTCTTGTTGTCTTGATACAATGAATTTATAATGAAAAGAATAAGTCGTAGCTGATCAGACAGTCAATTGTTTAGCAGAGTTGATGCTTCAGTCGCTTCTTTCGATCTCTTCTGAATCAAAACATAGTCACGTCTTCAAACTCTTTTCTTTCTCTGTCAGTTCAATGAGCAGTATACTCTATTACTGACAAGATTCTCTAAGTTGTTGACATCTTTTTCATCTCATTTTCAGCATTGAAGTGACTCATGAACGTTTACTCGTATAAATGAGATTCTCGCGCAAACGAGATTTCTGCATACTCTAATCTAGAAAGATTAGCAACAGATAGTATTGAGTTTAACGTGCTAAAAATGACACTAATATAAATAGTTTTAGTTAGCGTGCGCAGAAATCTCGTTTGCGCGAGAACTTTGTTTATATGAGTACATAGTATGATTCAACTCAGATCAAGTTTTTTTTCTTTTTATTCAACTTTTTATCTGATACAACTTTCTCATCAATTATGTTGCAACACTTACGCATGAAGACTGTTAATGCATTATGAAGCTTCTTCATGTTCAGAATTCTGACTAAGATCAATGCATGACATCATAACTTTGAATTGAGTTCTGTCTCTTGTATTTGATTGCATTGTTTGCAAATGAGTGCATCTTGAATTTTACAAAGATTAAAGATATAACTGAATCGTATTATCATAACAGTTAATGCATGCTTGTTAATCTTGCTCTGTCTTGTATCTCTGTAAAGAAGAATGTTACGAGCGTATCAAGACTGAACAAGACTGAAGCTTTAATCAATTTGCAGTGAACGCTAGCGAGTTTTCTGCGTAATGATTAGAATTAATCAGCGAGCTAGTCAGGTTTGACTCAGATTTGACTCAGATATGACTCAACATTCTTTTTTCTTTCTTAACACTCTTTTTTTTCATCAACATCTTGTTCATTTACATCACATTCTTTTCATGTCACAAACACATTTCTTTCAAGTCTAAAACAGTCTCTGAACATTACATAAATAGAAGCTTTTGTATCAATCTTCTTCTGTATTCTTAATATTCAGTTATAGCTATCTCTAAAGATCAAGCACTATCAATTCTGATCTTCATTGATTGTATTATTTAAACACGATTCTGACAAAGAATATCTTTCATTGCAAGAAGATTCAGATGTCAAGTATTGTGATGCAATAACTATGTTTAAAATGTGTCTCATTTGTTGATGCAATTGAAAAAGATCTTTATTAAATACTTATGTACAATCTCACTGTGCTTTGTATTAAAATTATCAGCACTATCATATCTTCAAATCTGACTTGCATAATGTGTCATCACATGTAGTTTTGAAATGTTGAAATGATTGATGTCTGTATCTGAATGCTCAAATCGTAAATGACGAAAAACATTCTTTAGCTTGTTCAATTGAAAAAGTGCATGTTCAAGATATCAAAGAGTTTCTTTGTCATATGAATGATACTAAGTAAGTATCACGAAGTTTATCACTGCTCAAGCGAAGTGAACTGCTGCAGACACTTTCATAATCAGAAGCGATGCAATGATTGATATAAACTGACATACAATCAACTTTTGATCTGCATCAGTTCATTGTTTAATTGTATTGTACTTGACAAATCTTTTCATGTCTTTAAATGATGAAATGACGCGAAATCTTTGATTCAGCTGAATTGTTTCTGATGCATCATTTAAAGCTAATCTGATTTTTTTTCTTCTTCAACTTGTATAAAGACTCTTGTTGATGATCTGACTGAGTCATAACATCAAATATGAGATGATTCTCTTAAGTAGTTGATGTAACACATTTATCATCATTGTCTCGTGAATATTGACAAACATATGTGATCATGCAAAGTTTTTCACTGAATGTATTTAAACAGAATCATTCTCGATCATATTGTTCTTTCTTTGTTGTTTCTGTTGATTTTTAGTAAATGCATGCGTTTGAATTAATCATGTTTTATCTAGATTTTCGCGCTCATGAAATGACACTTAACAGATAAAGCATTGTTGATTCATTTTGATGTCTGTAATTAATACTTGTTTCTCGTAGTTCATCATGAACTCAACAATTATCGAATAACATTGTCTTATCTTATTGTCTGCGCAAAGAACAGAAATGTCGTTTCTGATCATAGCTTCAACGACTGTTACGTGTGAAATCATGTATTAATGCATGATGATACATGTTTAACGTACGCTTGAGTATGATTGATAACATCATGTGTCAAATCTTTGACTTGATATCATCATCATCATTGTTAACTATGAGAAGAAATCTCAGAAGAATCAATTTCAATCGTTTTTGAGCATGTCTTGTGCATTGATTTAGATTTTCTATCGTTAGATATATAAATCATGCAGATAAATTGTTTTAATGCTCAGTCAAGACTGTCTTATCGATGAAAATTAACAGTGATATCATAATAGCATCATCAGAAAGCTTCTTCTGCATTTCTCATCATCAATCAGCAGTATGCATCTTGTCATAGACTTGAAAGTTGTCAACATTATAATGTTGAATGAGTGCATAGATCAGCTTGTCTTGAAATGATGAGTGACTCAACAAAAATCAAAATGTCTTGATGATGTTACAATATAAAATGCAGTGCTGCTCTTCTTGAACTTCTTTGTAACTGAATTCAACTGTGAACATTTAAGAATGTCACTCATCATTTTTAACATCATACGAAATCTGATGTAGAAGTGTCAATCACTTATTTGCATCATGAAAGCTGACATGTTGATGTAAGACTCGCAAGCGCAAGTCTTGAAAAAACTGATTAATACTGTCTTTAATAATCTTCGTTTAATGAAGTCAGTGAGTGAACGCGTAATTCGCTTTGCATTGAAATGAATAGTATTGATTGTTGTTTGTATTCTTGATCACTTGAGAATTCAAACTTAATGACTTTGATATTTTCTTTGACATGTTGACTGTCATTTCGACATCACAATCAGTTGTCTTGACGAAGATTTCAACTCATAATGCTGATGATGTGAAAAGAAGTTCAGTTTAAAGTTGTATCATCTCGATTCTTGATGATATATGTTTCATATTCTGATTCAAATCAGCGTTATTTATTTCAGTGTTCATGTGCTCTTCTGTGAAATCATCTATTAACATATATTCTTGATTTTCGTCTTCGATGTTCATCTGAATGCTTTCATCGTAAGAATCATTCGAGTTTGAATCTCATTCTGCAATCTCATGATCATGTCAGATGAGTTGCATCAAATTGCATGATGATGATTCTGATGATGATGATAACTTTTGTCAGAAAATCTTTCATGATTGATCATGCAAGCGAACATGACAGTGATGAAGATGACATTCAAGCTCGCTGATGTTGTTCATCTTCATCTCACATGAAGAACATACGCGCTGCATTATCTGTAAGTCTTCGATTAGTATTTTTATATAACTTGTATGAAGCAATGATGAATTGTAATGATTCTTTACGCTCGACTGTTTATCTGTGCATGAAATGTCAGTAATGAGATGAATTAAAAAATGTCAATCGCAAAGTTAATGAATCACGTTTGTTCAGAAGTTATTGACTTCAATTTAAGCTCAATAGTTAAGATATGTAAATCATATAAACTATATTTAGCTAAATCATAAAGAGAACGAAATCAATCACTTGAATAAATATCATTGCTATTCTCATGATTTAACTATTGTCACTCACGATGCAATCATTTAAATCTCTTATGAGATGAGAGTAATGATTGCTAAAGTGTTATATATTTCAAGTTAAAGTAATTTTCAGAGTTTACAAACTTTATCTTGTCATCGTCATTTATTTCGCTCTTGTCATGACTTGATGAGTAACTTGAAAGATATATGACTATACATTTATCTTCTTCATCTTTATTTGAAACTCTTTGATAGCATGTCAATTGCACTTAAACTCATCATCGCTTCTTTTGAGCTTATCATAAGTATGAGACTGCTTAGATTTTATAATTGTCGCTATCTAATGTACAATGAAGATTGAGAAAATTCAAGTATCAAAGAATAAAGATTTGAACTTAGATGAAGAAGTTAGCTGATCGACAAACGTAAAGATGAACTCATCAGTCAAATAAGTGACAGTAACGAGCGAAGATGATTGTTGATAATGAAATGACATTGAAGATGATGTAATTTTGTTTTGAAGAATTTCTCATTTGATGATTCTTCATGTGACGTTGACTGCTTGTTTGAGTGACAACAAGAATTTTAATGCATTTGATGATATGTCTTGATTGAACTCATTTATTGCTACTGTCAATAGTTAAATCATGAGTTCAATTACAATGCGCATATTAATAAATCAGATGTTGTTGCATACATCGACTTCAATAAAAGCATACTTGATGATGTCATACTATAGACAGTGTCTGCAATGAACTGATTGCTTGATGAAGACTTCAATTTCATCAATGAATCTTCATTTTTTAAGAATGAATGAAGTCATTCAATGACTAGATTGAATGAAGAGTTGTTGCAATCAATCTCTTCATCATCTTTCGCGATTGCTGTTGCTCAATATTGTATCGTTTTCAATTCTATCACTTCATGAGAATGATTTATATCTCAATGATAACAGATGCGAGTGAAGTTTTTACACTGCTCATGATAACATCATCAACGAGTAAGAAGATTGAGTATGTATGACTCGTCTCTCTGCAAATGCTTCTTACGTTTGTTCTTTAAATGCTTTGCATGAGTAATGTTGCTGATCTGAATGAAAACAATCAGTTAGTTGATACACAGAAGAAGCAACTCAAAATGATAATTAAAATTTCATTTCTCAACACTTGTATCTTTCTGTCTTTTCTTGATACTTTGAGCTTGAAAGAAGTTTCATCATTTGTGATATAATTGCTGAAATCTTTGCAAATTCATGAATTAATCAATTCAATGACAAACTCTTTCTTGTCACTATTCTACAAATGAAACAGTATATTCTTCAAATCTCTTCAATCATTACGTCTCTTCAACATTTTTGTCATCTTGATTGATTGATTGAAGTAATGAACAATAGTCTGATTGCAAAGCGAAAAATGCATGTAGTTTCAGTTGATACATCAGTTGAAGATCAAACGAGATTAATCGCTACGTCAAAGCTCAAAGTCAAACTCACTTGCATGATTAAATACTTTTATATCTGAGTCGTGTGAAATCTTTCTATCATCAAGTACAATTATTCAGTTTACAACGTAAGACAGATTATATACATCTGAATCATCATCATGAAAGTCTACAGATTTCTTGATCATGTTTTTGTTTATCTCTTCATCATATATTTCAAAATCAATTCTATTCTTTCAACTGTTATTGTTAACACTCAAGATCTGCTTGAATCAATGTTGTATATCATGTTTGAGTCGTGAGTTCAGATCAGTAAATAAGACAGTATTTTTAAGAAGATACTTGATATCTTTCAAATTAAACTGTTTGTTTCATGACTCTGTTTTATTTGTTTGCTTCAAAACATTTAATATTCTTTCTACGACTGCTTTTTTGACAGATTCAAAAGATGAATGAAGTTCAAAAGTAGTATTTCTTCATCTTTTAACATGTTGAGTAGTGAGAGCTTGTCTAGCATTAGTCGTGATGTTTCATATGCATTCAGTCAACACTATTTTCATGATAGTGTTATTCAATGTTTATTAAGTCACAAGTAATGCAAAGAGTGATTGAGAAGAAAGTGAAATTATGCAATACGTTTGAAAAATTGAAGTGCATAAGATTCAATGAACTTGAATAATGATTCTTTGAATCTGCTTTAATTTAAGAATGTTGTTCTTTAACATCTTAACTTGAAGAAAATTTCTTGACTTTCTCTGCTGTTGAATCAACAACGACATCACATTTCAATAACTTTATGATGATTGTCATTTCATCTTTCAATCATGTGAACTATGATTTGCATCATCAAATGCTTAAATGTAATCTTCACAACAAAATGTTAAAGTTGTGTTACTCATGAGAAACTTCAAACAAAGTACTTATTTTTGCAACTGTATTCAGAAAGCAATTGATAGTAATGTGAAAGTTATGCAATCATCAAATAAGTAAATGCAACATGTCTTGATTGAACTACATAATTGATTTGCTCACTGACAATAAATGAATCGCTGTGATTCGTGATGCTCTTATGAAAGCGCTTGCTATCACATTCTCATGAATTGTAACAGTGAGAATGACAGACAGATTCATTTGAAAGCATTATGACTTGCAGTGTGATACTGATTTTGTTAACAGACGTCATGATGCTAGAAAATGATCAATTATGCTTTTTAAGCAAAGAAAATCTCAATTCAATATAAATGACTGACTATCTTGACAGATTTTGATCGAATTACGAAGATATATATCATATTTTCACTATGAATTGATTTATTCGTCTTGAAGTACATTCTCAGTATAATTATGAAAGTTGACAAATGATCATTGCAGAAAGATTCAACATGAAGAATATGCAAATCAATGAAGATGTGACTGAGATGTTTATGATGCAGCTTGTTTGCTCATGTCTCAGAGCGAAACATGATAAGCAATAAAAATGCAAACAATATTCACTGTATAATTTCTTCTATATCATTAACTTGAATATAGTGAAGAATACAGTGTAAATAAGCATGATTCAATAAAAGATGAATAATAGCTTTGTTGTTTTATGAATGAAAGATAATCATTGTATCAAAATTGAGATCAACACTTCTATCATTTTAATTATATTTAATAGAAGAATACAATTCATCAACGAGATCTTGCTCACTTTATTCAAGTGTGTGCTTTTTTAAGAAACTCAACTTTCGAAAAATCATAACAGTTAAATCAGAATCATTCTCATTTTAAAAACTTTCTATCTTTCATCATAATCAGATAACAATCTCAATTCAAGCTGCAATCATCAAGATCAATCTTTTAACTTCAACTTACATCAGTCTAGAATTTTACATTCTGCAATTTTATCTCACTTTCTATCTTTCATCACAATCAGATAATAATCTCAATTTGAGTTGCAACTGTCAAGATCAATCATTCAGTTTAAATTTACATCAGTATAGAATTTAACATTCTGCAATCTCATCTCATCTTATCATTGTACATTCTACAATCTCATTGCTTCTTATTGCTTCTTCACATTTAACAACTTAATATTATTTCACATCATTACTTTACATCTTTCAACAAACATCTCATCATGATGTTCAAAGAGAAGTTCAAAGCAACATTGATAGATAAAGATGCAGCGACTGATGTCATGTATCACACATCTTAAGTGATGAAGCTTGAGAATGACAATTTCACTACTTTCATCTTGAATGATGAGAAAATGATGCAGAAAGCAGATTTAGCTGAGCATCAGAGCATCAAATCTGTCATCTTTCAAGCTAAGATTATTTTTGAAATTGATGAAGTAGTTGAATCAGCAATTGATGCATTCAATTCTTTGAATGAAAATCTTTATGTTACTTGCAAAATTGTGACGAAGATCTTGATGAACTGAACATTCAGCATTCGCTTTGACATTAAATTACATCAAGTCACATCATCATTATTCAAGAACTGTCTTTCTGTTCATGATATTTTACATAATTAAGTTTTTCGCTTACATTCAAATTCTGACATTCGCGAAATTATCATTGCAAACTATTCAAACATGTTTCTGTCACACACTTTTTATCTCAAATTCATGTTTTTCACATACAACATTGATGATTCAAAGATTAAGAATTTGCATTGAGATGAATGAATGACTCTTCTTAAATTTATCTTCAGATCAATCTTAACTCATACTCAGTTGATTCTGCTTGAGAATCATGAAGATTCATCAGTTTTTCAGAATATAGAGAACACACTTAAAAAAGTCTTCAATTTGTCAGAAGATTGTACAGTTAAGTTGAAGATCTTCATTTCAACAATTGAATGAAATACATTTTTGAATCAGTATCAAAAATTCAACAGTAGCATCAGAATAAAGCAAGATTTTTCAGCATTCAACATGTGATTCAGTCAGTCTAAAAATCACAAGCATATCATTCAAGTAAAACAAGTGACTTTAAAGAAGAATCATTTGACTATTTATCTATCATATCAATGCACTTATCATGATGATAAAAAGTGTTGACTTATCAAAGATTTCTCTAGACTACAGTCAATGAAGACACAGCGAGCACTGATTACGAAGACTCAAACATTACTTTGCGAGTTGCGTGCACTCATCACATTCATGAAAACAGACAAGAAGTATGTTGATTTACTGCATCTTTTCAATTGCTTCAACTATCAATTTAACTTGAAGAATCACTTTGAAGTGCAAATCAATAATGACAAGTGAACTGTTATCATTCTTGTCAAATCATTTATTTTCTTCAACATGATAGATGTGAGCGTAGCTCTTCATCATTCTCTCATCAAGATAGATTGAAGCTTGATTGAGTTGAAGTTGACGTTCAATCTTCGTGAGCATGAGCGACAGAATGATGATAAACAAGTACTTCAATATTGTTTTTTCAACGCATTAAAAGTGATCTCAGTTCATTTAATCATGTCTGACAAGCTCGACAAAATCAAAATAACGACAATCAGAATTCTTAATTCTGCTCATATTAACGAGAAATATTATGAATACAATGATCACTTTCGTGATATTATACTGAGTCAGAATCTTTGTATCAAATTCACATCAATTCTCTTCAAAGACTTGAATATTTCAACTACTTTTGCTGAATGAAATATCAAGCTGAATAAGTTTCAGATGTCGATCATGCAATATCTTCAGAATTTCTCTAATGATTTTGATCTTATCAAGAGATTCGTTGAAATCAAGAAAATATTGATGAATGTCATTATCACAATGCTACTTTTAAAGCTGAGCAAGAAAGTCAAAGTGCTGAGTTCATTCAATAACACAGCTGATACATTTATTCTTAAACTGAATGAACAGCTTCAATGATTGAAAAACAAAAACATCATTTTAATGAATAAGAAGATCATTTGTTTTCACTCGCAGTTCACTGAACGTCAGATAGTCACTTAAGACAGTTGCACGTCTCACTCAGTAAACAATGATTTTACTCAACAATGATAAATGTCTTTCATGAGTTATCTGATGTCTTTTATAATCAGCTGACACATCAAATTATTGATCAGAGCAAGAAGACTTTACATGATATTAAAGATCATTGATACAAATTGTCTCAGATCAGTCTTGACACTCTGCTTCTAAAAGTCACGAGTTTGAGTAATTATTCAATGAATAAAACGCAATCTCAGAGTTAATAGAGTGAACAGAGTGATAAGCAGCATAAGACACAAGATTCTTCAATTGTATAAATCAACAATGAAGAAGTTGATATGACTTATGAAGATTTTGAGAGCGACGAGAATTCATTTGATATGAATTATGAAGATCTTAATTCTCATGTTACACGTCAACTCTTGAAGTGAGATCATGAATTCAAACGTTGTATGCTTCAGAGAATTATCAATGTCAAGCTCAATAGAATGAACAATGAGACTGAGCATGATGCTGTTATTAAGACTTTCTGCTCATACTTTCAAAGAATCGAGATGAGAAAAACTTTTGACATGAAAGATCAAAAGTTCTTTCAGCGCATCAAGATTGAACTAAGTATGAATATTCTTGAGCATGACGTGAGTGCTGTTGTCTGCATGCTGATCAACTTCAACACTACTATGCTAAAAAAATTCAAAGAAGATCATACTGTCATTCAGAAAGTTGCAAAAGTTAAGAATGCAGAGATCTTTATTACTATGATTCACAGCAACGATTCAATGCATATGTTCAATGATGATGAGTAACTTCAATTGATGAAAAAAAACATCAAGAACAATTGCTTCGCGCACTATATAAACAGAAGTTTATTCAAACATCTGATTATGCTCAAATACTTTCATATGCTTCTTACTGAACAGTATCGCGCAATTTTCATTATAGATGACATCATATTCACTGTCTGATACAAAGCTCAGATGTAGTTCTCAATTGACTCTTCACTTTGACTCAATATGATTATTGCAATCATTGTATTGAAGAGTTTTTGCAAAATAGAATGATCATTGACATTTCTTAACATCAATGAAATTGACATAAGAATTGATGCATCTCAGTTTAAGCAGAATGAGATTGAAGTCATTGTAGCAATTGAGCTAGTCAAGATTTACGCTGAAGTCGAAATATCTGTCAAGAACATCGTCATTCTCACAGAATATATTGCACAAGTTCAACTACTGAAGAGAAGTTTAGTCTCAGACTTGAAAGTTTGAAATGTTGAAGCGTACATGATTGATTCTTTTCAAGATGAAGAAGCTTCTGTCATCATTTTATGTATGATGAAAATCAAGAAACTTGACTTCATGTCTCAATTCAATCGTCTTCTGACTGTCTGTAATCATGCTTATGACTCATTTGTTATGTTATGTAATTATGATAAACTTCAGCATGATTACGCTCATAATCTACATATGATACAACATGTTCAAAATCTGTTCTTGATCAACGAAGTCTATAAGAAATACTTTAATCAACAAGAATTCATCGATTTCATGAAAACAGAGCATCAATTTCAAGAGCAAAAGTCACAATGAAATGAGAATGAAGCTTGATACGCGAGCGAAGATCAAGCAACAAACTCTTCAGAAGAGCAAGAGCATCATCAGAACATAAACAAAGATTAAGCAACAAACTTCTTAAAAGAGCAAGAACATCATCAGAATGCAAGCGAAGATCAAGCAACAAATTCTGCAGAAGAGCAAGAGCATCATCAAAATGCAAGTGAAAATCAAGTAACAAATTCTGCAGAAGAGCAAGAGCATCATCAGAATGCAAGTGAAGATCAAGCAACAAACTTTGCAGAAGAGCAAGAGCATCATCAGAATGCAAGCGAAGATCAAGTAATAAATTCTGCAGAAGAGCAAGAGCATCATTGAAATGCAAGCGAAGATCAAGTAACAAATTCTGCAGAAGAGCAAAAGCATTATTAAGATGTGAATGAAGCTTCTGTAACAAATCTTGCAGAAGAGCAAGCATTGCAAGAAAATAGATTTGATCAAGAGACAATATTCATCGATTGATAAACATGTTTCACAAAAGACAACATTCTTTTTCAATGTTTAAATTCTTTGTCTGCTGCTAGTTCAAGTCTGTCAAAGAGATTGAAACATTGATCACTGTGTAATACACATTGAAATACAGACATAACAACTTGCAGATATAATACACTTCAATCAACAATAAACTAGCTTAGTCTTTAAGTTGTTATGCGCATCATGTGAGCGTAAATCTTCAACGTAAGCTAAAGTAAATTCATTATGTTTCAACTTCTACAATTTCACATTCATTGCATGTAACACAACTTAATCTTTCATTCATCTACTCATCATATTCAATGTGAGTCTTTCAATTTGCTTTCATAATCACATAAGATCATGATTTAACATCATATGTTTCTTTCAATGAGCATCATCATCAAGATCAAGATATGTTCATTGAACTCAATCTCAGTTGATTGAATCTGCATATCTAACATCAGTTGAGTACATGTCTAGTTTATCACGTCAACTCATCTCACATAGTCGAATAATAGCATCAGTATTTCATCATCATCATTTATCTTATTGAACTGATTTTATCAATTCATCATAATGACTAGCTTACATCTCAAAAAGAATATCACTATCAAATATCAGAATTCTCAACTTGATGATGAGTGTTCAACTTTCAAAAACATGACAAAGATTCTTAAAATCTTAAGCATCAATAAATATCAGCTGAAGAATTTAACAAATCAAGCTGAGCAATGAATTGAAAAGCACATGTTTACACTTAAGCACATCAGATCTAATAAGAAGTCAATTATTATTGATAAGCAATTAACATCATTTCTGTACAAGATCAACATGCTTATATTTGATGACTTCAAAACAAAACAAATTTTCAACATTTTAATCGCTGTAATTCAATGAATGCTCTACAACAGAAGATGCTCTGAACAGAGACACGTCAAAAAGATCAACACATCTTTCATTCACACACAAACTAGTTTTACATCATCTTCAGATAATCAATCACTCATCATCATACATAAGATTATAAAGATTCAACAAGCATCATTTGCATCTGAGTTTTTACAGTCATAAGAAGTCATGTCATTCATCAGAACACTTGAAAATGTTGAACTTCATGCAATGATGAGTTCACACTTGAATCTGATCAATTCAAAAGAAATCTCGAAAATGAACTTGACTTCAATTAAAGATGTACTTGATCATGATTTACATGATGACAGAGATCAATTTTATAATGTTTCGTTTAAGATGTGAATTGAAATTTTCAAAGATGACATCAGCTACATTGAGATGAACACTATTATCTACATCATAGATGACGAAGTCTTGAAAATAAATTCAGAAAGAACTTTTCGAGCTGCATTACATAATGTCTCAAATCAATTTAATCATGCTGCTCGCTTTAATATAACTTGCGCTACATCATACTCTGATAGATCAGAAACACATGTATGTAAACAGCGAACTAATGATCAGTGTAGAACTCACAGACAAGACTTCATCAATCTCAGCTTCTCATCAAGAACACACAAGATTCATTGATGTTAATGAAAGCAAAAAGATTAACAAAGTGACAAATCGAAGAAATGAGATCAACACATTATCAATCAATTATGAAATGACAATTGATAATTGATAATTTGATAGATCATGTATATCAATAAAGACTGACAAGAAGTTTAGATTTCATAGAGCAGAATCAAATAAACTCTACTTATGTTCAAGAGCAGTCAGCAATCATTAGCATGAAAGAGAGCGATGCGAATGACACAGCTGTTCTGATTACAACGAAGAATAATGTTAACTCAGCTGATGATGCAGCGAGATTTAGTAGATTTATGAAGTGTGTACATTCACAGCGAACTGATGATGAGTGAAGATTTCACGAACGAGAATCAAGTAGTTCATATACTAGATCAACAGCAATTCAAATTCAAAGACATGAAAGAAATCAGAGCAAACAAGACAGTGATCTTAACAATGAATGAGATCAACACATCAATAGTTAATGTTGCATTGAAAGTCAATAGATTGAAAAAATGTGTATAGTAGCAACGTTGAACTGACAAGAGTGAAAATCTCACGAACGAGATTCACATGCTCTTAATCTTTTCACGAAAGCGATCAAGATTCAATCATACAAAGAAAGATGTAACAAGCATCACATTAGCTGATCAAACACTGTTTTATGATAAGTCAATGAAGTATGTGTATGAACGACAGACTAACGACAAGTGATCTTTACAAAGAATGATGAAAGTTCTGAATCATTGCATTCAAAGTGATGAAAGTCTGACAACAAGATGCAGACTCAAGAAAACGACATGTCAACGTCAGCTTTGAATAAGTCTAACATTTCAGCTTCAAATGTTGATCAGTCAATAAACATAAGTTCAGAATTGAAGTATGATAGTTCTTCATCGAAGAAAAACAAAATCATCAGCTCACATCGAGATTCAATGAGTTGAGTTGAACAACATGAAGCAACTGTATCATCTTCATCTCAGCAGACGAAATCTCAACAGTGTTGAAAACGAGATACGTATGCACATACGTATGCACATACGTATGAACATACGTATGCTCATACATATATCTCGACGATTAGTTATTTTCGCTTCGATCGAAGCGACTTGACGCTAAAGATATTTATTCATTCTTTCACTTCTTTCTTCATCTGTATGCTCTATCATATGTTTTATCTACTAGATAGTCAATATATCTACATGCACATATTCGCTCTGACTCTCATATATTAATAGATTATGAGCTCGAGTTAGCTCTATTTCGCTATCACAAACAAATCTAAGAGCAGAATTTGAAGCATCGAACTTACTGTCATCAAATCGACGGAAATTTCTCTATTGATCATATTTCACAAAATAACTCTCATATCTCAATCACAATAAAAGATTCAAAGAACTATCGTGTCTCGAAGCTAAAGAGAAGCGAGAACTATGAGTCATGAAAAAAGAATATAATCAATGTCTTGAAAGTTAAAGATCTTTGAATGATCATCTCAGAAAAGCTGAAGAAATCAACATCACTGTCATTCAACGTCTTGACAGCAAATAAAAAGAAGTATATCATTGATGTTCAACATTGAAAAGATAGAAACGACAGAGTCAGCGATATAATTGACTTCAGCTGCGAAAAGAGACTTAGAATACATATAATCAAAGCAGAAAGCATCATCAAAATGTGATCTATTCTGAAGACTCAATATGAGCAGTCGAATTTGATCACTCTATTTCTGACAATCAAGAAACTGACTCAAACAAAGCAATTGAATTTCAAATTCATTCAAAACTATGTGAACTCGCTCAAGCAAGTCATCATCAAGTGCTCAAACATTGAGAAAACAATTCAATCATGAATGCTAAGCAATCTCTTTCTTCTAGATCTTAACGAAAGTTTAGAATCATACATCTTCGATCTGATACAGAGCATCAAGATTAACAAATTCAATCTATTAATTAATGATATGACTATTGTCTTAGTCAATCATGACAAGCGATCAAATTCAGAGAAGAACTTTAGTTTCAAAAGTATGATAGCTCAGTTTGATGACAAGAAGCGAAAATTCGGAAACAACAGCGAATTTCAAAGAGAATCGAAAAAATGCGCTCATTGCGAGCAAGAGAATCACAGCGAACAGAGCTGCTGACTTTTACATTCGAAGCTTCGTTCATATGAATGAAAGTCTCTTCAGAAAAGAAAGAATCTGATCAAAGAAGATGACTTTGAAAAAAGCTTCGAAGTCAAAATAGTCAGAATAATAAAGATCTTCATCGTCTGTTGAGCTGACAGTCACACAGATGTCTGATGAATAGACATCGAAGCTGAAAATCATGTCTGCTATGACATAAGCTTGTTCAATGAACAGTCATATTGAAAGATCATCGATAACAGCATTGTTACTGCAAATAATGAGACAGTACTCATTATTGAGAAGAGTTTAATTATGATTGATATTTTGCTGAACAATCAACCAATCAAAATTCGGTTAATCAATGTTTATCACTGTTTAGAACTACATTATAATTTGATGTCAGTTGATCAGATGAAAGTTGTTACGATCCTAGCTACGCACCTATGTTGGTAGCTATGTTGGTGGCTATGTTGATGACTATCGCCGGCCGCTCGCCGCTAGGCTATAGGGTTGTTCCGAGGCCAACCCTATTCAGGGTTAG
>JAABUI010001174.1_pt1 | contig 15698 bp, 6 predicted proteins | sample 5559111 | NCBI WGS metagenome assembly JAABUI01 (sample SAMN10711870, study PRJNA513365) | rock metagenome | isolation source: Antarctica rocks | place: Antarctica: Victoria Land, Buttleship Promontory
ATGCCAGTATTCAAAGTTCCCTCAATACCTGCTGTCCTTCCCGACAAAGCCCCACCATCTTCCATGCCAGCATTCAAAGTACCGACTTTCGGTGCCGGGACAACACCAAATTTCATGGCCCAGTTTGGTAAGGTAGCGGAAAAGACAGCAGAAGAGGTAAAGAAAAAACGCAAAGCCGAGGACTTCGACTCAGATGAAGAGGACGAAGCAAGCTGGGAGCGTAGATACGACGAGGAGCAGCGGGCAAAGAAACAGAAGCATGAGCAGGTCATTAAATCCAACAACTACAAAGAGGTCAATGGAAAGTTGGAATGGACCGGTAATCGCGAAGACGATTCAGAAGATTTTATCGAGCCGCCGCTCCCACCCGCTTCAATCTTCGATCAGCCACATAAGCCCTTGCCCAAGAGCCAAAACATATTTGGACATCTTCCACCGGATAGGGGCGCCCAAGAAGAAGAGGACGACGACGACGATGATGACGACGAGGACGGAGAGGATGAAGAAGGCTACGAAGAAGGTGATGATGAGGAGAGCAGCTCGTCTGACTCGGGTGATCGGCAGCGTTCACTGAGAAAAGACGAACAAGGTGTTCAGATAGCGACTAAGGACGCGGCTGCTGAAGCGAATCACCGTCCCGCTGACGCCCCGACATCACGACCACCTAGCCCCCCGCGTAATTCCTCCAGCCTGAGCTTGTTTGATAGGATCTCTAGAGATGACAAGGGGAATCCCATGCGTGAGATTCCCAAGGCAGAAACGAAGCCTGCTTCGCAAGCCAGCAGCCTTTTCAGCCGGGATGGAGGTAGCTTTAAGAACTCTTTTGGATCATCGGGGTTTGCATTGAGCAACTCCTTCGGGCGTACTGATGTTGAAGCTTCCAAATCAGCGAGCGACAAACCTTCATCCACTCCTCATAAAAACATCTTCGGTCAAACATTCTCGCCGGCGCCAGACCAAGCTGCTTCTAGCAAGCTGCCTTCATCTCAATCTGTCCCTGACACGGCCAAGACTGACACGAGTCCGATTGGAGATCACACATGGAAAGCCGACAGCCCCATCAACTTTGGTGCGACGAGCTACCCACCTTCAGTAAATCTTACTTCGCCCAGCGCGTCGAAATCCCCTCTCGGCGGTCTCTTTGGGGCTCCCAAGGGCAACGCAACAGCTGACTCGCCAGCAAAGCCACTTTTCAGCTTTGCTGCTACCACGCCAGCGAAGGCTGCTGCCGCTGCTACCTTAGGCTTCAACTTCACGTCTGCAAAGCCTGCCACAAATTCGTTGGCACCTCCATCTACGACCGCTTCCAATGCAGCATCACGTGCTACATCACCTGGCGTTATTACTGGGGAGAGCGCGAACGAGTCTAATGCTGAACAAGACGATCACGCGCCGCCGGAAGCTCAGTTGGATCTTGCAGCGGGCGGACCAGGTGAAGAGAATGAGGACACCATTTACACAGTTAGAGCCAAAGCTTTCAAATTTGACTCTGAGAAGAAAGGATGGGTTGTCCAAGGTCTTGGGCCTCTTCGCGTGCTGAAGCACCGGGAAACAGGTATAACGAGGATTTTACTGAGACATGATCCAAGCGGCAGAGTAATCATCAACACCCGCCTGTCGAAAGATCTGAAGTATGACAAGTCTCAGCCAAAGACCGTTGGTGTACCAATCGTGGACGAGACTGGAAAGCCTACAACATGGATGCTCAAGATTGGCAGCGACGACGATGCGACAGAATTGGCCAACGTTATGCAGGAGAACAAATCCACTTAGACTTTCTGAACCTTGATGAGAGAGGTTCATTATCGAATGTCATTCAGTTACTTGTTTTCTGCGGGATACGATATTGTACATGGGTCACTCGAGGAGACAGGATCTTAGCGATCACCAAAAATCAGCATTGCACGGCTTCGCACGTGGAAAGCAGCGAAGGCAAGGAGTTGTCATTCTGTCTTAGCGAAGCATACGGAACATCATCAACGGCGTTGGGACGTCCTTTTATCAATTTTCGATTTCGCCTATATATCTTACGCACAACTTCTTTGGAGGGATTGGGGGACTTGACGCGCGGGTTAAGGAGAATTGTGGCTGGCTGCTCTGCCTGTCTCCTCGACCTCAGTGTGTTTGGATTCTTCACGCTCTGCTTACCCCTGGACAATTAATTCACTCCACTTCTCCGCCATCTCACTGTTCACTTACTCTCCTTCAGGATTGAGCCGAAGTGTCGAGTTCTCACTTGCTGCCCATCAGGGTAGTCGGATGACCTCGGCACTTTGCTCTCCTGTTGGGGTAGTTTAGTGGCTGTGATTTGGGCGAACCGCGTACAACCATGGGAGTTCCCCTTCACCCTTCCTGCACCTGTTACTTGGTCGCTCTTCGGAGTGGCTCGGATAGCGGGTGCGCCCCTGCTCTGGTTACTTGTTGCTCCTCTTGGGGTAGCCGGATAACTCAGAGTAGGGTGGAAGTGGTGGGGGGGTGTTTCCTGGTTGGCACGTCGGTGTCGTATTGGGGTGAGGATCTAGATAGTGTACAGCCTGTTCATATGGTGCATTGAGGGTTTATGGCAGAAGGCAGGAGATAGAACAGTGCGCGCAAATCAATAAAAACATTTAAAAATCAGCCGGTTCCCTGCCTGCATTGTGATTGCTACGCTGAGCCTCGAGACTACTTTACAGGAACTTGACGCCCTCCCTCATCTCCCAGTGTATAAGGATAGCCTGCCCTCCCACCTCTTTTCGAAGGCTTTCTCGCTCACTTCTCCCAGAACCAAGCGTTCTGATTCGCTCGACACCTCCTTACTCAGCTTTCGCAAGCGTCGCTTTCCACAACCACGCTAGACGCCCTTTTCGCCAACGCACACAAAGCACATGAAGTGCGCCCTCTGCGCCCCGTCCTGCATCATGGATCAACGGGCGACCAATATCGTGCCCAGCTCGCTGGAGGATCGCGCGCAATGCGTGTATCCTGCAGGACTTGAGCCCGGGTAGGTTTTTTTTTACTACCCTGGCTGACTGCCATTGGTGCAAGAAGCGCCAGTTCAGGCGCAGGGACCCGGAACTGGCCTTGGCTTTCCAGGACCGGCTTTCCAGGACCTTATGGAGGAGGGCATCACATCTTGCGGCAGGACGGTGTACACACTACGGCTAAGACCACATTTTATCCTACCGCCAATAATAGTCCATCTAGCTTGGACAATCACTCTATTGCGAACGTCGTCTATGACCAGCCATGGAACTATGCAGCGCTGAACAGCTCTAATGTTGCTGTCTCCAATTATGGGATCTCGCCGCTCCACTACGGCTATTCTGTCCCGCCTCATCATGGAGGAAGCGGTGCTATAGCGGGAGCAGGCCCTTTCCCATCTTTCCAGGCCGGTGACCTTTCCAACGATACCATTGCAAACTCTGTTGGAACCTACCCTGGATATGCTCAAGGGCTATCTCAACAGCAGGCGGGTGATTTGAATACTTTCCGGCTAAACAATGGGAGGGCCTACACATTCGCGTCGACGAATGCCAACACCATTGACCATCTGTCTCATTTGGACTGGTACAGTCGCAACTACGAGGGAGCCACGATGTCCAATGAGCCGTATGAGCCGTATGAGCCGTATGAACAGCACTCGGTGGGCTGGACTGCGCCTGATTTGGGCATCCAAGGTTCTGGAGCAGCCACGGTGATAGATGACAGTAACGGTCAGTAAGATATAATCTCTCGCTTCCACTGGACTGACACCTGAACAGCCACGGTGGGTCGCAAGTCAATCAAGGCAAATGGACACCAACGCAAGAGCAAGAAAGTTCGTGGAGTACCCGCTCGTCCGGTATGTAACCAATGCAACGAGAGTTTCTCACGCAACAACGATCTAAGGCGCCACATGAGGAAACACGAGCCCGACGCGCATCTCGACTACCAATGTCAGGTCATGGGTTGTGGATATACAAGCTATCGTAAAGACAAGGTCGCTGCCCACTTCAAGGATTGTCATCGTGGGGTGGTCGCTTGAGCTCTGGGGATGGAGTCGTCTTTGAGTGGATGAATCCTAAAGTCGGCCATATAAGATTTGATTTTGAAATGGTTTAGTAGCACGAGTCAAGTGTACAGACAATGAAAACCTCGTTCTTGCCTTCGGATACCGATCATGCATTGCATACGCTGAAGGAACAAGAAATTGTGCTTCCCATCCTCGCAAGGCGCAAATGTAGTCATACATGAATGAGGCTGAAAGTCCTCGCTCGTTCAGGGGTCACTCAGTACCTCGCCCCTTTCTCCCCCCAAACAAGTCTATAAGATCCTCCTCCTCCCCCTTCGATTTCTGGAGCCTTTTTTGCTGACAATTCACCAAATATCACGTCTTCTCATTTGCTCGCTGTATTCGGTCAATCTCATTGGCCGCCCCTTTTCTCGGCACAGCCTGCCGCTACTGCACGCCCCTTTTCGACACCGGCAATTACAGGACAAAGAAACGTCCACTTCAGACAAGGCACACAGCGCCCCTTTCTCAACAATGGACCCTTGGATGCCCGATCTCGCGCTTGGTTGGCCGCAATATGCGGCTACCGAGCTCGGGTGAGCTTTTTTTTTTGAGATAACGCTGATTGTATGCACCCTACCTTAGTACACATGACACAGGAACCCTTTATGGGTGCTTTCATCCTGGATGCGGCCTAGAGGTCACGACCCTTGAGATTCTTAATGCACATCTCGAGATTCACGATGCGTTCTCCGTTTATCCTTCTCGATTCTCGTGGACCAATGCAGGCACCAATGTCCATGGCACTAATGTCCATGGCACCACTATCCAAACGCCAGGTCTCAACATGGTCTATGGAGAAGTAGCGATGAACACCCCTCCAGCTATCAGCCAGCATAGCTACGCTTCAGAGACGATGGGCTATGGCTCGATGCCATCCTCAAGTGGCACCGTCACTACAATAGCCAATGTACCACCTGCTCCAGAGATCAACCAGGAACCGGGTTCCCGTCCTCGTTTCCCATGCTCTGTCTGCGGAGAAACCTTCGCACGTCGTGGCGATATGCATCGTCATGCCAAGAAGCATGGGCCAAGCAAGATCTACTGTCCAGTCCTAGGGTGTCGCTATGGTGGTCACCCTCGCAAGGATAAGGTAAATCAGCATATCAAGAATCGCCACCCTAATGTTGGTAAACTTTGAATTTGGCTCTGCAACGGCAGTCTCTTTGACATCTGCGGGTGAGCATTGGATCGTCGATCATGGATGAAATGGGTTTAGGTAGACAGAAGATGCATGCGATGTGATGTTATGATTGGAAAAGCTGAGTTTGTAGTGACTTAAACGAAACACCATTATTGAACTCTTTCTCTTCTCCAATTCTTGAGCCAACGTCGATGACCCACGGAACGTTCATACCACCTTCGGCTGTTGAACGTTCCATGCAACAAAGACTGACAGCATGATACCACCCAACTCGTTCGCTGATCCCAATGATCTGATTGACAGCCCCTTTTCCATCCAGTCACTTAGCCTTGCCATCGCCCGCTATCTGCTACCGTTTTCCCAACAAGGATCGATACTCATTCCACACGTGCGCTACGCTCTCTCTGAGTTTTCCCGACAGCTTCCTCCAGGGTGCTTCAAAGCCTATTTGCTGACTGATTACTTGGACCCTCTCCATACTGATCGAGTCTCTCGCGGAAACCCGATCCCCACGAGGCCAACTTTGAAGCATCTGAATACCGACACAGCCGGAATTGGAAGCACCAGGAGTCAAGGACGAGGTCCAATAGTGGGGAGGGGATATCTGAACTGACAATACGAATGGCCAACCTCAACCTATTAGAGGGCGATCTAGAGTTGACAGAGGAATACACACTGTCAGTCAGGGACTCAAGGAATGGCTTCATCATTCATCAAATTTAATATCTCCTTTGCTGACGTCTGGATAAACATCAAACCTCCTTTGCGTATTAATGGGAATGCCCTTTCTGGTCTCGCTGATCTCTTCACCTTTCAGATCAGCATATACAATCTCCTCGTTCTCTCCAGCCTCTCCTAGAATTTTGGCGTTCGGGTCCACCACCATACTGTGTCCCCACGCATGGTAGCTTGCGTTCATATCCCTCGCAGGACTGCACAATCCCACATAGACTTGATTGTCCATGGCCCGTGCCCTAGCTTGTAGCTCCCAATGTAAGGCGCCAGTGGTTAGGTTGAAGGCACCGGGGTAGAGAAGCAGGAAGCAGTCTTTACGAGCAGCAATGGTAGCGAGTTCAGGAAAGCGAATGTCGTAGCAGATGGCTAGAGCGATTTTGCCATATTCTGGCAGATCAACCAGAGTCAATTTGTTCCCTGGTGACAGAACGTCCGACTCCCTGAATGTTATTTTCCCCGGTATGTCTATGTCGAAGAGATGTACCTTCCGATGTGTAGCCATCAGATCTCCCTTCGGCGAAAACAGTAGTGATGTGTTGTGGTATTTCCTCGTCGACGGTACATATTCCGGTATGCTCCCTCCGAGCAGGTATGCCTTGGACTCCACAGCGAGGTCCGAGAGGGCATGGTAGGATGGCGATTGGTCTTGCGTTGGAGGGTGTGGGAGGAGCGTCTCAGCATACTTGGGGAAGTATTGGCAGCCATAGGGGGAATTGAAGCATTCGGGAAGAACGATGAGGTTCGCGCCGGCTTTGGATGCTTCGAGGACGCGGGTGCGAGCGCGCGAGAGGTTGTGGGCTTTGTCGGCACCTGAGCTGGTCAGCGGTCGTTCTACCAAGGGAAAGGGCAGAACGGGATCAAACCTGTGGCAAGTTGGACAAGAGCAAGCTTGAGAGGTTTCTTGAGTAGGTGAGCCATGATCAATGGGATACTAAAGGGACATGATTAGATAGTTACATGTAGACCGTCAGTGTGCTGGAGAAGATTGACGTCATATCTACGATATGCAGCCAAGAGATTTGCTCCAGCCCAGTCCGCCGAGTCAGCTTCATGCATGCACTAGAAGTATGAGATGTTTCGACAAGCCCTTTTGGTCAATTGTGGCAGTAGAAATACCCCTTTGGGTCAGAGACGGTAAAGAGCGTGCAATCATAATGTGACCATCTCATGCAAGTCAGCAATAGCTTCGTACCATCATCACGAGGCGCGATTGTTTCATGCATGCACGACCGTGGCGAATGGTGCATCTATCTACCTCCAAAGATTAGTTCCTTAGAGGAACGGCAACCAATTGGATCGCAAGACCACGTTAGTGACGCTCACTATCCGACGATGAAAACGGTAGAAAGATCTGTCTGCTTGGTGCTCAGCATCCTTGGAAAGATTGACAATACCAACTTGACGGCGTAAAGCTAACAATTCAGGTGTGGACACTGTCGGCCATCAATCAGAAGCGCTCCATTTATTTGCGAATTACGCGGTGATTAGAGGGAACACACATACTCAATGCACAGCACATTCTTCTGCAGGGTCGGTGTTTGATGTAGGAGCGTCATCTGAAATGTCCTGCCTTCAGGGCTGGACCATGAGGCTTTGCGCTGCATATTTGCTGAAAACCCCCGATCCCTTTCAAAATGCAGGTTCAAATGCATGATATTCGTCTGTTGTGCATTATCAGTGTCCTACAGTCTCTCTGTCTAAAATCTCAAAATGTCTTCTCAGGTCCTTCCTTTAAGCAATTCACCGCAATTGGTGAACCCACCCTCAGAAACAGCCGTGACACTTACGACGATTTCTCTCTGCTTAGGTTTTGCGACTCCTTTTGTGGCCATACGGATATACACGAAGGCATTTGTGAATAAATTTGGACTTTCTTGGGCAGACTGTAAGCAGATTGAGTCTGATCAGCAACGGATTGATAGTCGAATGCTGAAATCCATTCCGTGCAGACGCATCTGTCGCCGCCTATCTCTTCTACGCGGCCTATGCAATCGTCACTCTCGTCTGCGTAGTCAATGGCCGGGACTTCAGTACCTGGATCGATAATCCTAGCCATGTCATACGGTACAACAAGCTTGTGAATGATACTGAGCTTCTATACAACCCATCAATATTTTTCACCAAGCTGGCAATCTTATCACAGCTTCTGCTCCTGTTCGTAGTCCACAGGAACTTCGTCTACTGGACGTGCCACACCCTAATCTAGTTCCTGGGCTTATTCTATGCGGCGCTGATGCTTACTGCTTTGTTCGCATGCTTACCGAGAGCAAAGATCTGGGACTCGACGGTGCCAGGGACATGCGTCAATGCTAACGTCGGCATCCTAGTCACCACACCGATCAATGCAATCACCGACATCGTCATCCTTATTATTCCTATCGCCTGCGTCTGGCGCTTGCAGATGGATGACTTTGCCTAGGAAAGTCGGTGTCTCAGCTGTGTTTGCGACTGGATTCTTCGCTTGTGTATGTAGTATCATGCGAATCGTGTTCAGCAGCGACAAGAAGTTTGGCTACTACCAAACCAATCTCATGAGGTTAATACACTATTTTCTAATCTTGAGTACCCTTTGGAACATTTTGCTGACTGCGCCCTCTAGCCATGGAGAAATCGCCAGCGGAATCATCTCGGGCTGTATGCCTGTCTTACCGCTGTTTTATCATCACGTCGTGCCGAAGCTTACAACGATTTTGAGTGCAGACAGCAGGAATTCAAAGCCGGCTTCTCACACTTCGGACCCAGCACACGGGGCACTCAATCACGTTGGGATGATGTCGGGAGGATACGTCGAGCTGGGGAAGCGGCAAGTCTTGCCATTTGAGGCTACTCGTAGGCAACAATTGGAGAACGCCGAGTGACTGAGTCACTATGTATTGAATGTATTGATGAAGTGTAACTTTATGAAATGTCGGATCAGAGCAGGTTGGAGTGCCCTTGGGTTTTTACAGTACGAGTACAGCGAGAACATGAGATCGAGTCCTATGCACAATTTTACGTATACATCAACAATGATCTGGGTAGTTTCATACTTCACTGAAGACATTCCAGCGTATTATTGGGGAGCTCACTGCAATCCTGACACCAGGTCATTATTGTTTCTTCTCATACATAATTGGGTTAGGTGTAGATGTTTCTCATGCCATCTACTGAACCTTCAAACCTTCACCGTCGTATCAAGAAGTACTCTTTGATAAATCAACTTCTCGTTCACATGTCAACGTTAAAGAATTAAGTCATCAATATTCATCGTCATGAACGTAAGCCAGAACTCAATTGCTATTAAGTCTAGCCTCAATTTCTAGGCATTATTTCTAATTTAGCAGAACTCCTTGTTCAGCAAGGTGACGTAGGTATTTGTCCATTCAATGATGTAGCAGGGCGAGATCTCGACGTTTCCCCATTTATCGACAGAGATATCCGTTTCCCCAAATCTCCCAGTGATCGATCAGTTCGTCTGGGTCAGGAATGCAATGGGAACGTTGACTTGAGTTACAGTCTCACACTGCTGGCCGCCGAACAAGTTATAGCAATTCAGCGACAGACTAGTCCCGCCTGACTCAGTATATGTGATGCTGTGACATCTCGTCAGCCGCTTGCTCGAAAGAAACCTGCCATGAGAATACTTACTTTCCACAAGCCACGCCCGTCCTCTGCAATTCGATCGAAGATCCGAAATACTGAAATGACATGTTGCCGCCATCGCAAGGGTATGAATTGCCGACCAGAGAGTCGAGGGATTGTCCGGTCTCGGCTTCGGCGCTGCACTCGTACTGGATGTTGAAGTTCGGGTCGGCGAATTTGAAGGAGATGTGCGAATAGCCGAATACAGGTGGGCCGCCTGTTGGGGAGGTGGTGCCAGCGGTGAAGGCAGTGTATTGCTGGATGTTCCACTCTTGGCTATTGCATGATGCTTGTCGCTTTGTGTTGGCGTCTTGGCTGAATGGGAGAGCGACGGCAACTGAGGCCAAGCTTAGGAGGTGGAAGAGTTGTATATTGATGAATGGGGGGATGGGGGCTCGAGAGATACTCCTTAATACTTTGACGATTGAGAGCTTTAAAGAGAAGAAGGGTATGAGCGAGAGTATGGACGGTGTAGGCACAGGATAAGGTCAATGTGGGTCAAGAAGCAAACCATTTATACTATGGAATTCACTTATCTGATCGGCTCCTCCGCAATACGAGCCATCGTATGTCATTCTGTCAGCTAACTGCTACCTACGTATGTTGACACCACCTGAACTAGGGTACAACACGACCCGGCCAACAAACGGCCCGCATTCGGAGAGATAACATCCAGCTCATGTGGCTATTTTGAGTATCGCTACCATACAATAACATCCTAGTGGCCGGTCAAGGGACCCTTCGGATGACCAACAGTCAGCCAACGGAGATTTACGCCACGCCTCTCCGCTCGCCGCCAAGTCCCCACGGTAGATAATTGTGGTGGAGCAAGAGACAGGTCTCTAAACCACTCGCGTGGGAGCAAGGAGTTACTGGGAGAAATTCTGGTGGGCTGAGCCACTCATTCGTGTAAGCAACAGTGATGTGGAAGACGAATGAAAGCGCCAAAGGGATCTCTGAAAAGGGGCTAACGGTCATTCGAGCGATCCCGATGCCAAGCCCGTGGCTTGGTGGCCTTCCCGAGAAGCTTAGCTCAGCCACGAAAGACCCCTTTCTTCTCATGTCCCTGGTGATCCTCCCATCTCTGTCAAGAATACTGTCAGATGATCGCCTCTGAGATTCTTATGACTCTCCAGCAGTCCCGGGCTTCGCACTTGATGGAGAGGCCAGTCTCAGACTCGAAGGTCTGGATGAGAAGTAAGATAGCCTCCCGCCGGTGGACTTGATGGAGGACTGGTAATCCCACTCTTGACTTCGTGATTAGTGTGCTATTCGCAACAATGTCGTCTGTCTTGCCGCTACCCAGCTTTTCCAGTAAATCAATGTTGTCACTTTGCCCAGCAAGTCCTGTCTGAGACACCGGTGAAATGAATCAGTTCTTGCTAGAATCTCGTAATGTTTTCTTGTCTAACGCTCCTTCTCTGGGAGTCAGACCAGGGCAATGCTGCGATACGCAATGTCAAGGCAGTTGCCATGGTCTTTCGTTCATTCGACCTCCACTGTTTACCTTCTTCTTCTCATCCTCTACATTCCTTCTTTCTATACCCATATCCTCCATATCAACTAAAAGCAGCTTTTCCCTTTATCCTCCTACGGTCCCGATGCTTTGATTGATCAAGCAAGTCTCGCTTATGGAGAAGAATGCTCGCTGGGACGACGCATCTTTGTTACCTGAGCGGGGCTTAGCCTTATCCCCAGCAGTTGATGCCAATCTTCGAGACCGTATTCGTTCCTTGCTTGTCTCTCGCAACCAGAGGCATCCGCCAAAGACGCCTTGCCCTTCACCTGATCTCAACTTCGTCCGCCGCGAATCTGTGGAGAATCGACCGGACAATCGCCCCATACACACAAAAACTTACAAATTCAATCCGGCCCAGGGCGAGGCTCATTCCATCAAACTAGAGAAAGCATCGTCAGACATGGGAGCTACGAGATTCGATGGACCTGCCGGACAGATCGAAGACACTAACAGCAATGTTCATGCAAGAAGACCTAGCCAGCCAGACGTGCAAAGCAGCCGTAAATTCTCCGGCGATTGGCAATGGTCGACTCCTACATCAGGCCTGAATCAACGGGCGTATGGGGACATCCTCGGTCGTGAAGCTTTTATTCCTTCTCCGATGGATCGGAAGAGATCCTCAGCATCGGGGAAATCGACCGGTTCACGCATCCCTCGCTTTCACCTTCGCACTGTTCCGCCTGCTAAAGACGTGAACAAGATACTGAGACCTGCTCCACTCCATGTCCCTGGTAGCTATCAATCGGAGGTCGATGTCAAAAGAGATCGTGAACTGAAACCAATATCACCGCCTCTCCAAGATACTTCAGAGGTACTGGATGATGAAATCCTCGCTGTACCGTATCACGCTGGGATTACCAATGAGCACTCCCACCAGGCTGCTGTCGATGCTCTCAAAGATGTGGTGAAACACGACCATCCGGTCGATCAAGTAGTGCCGAAAATTCATAGCACCCCATCACATGAGAATATCAAGCCCAATGCTGAGGTCATTAAGGAAGAATTATTGAAGCAGGAGTCACCCACGAAGCAAGCTCTTCCGAGTCAAGCACCAGATACTGTCCCTCAATCCGCAGGCGATCTTGAAAATCCTGGGAGTGAAGAGGCTGAAGCGCCCGTATTTGTCATTGGTGATGATCATGATAACGTCTTCGAGCTCTCGGACAGACTTACGACGCAGCATGAAGACCCTGGTCCAGGGGAGCAAGCATCATTATTAAGTGGTCGGCAAATTTCAGATTTACTGGCTGAATTACCACCAGTGAGACAGGGTGCTCTTGAAGACAGCATCAGTCATTGCCCAATAAGAACGGCTGCTGCGGCTTTACAGGAATCTACATTTAAGGAAAACTCCAAGTCTACTACAGCGGAGAGTCTTCATTCGGTGGCCCTTGATGGCGATGAGGGCGATCAACCCGAAGCGACAGAAATCGCTGCTCCAGAAGTGATCGAATTCAGCGACGAAGCAACATCGCCCCTCATACCTGATACCAGACGGTCATCCCAAGCTACCAGGCGCTTCTCGTCAGTCAGTCGTGCCATGTCAATGCTGTCCGAAATAAGTGCTCGCTCTGGATTCAAGACTTCCTCTCATCGCTCTTCTCCAAGGTACGAGAAAATCGGCTCGTCAAATCTGACCGCCCGACCCAGTTCCCGTTCTGGACGCAATGCGTTGGAAACATCTGCCGTAAGAGAAGGCTATAAAGCTCCGAGCGACGACAATCAGCATGACGGATCCAATGCTAAAGATGAGAGAACGAATTTCCAGTCGCAGCGGACTAATGGTGAAGGATTTGCGAAAGTCATCACTGACCTTGAATCAGTATTGAACGAGGCTTTGAGTATTGCTGGAAATGTGGCCAGTAGAGACCACAGGGCGACTAGACCGCGCTCTTCTTCAGCTCAGCACAGGGAGCATAGTCGCGCTGACTCTGACGCCTCAACGGACGACAGTGATTATCTGTCCTCGCTCTCAGGGGGTGCTGACGAAGAAGACAATGACACTACCCTTTCTCGACACATGCCCAATGATGGTCAGGAACATCTTATGGCAAAGCAGCCTAAGAATGATACTGTACATCGCACTCACTTCACAGAACCTGGTGATTCAAACGCACATCCTGGTCAGAGAAGTATTGCCTCGACGCTACCCATTCCTGATGATCATGAGGCTAGACTGAAACGCCAAAGCACCCATCGAGACCTTCTTGGAACATCGCGAACGCCGTCAAAGGTATTTAATCCTCCCCAAGGGCCTTTGCACCGCCAGTCCTCCACATCAATGGACTGGGCTGTCATCCGTATGCCGTCCAACCCCTCCAAATTACGTTTGGAAATGAAGCCACCGCCTCCAGCACCACAAATGCCACCTACTGCGCAAGCTCTAGCCAAAGAGCAGCGCTCATTCCATGTACGAGACCACGGAGACTCGGAAGACACGATGACCAGGACCCAGATCCGCGACTATTTGAATTCACACCAACGACCCCCAATCCACCCCCGACTGAGCTCCAGGCGCTTGAAAGGAAAGGCAGTGCGAGGACGAGTACCCAAACGTGAAGAACTTAATTTACCGGAAGAGAAGACTGAAGACGATGAAGATGAAGAGTGCGAATGCGTTCCTTATGTTGCAGACTTCGAGACTTCCGGTCTCAATTATCATCCGGTGTTCCAAGCTACAATGGCTGGTGAACCCACGCACGCTCCTAGGCAAGGCCCACATCCTTTCCATCCTCCCCAGGACACTCTCACGCCGCTGCGGGACGAGCAGAAACGAGAAGCTTCTCGCCATGATGAGCCCCCTCCCGTAACGAACACTTACAGCCTGGAGGGTCGTCATCACTTCAGCATACATGAGCCCCGTGGATTCAGTCTCAGCAAATCTCACCGTCGGTCACCCATCGCGCGGGATTGGAGCGCCTCACGGAAACGCTACACAGCTACTGTGGTCTGTATTACGACTGCGTTTATGGGTTTGATCATTGGCATCTATGCTGGCGAAGTACCTGCAATCCAGTATGCCATTGCTGACGAACATCACTACACCATTCTAGGCAATGTCTTTTTCTTTATTGGATTGGCAATCACGACGGCTCTATTCTACCCACTACCGCTCCTTCACGGACGGAAACCATACACATTGGCAGCACTAGCAATCCTCCTGCCACTACAGTTTCCCCAGGCTCTTGCGATTAATATGAACAGGTCCCCTTACGTCGCGACGTATCGAGTTGGCCTCCTCGTTCCGAGGGTCTTTGCAGGTATTGTCATGGGGTTTGCAAACATCAACTTCATCACCACTTTGCTCGACCTGTATGGAGCCTCGTTACAAAGTAGTAACCCGCACCAGGAGACAGTCAATCAGAATGATGTGCGGAGGCATGGAGGAGGTATGGGCGTATGGCTGAGTATTTGGACATGGTGTGCGATTGGGTCCCTGGGACTAGGTTTCCTCATTGGAGCAGGTATCATCAGCGGTCTGGATGCATCATGGGGTTTTTGGATCCTCATCATCCTCAACGCCGCTGTACTAGTCCTCAACATAGTGTCGCCGGAAGTGCGAAGATCAGCGTATCGGCGATCAATGGCTGAAGTTCGCAGCGGTGGAGATGTCTCCCGAAGAGTCGCGAGGGGGGAAATAAAAATGCATCTCGAGTCGACTGGACCAATCTGGTGGGGGGAAGAAGTATTCGCTGGTCACGTTCTCGCGATTCGCATGCTGAAGCAACCTGGATTTGCAGTGCTCGCATTATATCAAGGCTGGATATACGGACAGGTAGTGCTGGTGATAGTAGTAAGTCATGCATGGTCGAATGCCAGACTTCCCAGCTCACGTTCGATAAGCTACTCGGGGCCCTCTTGTCCAAGTACTACCGCTTCCACCCTCAGTATGTCGGGCTGGCTGTGGGTATCATTCCCCTCGGTGCTCTTTTGGCGGTGCCCTTCGAAAAGGCATCCTTGTTCAGCCGCTCAAGACATCACCCTCAACGGACGGACAGCATGACATTTGAGAAGCGGGTCACCTGGACATCTCATCTTGTCAGAAGAGCCATCTTCATGATCTCGCTACCGTTCGCAGACCTGGCCTATACTTTGGCCTCGGGCGGTCGTCCCACGCACTACATGGTGCCCATCATCTTCGCCGGCTTGATTGGATTTCTCTCGAATCTCGCTATTGCGGAGTGCAATGGACTCATCATGGAAACATTCGACACGTCGGACCTGCAGCCGGGAATGACCGGACGTCCTCGCCGCGTTCTACCCGAGGAGATTAGGAAGAAAAGGACCAACTTCTCCTGCTTTCCTCGAGTGACGGCGGGATTTGCTATCGCACAGACGTTTGCGTTCGGCATCGGGGCCGCGGTCACGGCTTGGGGTGGGGTGATCGAAAGACACGTAGGTGCGCAAACGGCGACGGCAGTGATGGCCGGCGTACTGCTGGTCCTGACGCTGCTCTTGATTGGTGCACTCTGGCGCTTCAAGACGGTTCAGATCATTCCTTCGGAGAGGTTTGGGACGAACATCCTGTCGGGCCCGGAGGACGAGTGGAAGCCGGTCATCATTGGCAACCCCAGTGGCACGACCCGGCGCATGAGCCTGCTGGAGTTGGGCAACCTCAGTCGATGGAGCGAGATCAGACGCCGGAA
>JAABUI010001176.1_pt1 | contig 15642 bp, 27 predicted proteins | sample 5559111 | NCBI WGS metagenome assembly JAABUI01 (sample SAMN10711870, study PRJNA513365) | rock metagenome | isolation source: Antarctica rocks | place: Antarctica: Victoria Land, Buttleship Promontory
CCCTCGGGTGAGGGGTGTTTCAGGTTCCGGTGGCGTGTTTCAGGTTTTTGGTCCCGACGCTTGTTCAAGACTTCGCAAAAGAGTGTCATGAGATCTTTACAGTCTTGGGAGTGTCGTGAGTTGTTCGAGTAAGGCAAAGGCCGGATGAGGTCCCTGTTTGCATGCATAGGATGAAAGACCCAAGACCTGCTGACTAGCTATGCACAACTACAACTCACCCAACGTCCCTCTCGTCTAATCATTATGGTTGATCATCACAAATTTCTCGCTCAACGCCTTCAACTCCTCCCAGACCGCACTGCCTCCGAGCACATCCTTCATGCTCTCCATGACCACGCCTTGACCATCCTGCATTGAGTTTCCAGATTCGGGTAATCCATCCGGACCTTTTAGGGTCAAGGCGAAGTCATCGCCAGTGAATTCGTAGAGTGTCCGGACGAGGAGAGGTTCTTGCGACCCGTCAAGACGGGGTCTTCGGATGTGTGAGAAGAGCTTATCGGGTTGGAGGTTCCAGCGGTGTTTGGCGAGGATGGCGTGGAGGAAGGCAGGTGGGGGATGGTAGCTGGGATCGTGCCTTGCAGAGGGAGGTGTAAGGCCCCATTGAATAACTAGGAGTTCCCGTCAGCATTGGAAATCGCCCCAAAAGAATATAGGCATACTCGATGACCGCACTTTGCTGTCCCTCCTTGACGATTGGCCTCTTCTCCTTGACGATTGTGCGTACACCTTAACTCCGAGCCGGTCATGCTGACATCCAGCAGTCGAGTCCTCCGATAATGCGATTCGGCTCGACTGGCCAGATTCCCTTCAACGCTTCACGCCAACTTCACCTGTGTCAACGTGCCGAGCAGGCAGTGCGATACAGTGACGCGCGAAGTTCCGCCATGACCTCTTCCGAGGCTGTCGACGACTTCGCTACCACATCATTGGGCGCTGAAGGAGCTGCCACCATGCTGGAACGATTGCGACAGTCCGACGGTCTGTGTACAGACGGGTGATTGTCGGTGTGTTCAAGCGGATCATTGTCGACTCGCCGCGAAAATCCTCTCTTATCCCTCAGGCAGAGTCTCATTGAAGCCGATATTCCGACAAAATCACATCTTGGCTTGTTCAAAGGCTATGGCTCGAGTCTCACCAAGGCTGTATCACAGCTCAATTGGCACGATGTCCTCCTTCCTGCTGCCAGAGTGGCGATGTTCGCTCATCCCGGCTTCATTAAGACTCATGTGGCGGACGGGTATCAAGGGCAGGACAAGATCGAGGCCGCTGGTTATCATAAGCTCGCGCAGACACACTGTTTCTCCGCAGATAGTGTTCTCTACCGTGCGATGAGGCATCTATCCGTACCGGCGGCGGAAGCGGATTTGGTGGTGTTGCCGGTATACCAGCATTGCACTGGCGCGTAGTTTCTGTTGCACGACGTGGTCCATCATGCGACTCAGACGATCCCTGGGATCGCGATTGGGGAGAAGCCGATGTCTGTGGTATTGACTCACGACTGGGGTATTTGCATCGCCTTCGCCTGGTGAGGAGAAGCAATCTAGGCAAGGGCATCGCTGACTTTTATTAATGAGATTTGGTCCGCTCGACAAGATCATGCTCTCTACCCCGACCGGATCCTCAATAACGTCCTCGTTTGGACCGTGATGGGCGATTACGACTCCCCTTGCTATCGACCTCACCAAGACGTCGTCGTTCCTGCGCGGACATGCCGGTCTTACGAACTCTTCGACGAATTCCCCGATGTCGAACATGTGCGCCCAGCTCGCGAGAGAGCGAATATCATGACTTGGTCCGGTACGTAGTGGGGCACGGGGAAGAACGAGCGGCTTCGATTGACTTGCGAGCGTGGTGGAGCTAGGAAGGAGTTGGTCAAAGGTGGAGGGTCGCAAAGCAATTTCGCGAGCTGGGATTATGAACGATCTGAACAACGCTCGGTTCGGTCCTCAACCGGAACGCGATCTTCGCCGGCTGCATACCCGTCCTCATCGCCGAAGGATCTCACTACCCCTTCGCCTCGATGCTGGACTGGTCAATATTTTCCGTCCGCGTCCACCCACACAACTCGATCAGATCGAAGCGATCCTCGGCGTGATCCCCCTCGCTCGTGTCGAGGAGATGCAGGCGAACCTGATGCTCATCCGCGACGCTTTCATCTATGCCATAGATGAATGGCCTCAAGATGAGTTGACAGAGAAGGGGACCGATGTTCTGGGCGCTGCATGAGGCGGGATTAAGGTTGCGGACGAGATGGCCCGCTGATCGTGGCAGATAATGAGAAGAGGAGTGGACAATCTTGGAGATATGTGTAAAGCCGTGATCCGAAGTCAAAGAGGGCGGTGACCGCCGACAGTTCACGTTTCGGTAATTTCTTTGCTGGATGAGATATAGGTCGAGCTGTACTTTTCAAGCTTTTGGATACAACCATCACTCACCATGTCTGCACCCAAATCACATCCTGCCATCGTCGGTGAGCCTTTGTCCCGCTTCCTTCGCTACTGTTCCTGCTGACAGTGTGTGCATAGATGGTTGGTTTAGGGAGATCAACTCGCAATGGCCAGGTGCGTTGACGTTCGAGACCTCCTTTGTCCGGCTGATTGGTGCTGTGGTATAGGCCAGGCTATGACCCTCAAGTAGGCTAGATCTGTTCCGTAACACGTGCGTGAAGCTGACACCCGTGAATAGGGTCAAGCAGATCTTGCATCATGAAAAGTCCAAGTTCCAGGTGAGCGTGAAAGTCTTGGAACCCGTCTCGAGCCAGGCTAGCGAGTTGACCCTATCGCTGACTGAGCAAAAGGACGTCCTCCTTTTCGAATCAGAGACATACGGCAACGTCCTCGTATTGGACAATGTCATCCAGTGCACCGAGCGCGACGAGTTCTCGTATTCCATATCTCCGACAAGCCATCTCAGCTGACCCCCCTTTGTCCTCGGTAGCTATCAGGAGATGATCACCCATCTTCCCATGGCGTCACACCCGAACCCCAGGAATGTGCTCGTCATTGGTGGCGGGGATGGTGGGGTTATCCGGGAGGTGTTGAAACACAAGAGTGTGGAGAAAGTCACGCTGGTCGACATCGATGAGGTGGGTTTACCATCTATCCCGCTTCAGGCGCTTATCACGTTCCCCGCTCCCGTAGGCCGTGATTCGGGTATCCAAGGAGTTCTTACCCCACATGTCCTCATGCTACAAGGACAAACGAGTCACAGTCTACATCGGCGACGGGTTCAAGTTCCTGCCTGACCACAAGAACACCTACGATGTCATCATCACCGACTCGTCCGACCCGGTTGGACCCGCCGAGGCGCTATTCAAGGCCCCTTACTTCACTCTTCTCAAGGAGTCCTTGAGAGACGGCGGTAACATGTCAACTCAAGCCGAGTGCCTCTGGGTACACCTGCCACTCATCAAGGAGCTCAAGGAGACCTGCAAGAAGACCTTCCCCGTCTCCGAGTACGCTTTTACGACAATCCCCACGTGTGAGTGAAGCTCGTAGGGAATGGCGTTGATGATAGACCCGGCCGGCCAGATTGGCATCATGGTCTGCTCAAAGGAAGATGGGCGGGACGTCAAGACCCCCTTGCGAGCTGTGCCGGACACCAGATATTACAACGCGGACGTGCATCGCGGCTCTTTCCTCGCACTGCCAGAGTTCGGCCGGGCCATGCTCGAGGACGGCATCAACGTCCTACCTAGAATCAAGCCCACCCCCACTGCCACCCCGAAGACGACGAAGAAGAAAGTCCTTCTCCTTGGCAGCGGTCTCGTGGCAGGTCCTGCCGCAGAATACATCGCACGGCACAATCACGAGCTCACCATCGCCTGCCGGACTTACGCCACGGCTGAAGCCCTGTGTGGCGATCTACCCAACGCGACTCCGATGTCGGTCGACGTATCATCTCCAGACGCTCTCCGACAAGCCATCAAGGCGCATGATGTCGTGGTCAGCCTTGTTCCCTACACACACCATGCCGCTGTCATGGAGGCCGCGCTCGTGGAGAAGTGTGCGGTTGTCACGACATCATACGTCAACCCGGCAATGCGGGCTCTTGAGCAGAAATTCGTTGATGCGGGATTGATCTGCTACAATGAGATCGGTGTCGGTGAGTACTTCGATGTTCTTGCAACAGCCTCGCTGATCATCTTTGTCAGATCCCGGGGTCGATCACTTGTGGGCCATCAAGGCTATCAATGACGTGCACCAGTCTGGAGGCAAGATCAGGAGCTTCTACAGCTACTGTGGAGGTGCGCTTTGATCAGATCCTGTATCATGCTATGGCTGACGTCCAATCGCAGGTCTTCCGGAGCCAGCGGTCCGTCACCCGCATCACCATGGAACAAGGCTAACTCATATTAGGCATCCGACAATGCCCTAGGGTATAAGTTTTCGTGGTCGCCCGTCGGCGTCCTCATGGCTCTGAACAATGACGGCAAGTTCATCAAGGACGGCCAGATCGCGCAGGTGGCTGGGGAGGATCTCATGTGCGCTTGGTCTACGCACACCTGAGATGAATTGGCTAATCAGATGCTGATTAGGGCTTCTGCCCAGCCATACTACTTCTCGCCTGCCTACAACCTCGTCTGCTATGCCAACCGAGACTCCTCCGTCTTCAAGGAATTCTATGGCCTCAAGGACGTGCAAAATCTCTGCCGTGGCTCCCTTCGGTATGGGTACACTACGCCATCTGGGTGAGACTGACTGTGTGAACAGGTACGGTGGCTTCTGCGAGGTCGTGACAGCTTGGAAAGAGCTCGGCTTCTTGAACGACACATCGGTCGACTACCTCAGCCGCGACGCAAAGCCCATGACGTGGATCGAATTCACTGCCAAAGCAGCTGGCTGCGAGTCCAACGAGGAGTGAGGTGTTGCGTTCCCCAAAATGGACCCATGTCTGAGTGTAATTAGCGCCATCCTCGCCAAGCTCAAGACACTCAAATCCTTCCCGGCGGATCAAGCCAAGATCCTTACGTCCAAATTCCGTCAGCTCGGTCTGTTTTCAAAAGACGAGATCATCCCGCGTGGGTCGACTATGCGGACTCTTGGCGCACTGCTCGAGGAGAAGTGTCAATTTCAGGACGGAGAGGTCGATATCGTACTTCTGCAACATACTTTCGAGGTCGAGCGAGCAGACGGGAAGATGGAGACAATCACTTCGACTCTGGAGGCGTACGGAGACCGGAATGGCGGGCCCTCAGCCATGGTACGGTCTGTTCCGCCCTCCTTTTCACTTGCTGACGGCTTGGTCGCAGGCCAAGCTGGTCGGTGTCCCATGCGGCATGGCAGTCCAGTTCATCCTCGAGGGTGTGCTTACGAAGCCGGGAGTCCACGCTCCGTACGACGAGGAGGTGAGTACCGTTAGTCATGGAATACCGCAGGGCCTGACGTCGTCTCGCTCAGACATGCAAGCTCTTCCGAGATCGACTGGAGAAAGAAGAGGGGATCACAATGGTAGAGAAGGTCATTTGAGGACTTTGACGAATGACACAGATCGATACCGCCGCGATCATACCGATGCATGTAGATTCTGCAAGATCGCTATTGCCCCACTGTATCCTCTGCCGTCCTCCTCGCCGCCATACACTTATCGCATTCGGAATTAGCCGGCTCCTCGATATCGTTCTTTCGCGTTCGCGGCCAGGATATGGGAGCGTTAGGGGAACGGTCCTTGAGACTGGAACTAAGTGGTAGCGGCTGACGCCCTATCGAGGATTGTGCTTCGAGTCCTAACAGGATACAAAGAAACTATTCGTCGATGGAAGGGAAAGGCAGACTGGTTGTGGCCGCACGGATATCCTCCGCTGAGACATCCGGGTGTGGCACTGTCCAGTCGTTCTAAAAAAAGGCTGCGGCATTACCTGAGGTGTCGTCATGCCACTCATAAGGTCACATCGATTCGCGTAGACTTTGAGTCTCGGCCAGACCGCCCGAGTTCTGATTATCGTTCATGGATCGGTAATCAGATTTCAGACGGAACAATTCTTCTCACGACTGCAATATACTGTATGAACACTTCCTCACTTCCTCTCAACACGTGTTTATCGCTTGCGTTTCACAGAAATCTCACTTTGATGCAGTACCACCCAGCTCGCGGGGCAAACTTGGCTTCATACGAGTGTGAAGAGGACCAAAATTTGACCTGATCTCGGGACGATGCGAAGCCCTATGCACCACATCACTACCTTTGAACGATCATAAACAGAGCTCGTCCGTACCACGCTACTGCGCCGTTGTATGATGTCCCGGAATACTGTTCGATCTTGAGTTGGATGGCTTCGCGTACTGATTCGTTTGTATTGACAGCATACCATCTGTCAAGTCCAAGCAGGAACCTATCGAAGGCGCCATTTGGTCAGAGGGGTGCGATGCAATTGATGGTAATGCACTCAAGCTTTTCACGATCTGTTGTAAGGTTCGTGAGACGTCTTGTAAGGTCTTCTTCTGCATAGGTCACGTTCCGAGTGTTCATGATCGCGATCAGGCCATTGAGACTGGGATCGGCTGAAGACATGTTTGTTGTCTCTGGCTGATTGCTCGAAGAGGTCGGTGTCGGGAACTTGTGGCAAACCCGGTGATATCGCCGAGTGATGGGTATATGGAAGAAGTTGAGGTTGGACGCGGTGCATAAATATGAATCACGACGGGCCAGCGTCTCCTTGCATTGGGAGCATGAAAGGTCGAAAGAAGACCTCCAACATGGAGCCTTGATACCTCAAGGATGGGGGAAAGACGTACATACACGTTTGGGCCTTCCAAAGGGAAGCATTGGGAATCCTAACAAGCTTTGATCAGTGATTCATCATACCTGACCTGTGATAAATATTTGGCTCTTAACGACAGATTGTGGCGCCAGCTCAAAGTAACCCAACCCAAAAGGGTTAGCATTGTCGCCCTTCCATGATCGAAGCGAGCGTCTTTGTCAGCATCTCGAGCCTTCGACGAAGACCGCTTCAATCTGATCCCAGGACGTGCTCTTCCAAGAATCACTCATAGGTGTCTTCCTCTCCGAGTGGGTCCAAGGAGCCAGGAACACATCGGAGGTATACCTGTACGAAGGGGGACTCGGCAACATATCCATCGCTTGAGAAAGCTCGTCCTTACATTGTGTTTTCACACCATGATGACGTCCCTTGAGATATCCTTCCGTCTGTGCATAGATGCATGCTTACAGCAAAGGGCAAACCGCCTATGATTCGCTCCGCCGTCACATCCTCGCACCGCCACTCGGTCACCACCCACTCGCCATATCATCCGCATGGGCCAACGCCGCCTCGAAATCCTGCAGCAAGAGTCCCCCTTCATCAAACGAAAGATTCTCGAATGCCACCTCGCTCGACGGCGGGAGGAGATGACTCGACCGATCCCACCGAGCGGACAATGGTCGGCCAATGGCGCCATACATCGCGGAAGTCGGACTTGGTCCTTCGGTAGGATAGCCGCCGAAGACGATGTTGTTCGCCATGTCGGGATGCATGTGTTGGGTAGTGGATGACTCGCCATTGGACTGGGCACGGGTAGGAGAGAAAGGGAGGGCTTGGTCGTAGGTGTAGAAATCGGAGTGAGGGAGATCGATCGGTCCCGGACGAGGTGGCTGTGGGTAGACGTATTGCGGTTGATGCATCGGTTCATGCTGGATTTCAAGCTCTGTCGCATGATCAGGAGAGACCTCATCGCAAGTTGAGAAGCGGAACTCACGGTCATGCGGAGGGCCTGCAGGGTAGGCGAACCTCGGCTCCATCTGCGTCCCATCATTCATCCTCTGCTGATCGAAACCCCAGTTCGCGAAATCAGGGTGACCGTAAGCCATCGCTTCGCTTGCAGAGGAAAAGTAGTTGGGTTGCTGCATCCCGGCATCGAATTGCGTTTCGTTGGCGCAATCTGGCGAGTCATACGCCAGGCTAGTGGGACGGCTATAGCCGTCTTGGTCAAACGAGCCAGTATGAGACGGCGCGAGTGATCCCCCGCGCGAGGCATCGGACCAGTCGCCCGAGCCATGCTGAGGCTGTTGCCTTGCTTGAGCCCGCAGAGCTCGAAGAGCGCCTTTGGACAGCTCAATGGCGGCACTACCACGTCGCGACCCGGATCTGACTCCATCAGCATGGTACAATAAGTGAGGACGCGTCCGACGTACTTCTCTCGCTTGGAGGACCCGCTCGACGAGCCTGGACCGCGCCGGATCTTGTTTTTGATCTCACTTTCGAGCGCGACCCCGCTCTTGCCTTTGAGGAGCAGCTGGGCTACGGACGCACATTTCTCTTCTTCCGCTTCGTCCTTCCTCACCCGGCGGCGGATGACGTTGGTGCGGCGATATACGGGCTGCACGTCGTCGACTCAGGCCTTTTTGGAACTTATTCGAGCTGCAACCCACCTGGTACCGATATCCCGGATACCTGCGACCGATCAGGACAGAAGACACATGGGGTAATCGACAGTACGTACTTCTTCATGTGCTCCTCCTTCTCGATCCTCGCCATCTCGTTGAAATGCTTCTTCTGCTCCACCGGCGCCTCACTCCACATCTTCGCCGTGATGATGCTCACATTCTGGTGTCGCATCTCCACCGACGTCGGGATGAGCTTCGAGTCCACGACGTGTTTTCGGAAGAGGATAAAGGCGTTGCGCGGCCGAGGGATGTGTTCGGGGTGTTGCTATGTCATTCAACCGTCAATTGCATCATGATCGATTGGGCAGGGACATACCTTTCGAGCGTGAGAGATCTTCTTCCGGTCCGCGTTCGCCTGAGCCCTAGTCTTCTTCGGCGGGGTCTTCATGACAAGAGGAACAGCAGTCGTCGCTTCGTCAGGCTCCTCGGGGCTTTTCTCCTTCATCCTGAACAGTTTTGGGTCGATCGACAGGCTGGGAGGGCGACTATGAAGGAGACCCTGAATGCCATCAAAGGGATCTGGCCCGGAGGAGACAGAGTCAGAGCCGGTGAAGGTAGACCAACGGCTCATTCCGCTGAGCAGTGATGCACGAGAGTCCACGGACCCCACCGAAGAGACGGAGCGGTGGCTGCGGAGGGAGTAGGAGGAGTCGGAAGGACGGAGGTGGTGAAGATGCTGGTGGTGCGCTTGGAGCGGACAAGGCAGTTTTGCCGGTGTGGGCGGGACGGTATGGAATAGGTCATCTGTGGGTATCACCCTGAATTCAATGCGCTTTGCAATGACTGCGATTCACCTCGGCGTTGATCGAGAGCGATTGGGCTTTCCGTGATATCATGACTCATACGCCATGACTCACTCATCGTTCGTTTCGTCAAATCGTAAGTTTCGCTCAGTCCGGTCACTGAAGTCAGTACGCAAAAGCGCACACGAATGACGAGGGACGACTCGAGGGGACTGGGTCTTATGCTCGAATGAACTCCGGCTACCGGTTGATCCGGCGGAGTCGTTTGATCAGCCGCATTCGTATCAAAGGAGCTCTCCTCGAGGGGTCGGACCCTGTAAGGAGTCCAAGGAAGTCATTTGGGTGGAGGATGGGAGTGATCCTTTCCGATTCACTCAGCCAAAGGAAGGGGTCAGCAGGGGCGCGAGGAGTCGTCAGCGATCAGTAGCAAGGGGTGTGACGGTGATCCACGGATGATAACATGAAGACTTAAGAGGCTTTAGTCGAACAGGCGACAACGCAAAGGATGGCGGGGTAAGGGCGGACGCAGAGGAACAAGGATAAGCTTAGAACAAGGATAAGCTTTAGAATGGAATTTTCGGTCAGATTGCCTGAGTATACTTCATTGCATCGATCATTACCTCGTTCAGCGATATTGATAGCCTGACTGTGGAGGCTGATAACTCGGTTGATACTGCTGTGGCGGAGGAGGTGATTTGTAGCCGCCATAATGTTGCTGCGGTGCTGGCATTTGGTATTGCTGTTGCGGCGGAGCTGACTGCAGAGGAGGTTGATATGCGGGAAACTGGCCGGGTGGGGGTGGCGAGGCAGCTCGATACGCGTTTTGCTGTGGAGGTGGCGAGTAGTAGGAGGATGAGGACGTCCGAGCTGGCGGGGGAGGTGGATAAGGGTTCTGGGATGGTGGAGCGGGATAGGATGGTGGCGGAGGTGCAGACGAATAAGGTGATTGCTGGGGTGCTGAGCCGTACGGATAGCTCTGCGATTGTGGCTGCCGCGACGATTGAGATGGGTGAGGAGCATAGGGGTTGGACGATGTCGGAGAAGTATACGAGTAATTCGAGCTGTACGAGGATTGTCGGGGCTGTGTCGCTGGTGGGCCAGATGGGTATTGGCTGTGTGGTGAAGGGTGACTCGGTGGTGGAGCGGTCGAGAATGCCGAGGGAAGACTATTGAGATGGCCAAAGTCGTACGGCGAAGACGGCTTTGGAGGATGATGAGCGGTTGGAGGTGGGGCATAATGTGGGGTAGAGGGTTGGGGTGGTGGAGGCGGTAAACCGGTAGGCATGGCTGCGTAAGACGAGATCGGCTTGGGAGGTTGCTGAGGTGGCGGAGATGTCGGATACGGCGATTTGCTGCTGTAGCCACCTCCTCCTAGAGACAGTCCAGCAAGCTGCGAATCCAATCCTCGAGCCGAAGGCGCGGCTGGCGGAGGTGGTGGCGAACCCGCCATCCTCTGCCTCATCTCGATGTCCGATACCAATCTGTTCCTCTCCGCCTCCCTGTTCCTCACGAAGCCCTTGACCTCGCCGCTGAGATCATCAATGACATGACCGACGCTGTCGTAGTAAGAGAGTCCCTTGCTCAGCCCCGCTTGGACCTGGCCATAGATCTCCCCAGCTTGTTCGAGTTTTCGCTCCCAATCCCGCACTCGCCTCTGCCGATCCTTCTGTCCACGTTGGCGCTCCTTTACGCCCTTGCCCTTCTCGACCTGTCGCACGGCCATCTCGAGCTCCTGCAGAATACTCTTGGACGCTTGAACAGCAGCAGCGAGTCGGCCTTGATACGGGCGAAACTTCTCCAGCTCGCTCGCGAAGAGTTGTGGCTCGACATTCTGGGATCGGCGATTCAGCAGGAGGAGGGATGAAACATCATCGTTCTGGACCTGAATCGCAGTCAACAAGGCACCGTGTGATTCACGTTCCGACTCACCTTCTCCTTGAGATCCCTCAATACATCGTCCCTCTCTCGACGGATCTTGCCCAGCCGATCCAGCCGCTCCTGCGCATCCCCGACTGCCTTGCTTAAGTCCTCCTTCTCCGCCTCGCCCAAACCCGTCTTTGGCCCTTCTTCATCTTGTAAATCCAGCAAGCTCTCACCCGGCGCGCTTGAGGTCGCCTGCTTGCCGATAGCGACTTCCCTGGCTGTTCTATGTAGCCCGTCCATGCCCGAGGCCAATAGCGCGAGATCCGATTGTACGCTGCGGAAGAGGGAGACGAGGTTTGCGTCAGAAGTGGCTGCCGCAGAAAGGGACCCAAGATTCGATGATATGGTCGAGCGGAGATGTGCTGATTGGGGTCCAGAGGGTGATTGAGTGAATTGAGGAGCATATTTTGACTGGACCGAGACGTCAGCTCGCCTCTGCTAGCCAAAGACAGGGCGGCGTACACGCATCCGCTCGCACTCCCGACTCTCATTATCCATCATTCCGCTCAACTCCCGGAGATCCCTCTCACACCTCTCCCTCTCCGCTTCCAGATTACGCAATTGCCCCTCCAAAGGTCCGCCTCGTTCAATCTCATCCGCCAGCCTTCTCAAATCCGAACTGATCTCGACATCGCCCTCTCCATCCTCATCGTCGTCTGCCAATCTTCGCCAGGTCGACAGGACTCCAGGCAAGCCGAGATGCTCCAAACCCGCTCTGATCTCTCCTTCGCCCATATCCACTCGCTCAACTTCGCCTCGCACGAGCTTCGCCTTCTCTTCCGAGTAGACCGATGCTGATTCGTGCACGGCGAGGGGGACTAGCCGGATGAAGATGTCCGGTCCTATAAGCTTCGACACATCCGCATTGCTGTAGACTTCCTGGATAGTGATAGGTGCTGCAGGCGGCAGCTTGTCGATGCTCGGTAGTGCGGCTTCTGACGGGAGGATGTCGTGGTAGATCAGATCGTTGTCCTTTGCCGACTGCACCTTGGCTTCCGAGCAGAGCGTCGCATGCGCCTTTGTGATCTCAGACAAACTCGAACCCGCGTCGCTCGGCAAGCTTGGTGTTGTTGATGGGACGAAGGTATAGGTGAAGCTGTTCGCCTGCCGTTGTGCATCCTGCGCCATCGTCTCCGCCATCTTCATGCGCACCTGCGCTGCGCCGTGCTTGCCCGAACCGCTATCGGCGACAGATCGGTAGTACTGCGCCAGCGATGCGAAGAGCTTCGCCTTGATTTGCAGGATGTACAGCCAATTCCGATCGAATACCCCTTTCCCCTGAAACTCCCTCATCTCGTCCACTAAAGCGGCATACATCCCTGCAGCCTGATTTGCGGACCGACACACCAGTCCAGGGGACTTCTTCTCATCGATCAATTTCTGCGTGAAGATCTCGGTGGCTTGCGCCATCATCACCCCGATGAGCAGGTGCACCACCTCTCGACTCAGGTCGGTGGACGGTGCGTGCAAGAAGTTTTCGTTGATGTATGTGAGCATTCCAGCGGATGCCCGGGAGTTGTAGTATGCCCGTTTGAGGCCTTCAGGATCGGAGCGGGAATTTGAAGCGGCGAGAGATGAGAGGATGGCGGAGAGGAGGTGGATTATCGATGCTTTCTCGAAAGCGAGGGAGGTCTGGGTTGTGAGTTTGGTCGTAAAGGCGTCGTTCCTATGGTACAGTGAACATCCTGCCCAAAGTCGTAGCACGAGAAGAGCTGCTCGTGACCGAGGAGAGGCTTACCAGGGGAAGGCGACTTTGATTTCCGCGAACCTCAACTCCAGCAACTCAAGCTGTCCAAAGTACTTGTACAGCAGATCTCTCGCTACGAGTACCTGTCATCAGCCTGATGGTCCACCTTTCCGATCTTCAGACCAGAACCTACCCGTCTGATCGCTTCCCGCTCCTCGCACCGCATCTTGCCGACATCGCTCCAACACCGCGCACTCCTCAGCATACGAGTTCGGGTCCTCGCCATATGAGTGCGCGACGATGGATCGGATGGGGGTGGTCCAGTCGACATCAGCTGTCGTCTTCTTGGGTATGGAGATGAGGGGGGATTGGAAGGCCATGGTGGATGCGATATGCTGGAAGTCTGGCGGAGGTGTCCAGCGGCGAGTGCGATAGTCGAAGCAAGCTCTCTGCTGTCACCTTGAAAATAGGCCTCCTCTCACGATAGTTGATCACACTCTGCAAAGTATATTGAGGAGGGTGGAGGAGGATGTAAGCGTTGCGGGTTCAGCGCTATGCTTCTTACAGGGGCACTCAGATACAGTATTTGTCGTGTGATTACCAGCGAGAGCAGGCGAATGTCAGACGTTACTATCCTTAACAGGCCAAGGTCGCTATCTCCATACAATGTCAGCCGCCGCATCCAGCTCCTCCGGTCCGATTCCTCAAGGCGAAGTGATCATGGAGGTCCGTCATTTCCCCCATGTCCCGGTGTCTCCTTTCATCCTCTTCCTCCTCCCCTAGCTGATCCGAGCAGTTCGCAGATGGGGGCTTATACATCAAGCGTCCGTCCCTCCCTACTCGACCCTCTCGTGACGTGAGATTGAGCTGATCCGACGCTCTTTTCAACCAGATAAGCTGGAGAACGCAGTGATGGAGCTCGAGCGACGACGAATCACCAAGGAAGGACTGAAAGCGCAGCGGGCGATGCAGGCGCTTGTTGCGGGAAATTCGGGTGGTACATCGGTCAAGGCGGAGGATGTGGACTTCGTTGTAAGTCAATGGCGTAGCGGGAAGCTGTGTCGAGCTTACTGCTGATCTTTGATGTATAAACTCAGGCTCAGCAGGTTGCGTGTAGCAGAGCTCAGGCGGAGGAGGCGTTGAAAGCGGAGAAGGGGGATCTGGTCAAGGCTTTGATCAGACTGGCGCAACCTCGACAACGGGCGAGATCCGTGGATGGGGCTGCCGAGCCGAAAAAGTAGCCTGGCTCAGGTGGCACACTGCGATAAGCGGCATTTCGTATACCCTGTGAAGCCAATGCAATACATAACCGCTTTACCTCTACGCCTTACCAGCCGCCTTCATCGCCTTGAGCATAAGCTCTCCAATCTCCCCCGGGCTCTTCGCGACGATAGCCCCCGCCTTCTCCAGCGCCTTGACCTTATCGCTCGCCGCGCCCTTCCCACCGCTGATGATAGCTCCAGCATGTCCCATCCGGCGTCCGGGAGGTGCCGTTCGTCCAGCAATGAAAGCGACGACTGGCTTGGGATCGGATGACTTGTTGTTGTGCGCTTCTAGGTATTCTGCGGCATCTTCTTCCATGGAGCCACCGATTTCGCCGATGAGGACGATACCCTCGGTTCGGGGGTCGGAGAGGAGGACTTTGACGACGTCGATGTGCTGTGTACCAGGGAAGGGGTCGCCGCCGATTCCGACTGTCAGGGATTGCCCGAGGCCGGCGAGAGTAGTTTGGCTAGGAGCGGTATCAGCTCAAAGCGCTTGGCGAGATTACCAAACTTAGCTCACTTGACTGCCTCATATGTCAGACTAAGCACGGGAATCAGCCATTCAGCTCAAAGTGAAGGCGAAATCCGAGCCACTGACGTCCCAGACCGCGAGACGACACCTGGAACGATGTCAGCTCAATGCTGAGAGTGTTCCAGCAAGTGCCGCACCAATCTTCCCCTGCTTGAAAATATGCCCCGGCATGATCCCCATCTTACACCCCTCACTAATGATCCCCGGACAGTTCCCTCCAATCATCCTCGACTTGCTCTGACTTTTCAGCGCATTCATGACCTTGATCTGGTCGCGTTGCGGAATACCCTCGGTGATGGTGACGATCAGCTTGATCTCGTTCTCGATGGCTTCGATGATAGCGTCGGCTGCGAAAGGTGGGGGGACGTAGATGACGGAGGCGTCGGGTTGGGCGTTGGAGACGGCGTCCCGGACGGAGCCGAAGACAGGGAGGCCGAGGTGTTCGGTGCCGGCTTTCTTGGCGGGCGGGGTCAGAGCGGACATCATGGTTGAAACGGAGTACACGGACTTTGGGATTGGTCCCACCAATCATGCGCGTGCCATAGTCGATAGCCTGTTGCGCGTGGAATGTCCCCTATGACAGCGGTGATGAGCTTGTCGACAAAGGGAGATGAGCGGACTCACGGTCTTTCCTGTAAAGCCCTGGACTAGGACTCTCGTGTCCTTATCTAGAAGACGCTAGCATCAGCAAGGCTCGAGCTCGTACATGAAAAGCGGGTCGTCTTCCACCCTTGCTCGAGCCGCTGATACGTACTGATTAAGATATTCTTTATCGTGTCCTCGTATGCCGCCCGCGGAGACGAGGTCGCGAAGCCTCGAGTCACACCTGAATAATCACGAGGGTATCAGCGCTCATTCAGCGGCACCCTCTGCAGAATGAGACACCAGGGTCTCGTTGACCAGCTGGGCGACTCACCTGTTCTGGCGAGATCTGCTGCGGAGAGCAGCAAGGTACGAATCATGTCTGACAATTTCGTCAGCCGAAAGGTCGAGCATGCATAGGATTCACGCACTGCGGATGGCTCCAGACCCTAAGAGAAGCGAGGCTGAACGAAGAGACCCGTCGGAATGCGAGAGACCACAGGGCTATCCTGGCGGAGTATGCTTGAA
>JAABUI010001178.1_pt1 | contig 15636 bp, 14 predicted proteins | sample 5559111 | NCBI WGS metagenome assembly JAABUI01 (sample SAMN10711870, study PRJNA513365) | rock metagenome | isolation source: Antarctica rocks | place: Antarctica: Victoria Land, Buttleship Promontory
GCGGTGGGGCAAATACGACGGCGACGATGAAAGATCATTCTGCGGGTTTCCCCGAACAGGGACACAACCGAAGGGGTCATCTCCAGATTTGAACGCGCCATCGGGGCGTCTAGCTAGGAAATAATCAGGTCAAGGACTCACACCAACAGCTTGCTCCATTCGATCTAGGAATAATCATTATCCGACCGTGTCTATGACCATGATCCCATGCCACGCCCTGTGCGATAAAATTGACCAGAGTTGAAGCTGCTTTGGCTCCTTACATTCGGGACAAGTTTCAGATGCTGGCAGTCCGACTTTGCAACTCTGTAGATTGCTCTTGCCTTTAAGTCGCCGCCTTCAATTCCATTCGAAGAACATGCTTCTTGGTTTGGTGTATCTATTACCCAGCGATTCATCTAGACCATCTAGACCGAATACAGATCAAATCCACGACGGGGAGACGGGTGTACAAAAAGAAGCTTTTTAGTGATGACGCTAAATACGAGCCCGGCCTTTTCCCTCTTATCGATGAGATCGCCCATCCAAGTTTCCAGCCTTCAACAAAGCTTCATACCACATTCGCTCTATTCTTTGTATCAGCATTTCATTGACTTGTAATTACTCGACTTGTTCCCTATCCTCATTCGACACCGTCTATGCATCCACCATAGACGTCACACTCGCTTGAAGCGATCCTGACCCAGCATCCTCAGCATCCTTCCCAACAAGGCGGAGCGCCGGCTGTTTCGAACTTCCGAAAGCTCATACGCACACCTCATCCTGTCGCTATAACCGCAGCCAGAGGCAGGATCACATTCACAAACCCTCCCTCTAGCGTCCTCTGAGACTCTTCACACCTCCCGGTCGCTTGCAATCGCATAGCATCTTCCCTCACCATGACTCGCAACCGCAGGAACTCCATTTTGAGCTTCAGAAAGAGCAGCAGCGGGTCAATCCCCAGGGTTAATGCCACCGAAACAGCCAAAGAAAAAGCAGCATTTCATATTAATACCAAAGCCGATCCCACCAGAGCTATCAACGAAGCTGAACCAGGTACGTCCTAGGCGCCAATCGCAACTTACAAGGCATTTGCTGATACTGTTCAGCCGTCCGCAATGCCGGGGAGGTCACTACAATTCAATCTATTCGAAATCTGGAGCATCGCGATGTCGAAGGAAACCTCATAAGTGAGATTTGGCCCTGCTGAAAGCGCGAGACCTGCGACTAATGCTTGGATAGCTGATCCTGATCGGTCTAATCCTACGCGGCCTCGTCTTGAACGACCACTGGACACCATACGGTCCTTTGAAGCAGCTGTTGATGGATCATACAGTCGGCGGGCGTCCTACAAGGCCGGTACAAACGACATCTGTCATATCGCTACAATATTGGTTGCTGACTCTAATGTGATTGCAGACAGCGGCAATCCTACATTTCCTCAGAACAATCGCCGCAGCGGGTACTTCCCAGGTGAGAATCTCAGTCTTTGATTATTGCAGCTTTACCTTTCGCATGTGTATGACCGAGCATCGCCTAAGTTCAGAACGAGGTCTTTTCATGAAGTCTCATTCACTCTCGGTGCTTAGGCCGCGCGTTGCACATGTCTTAGCACCTGCCGGCTATAACCGACGATCTCCCGAGCCCTTGATCTCGTATCCATGAAATCAAGAGATAGCTTAGCTTACTCCCACCTCCCAGGTTACCAAGCTCAGCAACGCTCTCCCATAGATGGTGGAGGTTACTATGAAAGTCGCAATGGAGGTAGTAGACCTGACAGCTATATAGAGAACTATGCGACACCACCAAGCCACTACGGTTCCGTCAACGGCAACGGATATAACCGACGATTTGGACCCCGGAACCATTCGGATCCAGCCTTGTATGGCCATGCAACTGGTCAAGGAATTTATCCGTCCCATGGGCACCAGCAATCTTATGATACCGTTGCGACGGCATCCAATGGCAGTCATGCAACTGATCAGTGGGGAAATTCAACAGACCCAAGCAGCGAGAATAGCTCCATAGATAGGGTTCAGCCAGCAGCGAAGCCAGAATTAGGTGAAGCTTACGGGTTCAATGGATTTGGTGGTGCACCGCAATTCCAAGGCCCGATCTTAGAGGAACATGGCCACGGGGCGCCAGGATATGGGCAGCCTGGATATGGCCAAGAACGAGCCGTTGTTGGTAGTGGTCATGCTTACCAAGGTAACGGGGCGCCCAACCCTCCTCCACACGCACTTCCCAGGGAAAAGGTGCCCAGGACTCCAATCAAGTTGGGAGGAGGTTCAGCTTCAGATGTTGCACCTCCAGTGTCTAGCAGGCCACCACCAGCCGTTAACACCGAGAAACGTAAGAGTTGGTTCAAGAGGAGGTTTAGCAAGGGCTAGGCAGGGCCTGACGGGTGGCGGTGGCGCAAATCTATTCGAGACGATTAATGATAGGCGTCCTCAAGGCAGGAGCGAAATTGGATGCATGAACACTAATGCTTAATGGACTACTTGTTGCTCTTGTCACGAAATGCATCGGAAGGAGTTGTGGGTTGGATGAGGGGAAGAGCAAATGCGGTCGTTGAGACTCCATCATAGCCAGTATATATTGCATAGCAATTACCTTGCTCATGGTGTTTTTACAGACACTCATTTCTTTCTCCAAGAAGCTCTGCTGGACACGACTTGACTGAACACCTAGACATCAGCATCCGACTGAAGCTATTCAATTGGCCAGTGAACCTTGGCCTCAACCCGAATACCTGCCAAACTCCTGCCACAGTCTTTGCACTCGGGGCTTTCCAAAGCCCCTTAATAGCAATGTCACACGCCTCGATCAATGTGAGAAGATGTCTTTTGAATACACGGACAGCTCAGACTCAGAGGATCATTGCCCCTTTCTTGCCTTTTCATCTGCGGCAAGCTTTTCGCTCTCGTCTTCCCTCATAGCCACAATAACATAAGCTATAAGCACCACGTTGGCCATAAATGCTGAAGTGGCGCCGGCCCAAGTTGAATTTCCTGAGTGAGAAAGTAATTTAGTAAATTTAGGGGGGCTATTCCCGAGCGCGTTGTCACAAACCTCCAAATACTGTGTTTAATGTCAAGAAGTAGGTCCCGATAGGGCCAGCAATCATAGCAACTGTGAAGCCGAGAAGCTTATAGATGACGGCACTATGGGTGGGGGGGTCAGGGAGGGGACGAGGGACTGCATCAGAGTGGGCAACTCACGGAGGCACTGCAGGAGTAATGTTGGACTTTCCCGACGAACCGGGGATTTTTCCATCTTGATCACTCGTCTCAGGGAGTGTCTTCCCAGTCGATGAAACTCGTCTTGTAGCCATTGCTAAAATAAAGGGGAGCGTTCGTAGAACAAGCTAGCAATTACTTTACCTTACCCCAATAGCGCGTCTTTCTTAGACGCGTATGTAAAGTAGGTTTCGGCCTTGGCAACTCTTTTTGCATTATGTACTTTATTCCAGCATCTCAGCGAGACTTAAGACATTGTTTTCCTTGGCTTTGAAATTTCTCGCTGCTCCCTTATCCGTGGTGTCTTTGTCCAAGACACAGTATCGCCGCAGACTGAAACCAGAGGACTTTCTCCCTAATGCTAAACCCTTGACGTCATTTACAGGACTTTACCTGGGCGGCACAATTCCCTAAGCCACATGAAATGGATCCAGTCCGAGAGGCCTCAGCGAAGAGGCGGAAGTTAGACAATGGGGCTGTCCAGAGCCAAGGGTACGACTCACAGAATGACAGCGGCGACGATATCTTCGACGACTTTGAGACAGTCGCAACAGTCCCATTACCGGCGAAGCCGATACACCAAGATACTTCAAGCGATGTCCTGTCCTCACCTCCAGCCTACGTGACCCAACCTACCCAGCTCATTGGCAAGCCCACGCTCCTAGCGAACGCTAGCGGAGGAATGCAGTCGCAGGTTCAAGTACCAGCTTCCTCGCCAGCTCGAGCTTCCCCCAGGGCGTCTCCATCACCTAGTAGTAGAGCCCAGGGTGGTAAGCTTGCCACTAGTCTTGCTCCTGCTGGAACTGTATTTCGCCTGCCGATGGGCGTGTCAAAGGCTCCAGTCGTTACTACCAAGACTTCCTCAGTGGTCGATATCAGCGATGACGATCTTCCGACTTATAATGGCTCGTCCGACGAAGACTCTCAAACTAGTCGCAAAGCAGACATCAAGCCCTCTACTTTCATCAGCGCCGCTCAGAGGTTCGTCGGCTCACATGGTGCGAAAAAGAGCGAGAATCGCTTCAAGGAGATCACAGCTAATTCTTTCTATAATCCTCTCAACACAACGGCCAGGCCCCAGTCAACTGCGCCAAAACGATCTGCAGACACAATGGCAAATGCGTATGGAGGTACTACCAGACATCCCCATAGACAGTCTCAGCAGAAGGGCCCAGCAAAAGCTTTACCAACTCAAGATATGGATATTCTCGATATTGACGACTTTCAGCTGAGAAACAAGATCCACCGGATGCGACAGGTACTTCCTCAATACGGGGTAAGGGCTTGCAAATGTGCCCTGGAGATGAAGCGATTCAATTACGATGATGCCATGGAATATATGATATCTCACGAAGGGGACCCCTCACAAATTGATCTCACAATTTCTGATGGCGAAGACTCGCTACGCGCACATTCTCTTGTCCCTAAAAAGGCACCCGCGAAGCAGCAGGTCAAGGTTAAACAAAACATTCAAGAAAAGTGGACTGCCACTCAGCACATTTTCAAGGATTCATACCCTTCATCTCCGCTTAAAGCAGGTCCGTCACCTGTCGCTTCTCCTCCAAAACCTAGACGTCGCCTTGTCCAAGGCAGGAAGCTGCCATCTCCCCCAGCCGCAGTGTCAACGCCTCCCCTAAAGCAGCAACCCCTTGTACACGTCTCACCCCTTGCTAGAAGCCTCGCATCTGAGTCAGATGCGAGCGATTCCGCTCTAGGATCAGAGCCTGACAACGAGCTCGAGAGCAAAGTTCTGCATTTTTTCAATACCTGCTCTGCTCTCGATCTTGCAGATATAGCTATGACTACAACCGAGATCGCGGGTGTACTATTATCGGAACGCCCGTTCAGCTTGCTGGAAGATGTTAGAAGAATTTCTGGCGATATTACTTCGGAAAACACCAAAAAGAGGTCGGCTAAAAAGCCAATTGGGGACAAGATCGTGGACAAATGTCTGGATATGTGGACCGGTTATGAAGCTGTCGATAAACTCGTCAAACAATGTGATGAGATCAGTAAACCGTTGAAAGCGGGCATGGAGGCATGGGGAGTAAACCTTTTTGGTGCCTCAACGGATGGTGAATTCGAGTTGACCAGCTTTTCACGTGGCGTTTCACCCCGGGATTCGGGCATTGGGACACCAAGCAGTCTAAGTGTGTCAGACCTAGAAGATGGAGACGTCCGGAAGGGGGTCAGAAGACATGGTCTCTTCCCACAACCGTCCAACATGGCTGAAAACATCAAGCTCAAAGATTACCAGGTTGTTGGTATCAATTGGCTTTCCCTCTTATTCGGTAGAAAATTGTCATGTATCCTAGCTGACGATATGGGCTTGGGCAAAACCTGTCAAGTTATCGCCTTCTTCGCTCACTTACTAGAAAAGGGCATCAAAGGGCCGCACCTCATCATTGTACCAGGCTCTACCCTAGAGAACTGGCTCCGCGAATTCTCGATCTTTTGCCCTCAACTCCATGTCATGCCTTATTACGCCGGCCAGAACGAAAGACCAGGGATACAAGCCCAGATACTGGACAACCGCGATACGCTCAATGTTGTCGTTACCACCTACACTTTGGCGAAACAAAAAGATGACAATAAGTTCCTACGCAAGCTAAACCCCGTTGTCTGCGTATATGATGAGGGTCACCTGCTCAAGAATAGTAAATCTGCCGGATATGAGGCTTTTATGCGGATTCCTTCCCAGTTCCGCTTACTTCTTACTGGAACACCGCTCCAGAATAATCTGAAGGAGCTTACTTCCCTTCTAGGCTTCATACTTCCATCGTTGTTTAGAGACCATAGCCAGGATTTAGAAGCAATTTTCAGTCACAAAGCCAAAACAAATAATGACTCTCACGCCGCACTTTTGTCTGACCAGCGTATTGCCCGGGCAAAATCCATGATGACACCGTTTGTCCTGCGACGAAAGAAGCACCAGGTTCTCAAACATCTCCCAGCTAAAACCCGAAGAATAGAATACTGCGAGTTGTCATCGACTCAATCTGAGCTATATCACAAGGAGAAAGCAAAGGCATTGCGTATCATTGCGGCTAGGGCAGCTGGAGAGAAAACTGGGAATGAGACTAGCAATGTAATGATGGCACTTCGCAAGGCTTCCATCCATCCCTTACTGTTCCGCCGAGTATACAACGACCAATTACTCGCAAAGATGTCGAAGGCGATAGTGAAAGAGGATCAATTCAGGGAATCTAACGTCGATTTTGTCTACCAAGACATGGAAGTGATGACTGACATGGAACTTCACCGTCTGTGTGAGGCAAATCCTCGGACAATGACCCCCTATCTGCTCCGAAATGACGAGTGGATGGATTCAGGGAAGGTCAATAAGTTTGCTTCGCTGCTCCAAAAGTACAAAGAAGACGGTGATCGGGTCCTAGTGTTTTCCCAATTCACCATGGTTATGGACATTCTTGAGTCTGTCATGGAGACGCTAGGCATGAGATTTTTTCGACTCGATGGGCGTACTAACATCAATGAGCGACAAACCATGATTGATCAATTTTATGAAGAGCAAGATATCACGGTGTTTCTTCTATCAACGAGAGCAGGTGGGGCCGGCATAAATTTGGCCTGCTCAAACAAAGTAATCATCTTCGATAGTTCATTCAACCCACAAGACGACATTCAGGCGGGTAAGCAATGCTTTGGACCCAACCATGCGTAACAGAAAGCTGACGGGACCTCGATTCAGAAAATCGTGCTCATAGAGTGGGCCAGGAGAGAGAAGTCGAAGTGGTGCGGCTCGTCACAAGAGCAACAATCGAAGAACAAATCCACGCATTAGGAGAGACTAAGTTAGCACTGGATGATCGGGTTGCCGGAGAGGTTGGTAATGAAGCGGACGAAAAAAAGGCTGAGAAACAGGGAGCAAGAATGGTCGAAGATATGATGATTGGTAGGATGGAGAGAGAGATCAAAGCTGATAAGGAAGCCGCTTCTCCGTCAGCAAATGACACCTAGAGTGAGGACCGTTCGGTCTGACATACTGAAACGGCGAAAAGTCTTTGGTAATCGCCCGCTTCCAAGGGGTGAGAAGGCGTAGATTAGGCCCTCTGAGTCAATGTCCAGACTCGAGTCATATACGGCTTTACACAATTACTCGGGCGACTTGGGAAGCCGCACCCTCGCGGCAAAATATCCGTTCATGCTTACATCTTGCGTGATAGACAAGTTGACCGACTTCGAGGATGTGTATCGACGACTGTCGCGTGTTGATCTTGCAGTATAGGTCTATAGAATCAATCCTCCGGCTTTTACGCATCAAACCAACCTTTCTCAAGCGCCAATGCGCGTGAATGATCTCTTCATTTGCAAGCAAACTTTTCTGTCTACTCACAATCTTCACAGACGTCCCCAGATGCCTAGGCCTTTTCAGTGCCCGTTCCTTCTTTTCTCTTCTCCTCTGTTGCACCAATAGCTGTGGCCGCACTCGATTCCGTGGGGATGGTGTTTTCCCCCTTTTTGTTATCTAGGTCAGATGTCTCATCTGAGTAGCTTCCTTTCGATGACATTGCTTTATTCTCATCCTTATTTGAATTTTTTGATAGAGCAAGAGTTGGAGCCTCTGAATCGACGTGCCCGAGATGTCGGGCAGGGTCGATGATGTCGCGGACGAGGCGTTTAAGGTGTTTTACTTCTGTGGGGACAAGGGTCCGTGGTCAGTCAGTAGACGTATGGGAGGCATTGATAAACATGCTAGGTGAGCTCGAGCGGGGAAATTTACGCATAGGCAATCGGAAAGTGATGAGTAGCCAGTCTCACGAATAGCTAGTTCTGCTCCTCGGACATCCCCGGCGGGTGGGCCTGGGACAAGCCAGGAGTCTTTACATGTGTCGCACCAGCGAGACACATGTGGATCGCAGCTGTGACTTACCGGGAAATCCACCCTCATTCTTTCGGTCCCATAGTCTTACGACTTGAGTTTTTGGCTTGAGTCCCTTCGATTTAGCTTCTTTGTCCAAGTCGGAGGTAGAGTGTATAATGTCAACAGTGAAGACACCACCAGTCGAAGGGATCAAGGCGACCTCGCCGAGAGACGTAGAAAAAGTGGAGAGTAGCTCTTGAGCGAACTGGAAAAAGTCTTAGTGAATTGAAACTTGACATCATAGAGACCAAGCGTGGATCCTGCCATGCGACAGTCGCTGGAAATCTTCTCTGGACATGCAGTGGACTGGAGACGGCCAGGCAATGGAATAAGAGACAAATGGTAAGAGGAAAGTGGCTTTTGTATCCACACATACATAAGCTGCACGTAACATCCATTTACATCCTGTACAGTACATAATAGTCACCCGCGGAAGTTTTACTGTTAAAGTCGAGTCTGCTGTTTCATGGTCTGATGATGCCATGTTGTATGAGCCTTGAAATTGGCAGGATGGAATAGCTTGTTCTAGCTTCGTAGCTTGAAGACTCTGGAGTCGTATAATCGATCGTAGTGGGGTCCGCATGCCGTAACAACAGTGAGTTAGGCCACGATACTGTTTGGATTGGTCACGTCATTCTCAGAAGCTCCAATAAGGTGATTTTCTAACGCATTTCCAGAACTGACTATCTACAGAAAGCTCGGGCTCAACGATAGCTTTCGAAGTAGATTGATACATGACCCTTTCCGTCCATTAGTACGTAATATGGACCGCGAGGCTTCCACCATAGACACATAAGAAAACCCTCCTGCGATTGCGCAAACAACAAGTCTCCCCAGGGTGTGAAATGTGGCCTATCAGATGTGGAGGATGCCAATTCCAAAGGGAATTCTGACGGTTCAGCTAACACTGGCGTCGACCTCTCATCGCCTGAGCTAGGCAAGGTCTATTCAAATGAAAACGATTTGAGAGGTAGCACAAGATTCGAAACAGCATGCTTTTGTATTCTCCTGCCAATCCGTTGTATAGATGGTCCAGAAAGTACGTTGACGTTGTGTAGAGGTAGTGGATCGATTGGAAAGTACCGGAGAATGGGAGGTATTGAGGATGAGGATATATGAGACCGTTAAACGCCTGGCTGAACCGGAACCAAGATTTTCACATAACCGAGCAACAGCCGTTCGATTGTTGTGGTGCGTATGGATCCTCGCGCTTGTCGACCTGGACGAGGGGAGGTTAGCCCAGCCGTATCGGGGTGAAGTCAACAGTCAACGCAACGCGCCAACACCATTGGATGGGCACTGCGACTTACTGAGCCCCACATCGATGGCACCATGAAGTCTTTCGTGTTTGTGCAGTATTGAATTAGTCTGAGGGTGGGTAGATTTTAAGATTAGCCCTAGCCACGACCAGCAATCTGGAGAGTATGATGGACGGCGACTCACGACATTGAGGCTTCTGAGACCTTGATTCGAGGTCTCTCCAGATCTTCTCTCAGTCGCGAATTGAGCTCGTTGAGTCGACGGAGCTTTAGATCTGCCATAGATTGCTTCTTGTTCTTGACGTCCCCGGCCGGCGCGCGGATCTCGTAGGCCGCGGGCATCTCGTCACTCAAGCCCTTTGACCAGGCGATTTTGTGGACAACGAGATACGGGAAGTAGCGAAAGGATCTGGGAGCGATAGATTCGAGCGACCGCAACAGATATTGGAGGGCCGTGGAGGGCAACGTTAGCTGCTGGTGGTTTCCCTGTGCCTCTCTAAATTAGCGGATCGCCGCCAAGACCAACCGCACAAAATCCGGGCGAACGACTTCAGTCATCACCAACGGCACCACTCATCTATTGAGAGTTTTGAAAGCTTTACATCTTTCGAAATTTCGAGGATATAGTCCAAGATGCCTCCTCCGCCACATACAAAGCCTGAAAATGTGCTCAAGGTAAGCTGCCGACCCTGGGGCTGACAGACTTGGTGTCACGCGTGGCTAATACATGTTGGACACTCAGCGGGCACAAGAACTCATCGCAGTGGACCAGTCTCCAGCTGCTCTCAACATTTTACACGAACATGTCACATCCAAAAGATCGAGAAACAGCCCAATCACATCCCTTGAGCCTGTAATGATACAGTTTGTCGAGCTCTGCGTCGATCTCAAGAAAGGAAAATTAGCGAAAGACGGGCTCTACCAGTATAAGAACACAGCCCAAAATACAAATGTTGGCACTATCGAGGTATGTGGTCTTCAAGCTTGCGTGGTGGTCCTACTTTCTCCTAACCGGACTTACTGCAGCTCGTTCTCAAACGATTTATCGAACTGGCAGAAGCAAAAGTCACTGAAGCACAAGCAAAAGCAGATGAAATTCAATCTTCTCTTGAGCCTACTGCTTCCCGTGACAATGTGGAGGATCTTGAGGCAATCGAGACCCCCGAATCAATATTGCTTTCCACTGTCTCCGGTGAACAGTCCAAGGATCGAACAGACAGAGCCATTGTTACGCCATGGCTGAAATTTCTGTGGGAGACATACCGAACAGTGTTGGAAATTTTGAAAAATAATGCACGACTCGAAGTCATGTATCAATCCACCGCTATGCTGGCATTCACATTCTGTCAAGACTTTGCTCGTAAGACAGAGTTTCGACGCCTTTGTGAACTGCTCAGAAACCATGTTCAAAACGCCGCCAAGTACCAATCACAAATGCACGCCATCAATCTGAGTGACCCTGATACTCTGCAACGTCATCTCGACACTAGGTTTCAGCAACTCAACGTTGCCGTTGAGCTTGAACTATGGCAGGAGGCCTTTCGCAGCGTGGAAGATATCCATACACTACTCAGCTTGAGCAAACGTCCTGCGAAAAACATCATGATGGCTAATTACTACGAGAAGCTTACCAGGATATTCCTCGTCAGCGAAAACTATTTATTCCATGCCGCGGCTTGGAGCAGATACTACAATCTCCTTCGACAATCTGCCAACATCGTCGCTTCCGGCCAAAGTTCGAAAAAGGACAATCCCGCAGTGACGGAAGGTGATATGAGCAGGGCCGCTTCTTTCGTCCTGCTATCAGCACTATCAATTCCTGTCATCAGTACCTCCCGTTCACGAGGAGCACTCATCGATGTAGACGAGGCCCGCAAAAACAAAAATAATCGTCTCACAAATCTGCTCGGCATGTCGCATGCTCCTACACGGGGAGTTCTTTTCAAAGATGCCATGAGTAAAGGACTTTTGAAGCGCGCTAAGCCAGAGATTCGGGAGCTCTACCAGATCCTTGAAATTGATTTCCATCCTCTGTCGATCTGCAAGAAGATATCTCCAATTCTTACACAAATTGGTTCTGATCCTGAGATGGAGAAATACGTCTTGCCTCTCCAGCAAGTGATACTGACAAGACTCTTCCAGCAATTATCGCAAGTCTACGAGTCTGTAGAGCTTGAATACGTACACAAGCTTGCTAAATTCCCAGAGCCCTTCCAGGTGACCTCGGCTTCCATCGAGAAGTTTATCATGAATGGATGCAAGAAAGGAGACTTGGCAATCAGAATTGATCACGCCACTGGAGTACTTACATTTGACTCAGATGTCTTTTCATCCGCAAAGGCTCTTCATCCTGGCAACAGTGCGGGCTCTGCTGAGAATGATGCAATCTCTGTACAACGATTACAGCGTACTCCAGCAGAGATAGTTCGCTCTCAATTAACTCGCCTCGCGAAGACACTCTATGTTACCTGTCAATATGTTGACCCTGAATACAATGAGGCTCGCCAGCAGGCGAAGTCTGCTGCACTTGCAAGGGCGCAAGCGGGTGCTGAGCAAGAGCATCAAGACACGCTTGCCAGGCGTGCTATTATTGAGAAGAAAAAGGAGCTAGCATCGGATGCACTTCAGAAGAAGCAGAAGGAAGAAGAGACTCGCAAGAGAATTATTGCCCAGCAGCGTCAAGAAGCCGAAGCTTTGCGATTGTCTGAAGAGCACAAAGAGCGCGAGCGCAAACGCATGAAGGATGAACAAGATCGGATCCGTCGCGAGAATAATGAAAAGGAGCTTAGTGATCTTGTCAAAAAGGGAATCAATATTGGGGACGTCGATGTAAAAGATCTGGACAGCAACCAACTTCGACTCCTTAGAATCTCACAGCTTGAGAAAGAGAAGAACGACCTGTTCAAGAATCTCAGGGTTACTGGGAAGCGGATTGATCATCTAGAGCGCGCCTTTAGAAAAGAGGAAATCAAACTTCTGCCCAAAGACTATGAGGCGCAACGCGAAAGGGACCTCGCTGCATACGAGAAATCAAAAGCAGAAACGTTGAAAGAGTCAGAGCGGAAACACAAGGAGGATGTGTCTCTCAAGCATCGATTGAGTCGTCTACTACCTGTGTACGAGCAATTCCACCATGACTTAAGAGACCGGCGTCATGACGAATTCGAAAAGCGAAGGAAAGCTGCAGACCGGGAGTATCAGAACGCCATTGACAAACGGAAGCGCGAGCTCCGCGAGCGAAAAGCCCGAGAACAAAGAGAACGTGAAGAAGCCGAGAGACATGCTCAAGAAGAAGCAGAGAGAATCGCCAGGCAGGAAGAGGAGGCCAGAGTTGCTGCAGAGGAGAAGAAGCGGCTTGACGCGGAGAGGAAGGCCAAGAGAGATGCAGAGCGAAGGTATTTTCATTACCCTATCTCGGTACAGCGCACGGACTAACCTTGAATGGTAGGGAACTTGATGAGAAGACAGCTATCCAAAGGGCAAAGGAGGAGGCTGCTGAAGCCAAGATTAAGGCCATGCGAAGTGGAGCTTCGCGCATCCCGGATCGTACTGCAGCACCGGTCCGCCCCTCGGATCCTGAGCGTACAGCGTCTTCCGAACGCCCCGGCGGACCTCCTCGTCTTGCCCTTGCGGGCAACAAGCCAACTTGGCGCGAGCGCCAAGCAGCTAAAGAAGCGGAGGGGCCTGCCAGCAGCGCTACACCCACAGTAGCACCAACTGATATCGCCACGGAGGAGGTCTCAATGCCACCAAAGAGGAGTGGAGGATATGTCCCACCAGCCCGGCGCGGTCCCGATGCTACCTCTGCACCCCGGGGGCGCAGTGAGGCTGCCTTGGCACCTGCTCCTCCACGAGATGCCAGCTCAAGTGCCGAGCCTACTGCAAAATGGCGACCTGGTGCTCCGCGGGATGGTCTAGGGCGCGATGGCTCGCCAGCTGGTGCTCCAGTCCGCAGGAACTTGGATGGTTTACGAAGGCCTGCGGCGGATAGAGACTCGAGTCCTGCTGATGGTGGGAGGCCGGTGTCCTCCTCCGGGACCGCAAGGACTGAGAGTCCGGCCGCCGAGAGGAGTGAGTCACTGAGACCTGCGCCTGGAAAGTATGTACCTGTGCATATGAGGAACAGGGGGTAGTGGTAGGGTAGAGAGATGACAGAAGGGGATGCCAGATTGTAAATTTACGGAACGGTTTCTCACTAGACGGTATAGTTCGCTTCGGAGCACACGCGTGCATTATTGTCATTAGCACCTAGTTTTATCTCGAATCATCTAGCAATCAACCCGCTATCGAACGCCTTTGGTGAAACTCTCCTTCCGCGTTCCTAGATTGTCATCGCCCCTGAAGAAAACCAGAGAAGCCGGTCGGATTACATTTTCATTAACAACATCAAGTACGTATGGCTAGATTGTGGTATATCAAAATAACAGCAAAATGGGTATCTCCGCTCGTATCGCACGACGTATCCATATATCCGCGCAACCAAACATGATCAATACTCTTCCATCACGCAGCCCCAACTTCCAGCCCGTCAAGGAGTCTTTCCCGCCAAATGTTACAAGCCTCCTCAAACCCTCCAATGATTTCACCGCAAACCCTCGAACCTTCTCGCTCCGCCAGTCTCTTTTCCCAATTTCCCTTCTCCAACCACCTGATGCCCTCCTCTCTCGCCTCCGCTTCTCTGCGGAGTTCCACGACCATTTCGGTTGCTGATCGCAGCCGTCGAGAGGCGAGAGAGGTAGTCTGTCGCGTCATATGCAGTGTGTCCGAGAGGGACGTCAGCAAAGTCGTGAGTTCGGCCGTCGATGCATGTAGACTATGCAAGGATGATAGGGGCTGAGTTGCGGGAATCGGGAGCTCGCTCATTAGGGATGTGAGGAGAGGTAGTATGTCTTCGACAAAGTCAGGGTCAGGAAGAGGAGCAAGCGGAGATATTATCGGGTGGGTTAATGTGGAAATTGCTCGTGTTTGATTCGAAAGATGCGATGTCAGGGCTGCATGTGTTGTGATGAGCCTAGATGCGCCGTTCTCGATATTCAATTGCGATCCTAGATCTTTGAGACGGTCAATCACTCGACGTACCACGTCGTCAAAGTCACTGCCATTGGACTCGGTACCACGACGTGCCAGGCCTTCGATGGCTGCCATACGCGCTTCGAGCGCGGGCGAAATGCCATCGGCGCCTTCTAGGTCGCTTTCGTCACCATAGTCGGAGCCATCGTATTGCGAGGTTTGTCGACGATGATGCTTGGATCGTACCGATTGCTTTGGAGGACTGAGAGAACGTTCTCGCGTGGACTGTGGTGTAGTTCCGTTATGATCTAGTGGTGGAATTCCGTTCCTTTCATTTCTGGCATCGTAGTTTCCAACCTCCGGTGCCTCCTCTTCCATCTCCTCGCCTTCGTCTTCGTCAAATGCTTCTGCCAATTCGTCTGCCAGACTACCAAACCCATTGGAGATCTCTGATTCCACGCCGTTAGCCATGCCATAGTCAGCTCCGCGATCGTAAGAAGAGGTCAGTCGTGGCGTCAGGGGAGATGAGATCGAATATTGAGACGATCTGCGACTGACCGACCCTCTCTTTGAGAGGTATCCATTGCTTTGGGGGCTGGTCGATGTGAAGGATATATTGATACTGGTAGACGAAGATTTCCGGCGCCGGGTCGGTGTTCGTGGAGAGGACGGCATGACGACAGTGGAGAGATTAGCAATCGGTTGGGCAGGCTCTCAGCTGGTCTGGGTCCTAGGACTTGCGTCTGGCACAGAGTGCTGCGTACGTTATTCGGTCAGTTCTTGGAAGCAGTCGTGCCGGAAAGAGGACAGTATTTGGCTTCTTTGTCCGAAAAGGCTATTAGAAGTTTTCGGCAGACGGTAGCGTTGACTGCATTTATACCAGTAGTTTTCGAATCGTAAAACAAAGGGATTGATGCAGCAGACAAAGACGTCTTTATGAGCATCAAAAAGACCGAGTTACTGCTTGTCCCCACAGATTTAGGGTTGATGCCGGCGCCTACTTAGGCTCGGCTGCTCCCGCTATCAGATCTAGCGGCATCGGTCCCGCATCCGAATGACGATTTAGACTCAAAAACGCTTGGTCTTACTTTGCCCTTCGTGGACTTAGATTTCGGACGTCCAAAATTCGGCCGATACACATAGACGAGATGACCTCTCTTCGTGCCTTTCGTCCTCAAGATCTTCTGCGCATGAACCTCACGAACCTCGATCCTCTCACGGAAAATTACACCATAGACTTCTACCTCCACTACCTTAACAAATGGCC
>JAABUI010001179.1_pt1 | contig 15618 bp, 13 predicted proteins | sample 5559111 | NCBI WGS metagenome assembly JAABUI01 (sample SAMN10711870, study PRJNA513365) | rock metagenome | isolation source: Antarctica rocks | place: Antarctica: Victoria Land, Buttleship Promontory
CGGCCACCGCACCCAACCGCACGAACGCACTGTTGTTGCGCACGATGTCCTCCGACCCGAAAGGTGCTCCTGGGTGAGCACGCGTGGTCAACGTGCCGATCGATCGTGACCAGCAGGTGGCTCGGCCACTTCGGGAAGGTGGCCGACACGTGAACATGCTGAACGACGTTGCACGGGTTTGACGGTGGCGCGGCAGGACGCGCTCCCCGCAGATGGGTGTAGCCAACCGGACCCGCGCGCCGTCGCGGCACTCAGCCCAGCAGGTCGCGGTCGGCGGGGACGGCCGCGGTGATCCGCTCGGCGGCCCACCGGTCGGCGCGGTCGGCGGGGCTCAGCGCCCCGGCGTCCGGGCTGAGCACCAGCGACCCGTCGACGGCGGCGACCGCGAGCAGCTCGACGTAGGGCGAGCCCGGCATCGTCCCGGTCGACAACACCCGGTCCCCGGACCGCAGGCCGGCGACGTCGACGAGGGCGGCGGCGGCGGCGATCAGCGCCTCGTCGGACGGCCGCGGCGCGCGGGCGGGCGGCGCGAACCGGTCGCCGTGGGCGGCGACCTCGGCCGCGTAGTCCAGGACACCGCCGGGCAGCGGAACCGGCGACGGCGCGTTCATCGGCAGCAGCGGCGCCACCAGCACATCGGCCGCACCGGTGGCCAGCGCCGCAGCGACCCCGGCCGGCAGGGCCACCGCGACCGCGGGCGGGTCGGCCGCCGCGTTCGGGGCTGTGGTCGTCGCCTCGTCACCGGGTGTGTTCGCCACGAACTCGACGCCGACCCGGTTCGCCGCATCGGCCCACACCCCGGTCTGCCAGTGCGGTGGCAGCGCGGCCCAGACGACCGGGGCCGGGTCCGCGTCGACGGCCAGGCCGAGGTCGTCGACCAGCAGGTTCGCCGTCTTCGCCACCCAGGTCGCCCACGTGGCGCCGGTCAGGTCGATCCGGTCCGCCAGGTTCGGGTCCGGGTCGCCGCCAGCCGTCAGCGGGTCGGCGTAGTACGTCAGCAGCGGCCGCGCCGGGTCCGTCCGGATGCGTGCGTCCACCAGCTGCCAGGGCAGTTCCGTGCCGGGAGTCGTCACGCGGCGACCATAGGCAACGGCCGCCCCGCTAGGTCGCCGGCGGTCGTCGCCTCGGTGTCATGGGCGTTCCACGGTCGATCCCCAGTCGATCGCCGGCGACACCGATCACCAGCAGGCCGAGCAGCACGCCGGCCCGGAGCAGGGCCCGGTCGTGCGGCTGGCTGACGAGTGCATAGGACGGCAGCCAGAAGAACAGGCAGGTGCCGATCGTCAACCACGGCACGGCCCCGGCCAACAGCACCAGGTCGTAGACCGCAGTCCCCGTGACCAGCCCGGCGTCGTAGTAGTTCTTCGTGGCCGGATCGAGCAGCAGCCGGACGACGATCGCGAGCAGCAGGCCGGCCCCCCATCGGCCCCGGACGGCTGCGACGGCCACCACCAGCACGGCGGCGACCAGCTGCGTCGGGCGGTCCCACGTCGGCGTACCGGCCGTGTGCACCCCGAGGACGCGGATGACCGACGCGGCGTCGTTGGTGATCCGGAACCGGCCTGCACCGAGGGTTGCGGGGTCACCGACCACGAATGGCAGCCACGCGAGAGCGACCCCCCCGGCCCACGCGACGGCGGCCCGGCGGCGCTGCCCGGTGAGCAGCACCAGCGCAGCGAAGCCCGCGGCCCAGGGCTTGCAGTCCGTTGCGGCCGCCAGCAGTAGTCCGGTGAGCACTGGGCGATCCGCTCGGATGGCCCGCAGCGCCGCCACACCCAGCAGCAGGGCGAGCACGTCGTCGGGGTGGGCCCAGTGCACGGCGACCTCGCTCCAGACCGGGACCACCAGCAGCCCGACCACCAGCCACTCCCGGTCGGACCCGACCGAGCGGGTGGGCTGCAGTCGGCGGAGTTGGGCCATCAGGTACAGGCCGGCGGCCGACATGCACGCCATCGCGGCCAGCTCGCCGACGCGTCCGGACAGGACCAGGACGAACGGTGCGGCTGCGACGAAGGACAGCGGCCCGATCTGCAGTTCGGGGTGCCGGGCGTAGAGGTGCAGCGCCTCGGGGCTGAACAGCAGGCGGCTGCCGGTGACGAAGTAGTGCCAGCCGTACCCGGAGCCGACGTGGGCCAGGCCCCAGACGACGGTCCACACCGTGAGCACCCACCATCCGCGCGCCACCAGCCAGTCGAGGCCGCGCCACAGGACATCACCGCGGCGCCGGAGGGGCTCGGCAGCGTCCAGCTGCGTCACTGGCGAGCAGGACACTGTCTTCCCCCGATTCCGGCGACGGACGGCCGCCGACTCCCGGTCCGGCCACCGGACCCGACCCGTCCCGAACGGTAGGAGAGATGAAGGCACAGGGCCCTCCCGCGCCGGCAAAGGCTCGGCAACAGTGGGCAAGCGGGTCCGGTCGACGAGACCGCGTCGACGCACTGCAGGGTCGCCATGCTTGCGAGGTCGGTAGCGTGCCCCGCGGCCGGTGGGTCGTCCGCACCGGAGCCGGCGAGCGCCGGGGGCGGGCCGAGGAGAGGTGCGGACGTGACCGAGGCGGTCATCCTGGTCGGCGGCAAGGGGACCCGACTGCGGCCGCTGACCGTCAACACGCCCAAGCCGCTGCTGCAGGTCGGCGGCGTCCCGTTCCTGGCCCACCAGCTGGCGCAGCTGCGCGAGGCCGGCATCGTCCACGTCGTGCTGGCCACCTCCTACCGCGCCGAGGTCTTCGAGCAGACGTTCGGGGACGGGTCCGCGCACGGCGTGCAGCTGGACTACGTGGTCGAGACCGAGCCGCTGGACACCGGCGGGGCGATCCGCAACATCGCCGGCGCGCTCACCGGCGGACCCGGCGACGCGGTGGTGGTCCTCAACGGCGACATCCTGTCCGGCCACGACCTGACGGCCCAGCTGGCGGTGCACGCCGAGTCCGACGCGGACGTGACGCTGCACCTGATCGAGGTGGAGGACGCCCGGGCGTTCGGCTGCGTGCCGGTCGACGAGCGCGGGTTCGTCACCGCGTTCCTGGAGAAGATGGCCGAGCCGGTGACCAACGTCGTCAACGCCGGCTGCTACGTCTTCCGCCGCTCGGTGGTCGACGCGATCCCGGCCGGCCGGCGGGTGTCGGTGGAGCGGGAGACGTTCCCCGGCCTGCTGGCCGCCGGCGCCGTGGTCCGCGGCTACGTGGAGTCGGCCTACTGGCGTGACCTCGGCAACCCGACCGCCTACGTGGAGGGCTCGGCGGATCTGGTCCTCGGGCGGCTGCCCAGCGCCGCGCTGCCCGGCCCGGTGGGCGAGGCGCTCGTACTGTCCGGCGCGCGGGTCGCGCAGTCGGCGATCGTGCACGGTGGCTCGGTCGTCGCGGCCGGCGCGGTCGTCGGCCCGGGCGCGACCGTGGACGCCTCGGTCCTGCTCGACGACGCGGTGGTCGGTGAGGGGGCGGTGGTCCGCCGCTCCACGGTCGGTGCCGGCGCACGGGTCGGCGCACGGACGACGGTGACCGACGCGGTAGTGGGCGACGGGGCGGACGCGGGCGTCGACAACGAGCTCGCTGCCGGACTGCGTCTGTGGACCGGGGCGGTGCTGGCCGATCACACCGTCCGGTTCGCCGGCGAGGGCTGAGGACCGGACGGGGCGAGCCGGTACCAGCAGGCGGCGGCCGTTCCGGCCCGGGCCGAAGCCGTCCAGGACCATTGCGGCGAGCCGGGTCCCAGACGTGGTGGTGGGCATCCACTCGGCCCCGCGACAGGCCCGTGGGAGCATCGCTCACCGGCGCAGTCGCAGCCCGGACATCCCGCCGTCCACCTCGACCACCGTGCCGGTCGTCGCCGACGCGGCCGGCCCCGCCAGGTAGGCCACGGCGGCGCCGACCTCGTCGGCCGTGACCAGACGGCCCATCGGCTGCCGGGCGGCGAGGGCGGCCCGCTCGGCCGCCGGGCGGCGAGGGCGGCCCGCTCGGCCGCCGGGTCGGCCGCGGCCGCGAGCAGCCGGCCGACCCAGGGTGTGTCCGCGGTCCCGGGAGCCACCGCGTTCACCCGGATGCCGTCGGCCAGGTGGTCCGCCGCCATCGCCCGGGTGAGCGAGAGCACCGCTCCCTTGGTCGCCGAGTACAGCGCGCGGTCCGGCAGACCGGCCGTCGCGGCGATCGAGCAGGTGTTGACGATCGCGGCGACCGGGGACTTCCGCAGGTGCGGCAGCGCCGCCCGGGACACCCGGACCATCCCGACCACGTTGACGTCGAAGACCCGGTGCCACTCGCGGTCGTCGTTGTCCGCGACAGTTCCCGCCGCGCCGATCCCCGCGTTGTTGACCACTACGTCGAGCCGGCCGAACCGGTCGACAACGGACGAGACCGCCGCTCGAACCGACGGGTCGTCGGCGACATCACAGCGGACCGCTAGCAGTGCCGGGTCCACGCCGTCCGTGCTCAGATCGAGCACCGCAACGGTCATGCCGTCGGCGAGCAGTGCCCGCGCGGTGGCCAGACCGATCCCCGAGGCCCCACCGGTGACGATCGCTACGGGTTCGTCCGTGGTCATGCCGTCCTCCGGTCGGTCGTCTCGGTCCGGGCCGTCCCGCCGGCGTCTTCGGCTTCGCCGGGTCCGACCATCTCGTCGAGCCCGGTCCGGGCATGATCCGCCGGCCCCGACGCGGCGAGCATGGATACCAGCCACTGCTCGACGCCGGCGATGTGCACGGTCGCCGCCGCGCGGGCGAGCTCGGCGTCGCCGGACCCCAAAGCGTTCACGATCCCGGCATGCTCGACCAGTGTGCGTTCGGTGCTCCCGGCCTCGGACAGACCGCGCCAGACGCGCAGCCGGACCGTCGGTGCGGCCAGCCCGTCGAGCAGCGGTACGAGGACGGCGTTCCCGGCGGCCCGGGCGATCGTGCGGTGGAAGGCGAGGTCGGTCGCCACCAGGTGCTCGACGTCGGCACCGTCCATCCCCGAGGCGACCATCGCGCGCAGCTCGGCGAGTTCCCGCGTGCTGATGCGCGTCGCGGCCAGCGCCGTCGCGGCAGGCTCGAGGATCCGCCGAACCCGCACGACGTCGAGGACCGCGTGGTCGGTCTGCAGGTCGACCGCGAACTCGAGGGCGTCCACCACGAGTCCGGGACCGAGGTCGGTCACGTAAGTCCCGTCCCCCTGGCGGGTGTCGAGGACCCGCAGGAACGAGAGCGCCCGGACCGCCTCGCGCAGCGACGTCCGGGACAGCCCGAGCACGGTCGCCAGGTGCCCCTCCGGCGGCAGCCGGTCGCCGGGTGAGAGAGCACCCGTCACGATCATATCCTTGATGCGGGCGATCGCCTCGTCGGTGACGCTGGTGCGACCGGCCGGGACCACGGGTGTCACCGGCCACCCAGCCCGGACAGCGCGATCCCGCGGACGAGGTACTTCTGCAGCGCCAGGACAAGCAGGACGGTCGGCGCCATGGAGATCGTGGCCGCGGCCATCAGCAGCTGCCACTGCTGCCCGTTCTGGCCGAGGAACAGCTGCAGGCCGAGCGGCACGGTGACGTGGTCGGTGTCGTTGATGATGATGAGCGGCCACAGGAAGCTGTTCCAGTAGGCGATGAAGGTGAACACCCCGAGCACCGCAAAGGCCGGCGCGGCGATCGGCGCGATGACAGCGGTGAGGATCCGGACGTGGCCGGCACCGTCGATCTTCGCCGCCTCCTCCAGTTCCAGGGGGATGGTGAGGAAGAACTGCCGCAGCAGGAAGGTGCCGAAGGCGGTGAACGCCCACGGCAGGATCAGCGCTTGGAACGAGTTGACCCAACCGAGCCGCTGCATGATGAGGAACATCGGGATGACGATGATCTCCTGCGGCACGATCAGCGTGCTCAGGTAGAGCAGGAACAGGCCGTCCCGGAACCGGAAGCGAAGCCGGGCGAAGGCGTACGCGGACATCGCCGAGGTGACCACGGTGATCAGCGTCCCGATCGAAGCGACGAGCAGGGTGTTGAGGATGAACCGGCCGAACGGCAGATAGCTCCAGGCGGCTGTGAAGTTGCCCCACTCGACGTCCGAGCCGAAAAGCTTGGGTGGGGTGGTGAACACCTCGGCACCGGGCTTGAGCGCCGACAGGACCATCCAGATCATCGGGGCCAGGAACAGCAGGGCGACCAGCGTCAACAGCACCTGCGAGACCACCGGCCCAATCCGCGGTCGACGCCTGTCCGGCCCGTTCCGGCGACTCACCTGCGGGTCGGCCCGGTTGGCTGCCGGAAGCGGCCCTGTCCCGACCGCCTCACTGGTCATAGTGCACCCACTTCTTCTGGCCGATGAACTGGAAGACCGTGATGGCCATGATAAACACGAACAGGATCCATGCGACCGCTGACGCGAGCCCCAGCTTGTAGAACTGGAATCCCTGCTGGTACAGGTACAGCACCATCGTGGTCGTGGTGTCGCCCGGTCCACCCCCGGTGAGCACGAACGCCTGCGCGAACACCTGGAAGGAGGAGATCAGTGTCAGGACGACGGCGAAGAAGATGGCCGGGGACAACAGTGGCAGGACCACGCGGAAGAACCGGGCGAAGGCGCCCGCACCGTCGATGGCGGCAGCCTCGGTCAGTGAGGCCGGGACCGCGTCGAGGGCGGCGGAGAACACGAGCATGTTATAGCCGAAGCCCTGCCAGATCGACAGGCAGACCACCGCCGGCATCGCCCACACGGTCGACCCGAGGAAGTTCGGCGCCGGATGACCCAGCCACGACTGCGACAGGGAGTCCAGCAGCCCGTTCGGGGTGAACAGGAGGCCGAAGATCGCAGCGTTCGCGACGACCGGGGTGACGGCGGGGATGAAGAACACGGTCCGGTAGAAGCGCCGGCCCTTGATTCGCGGACCGATCCACACCGCGATGCCGAGCGAGATCATGATGTTGAGCGGGACGTAAAGGACCACGAACAGCAGCGTGTTGAGGATCGCGGTCCGGAACGCGCCGTTGCTGACCAGCTCGCGGTAGTTCGCCAGGCCGTTGAAGGAATGGTTGCCGATGACCGGCCAGTCGAAGAAGCTCAGCAGCAGTGAGGCGACGATGGGGAAGGCAGTGAAGGCCAGCAACCCGAGTAGGCTGGGCGCGAGGAACCCGATCGCCGGCCGGCCGTCGCCGCGCCGCCGACCGGCCGACCGGCGGCCCCCGGTAGTGGTGGCGGTCTCGATGGTGGCCGGACCCTGGACGCTGACCGGCATCGCCATCTGCCATTCCCCTCTCGACGGCTCCCGCTTACCGCTTACCGCTTACGGCTTACCGTTTCCTCGCCTCGACGCAACCCGGTCCCGCTTCGCCTCGACCCGGTGCACCGGTCCAGCGGCCCGCGTCAGGAACCGCCCTGGGCCTGGGTCTGTGTCAGGAGCGAGTCGACCTTCGCTTGGCCGTTGAACGCGGACACCCCGTACCGGGAGAACGTGCTGTTCACCTGCTGCCAAGTGGGGGTCGTCCGGAATGGCACCGAGTTTTTCAACGAGTAGTTCATGACAGGCTTCACGTCGGTGACCTTGTTGCCGGTGTACCAAGAGTCCTGCTGGGCGATTCGCGCGGGGAACGCGCGGCCCAGGTCGCCCAGGTACGCCTCGGCCTCCGTGCCGGTCATCACGGTGACCGCCTTGAAGGCCGCATCCTGGTTCTTGCAAGTCTTCGTCACGCCGAAGCCCGAACCGTCGGTCCACGTTTTTGACCCCGCCGCCCCCGTGGGCATCGGGGCGATACCGACCTTGAACTTCGCCAGTGCTCGGGAGTTGATAAGGTCCCAGGGGCCGTCCAGCGTCATGTAGGCGTTCCCGGCGAGGAACTGGTTGGCACTGGCCGAGGCCGAGTTCGCGGTGGGGATCGCGGCGGCGACCTTCTCCTTGGTGATCAGATCGGAATACCACTGCGCGGTCTTGCGCCAGGCGGGCGTGTCCATGGCGAGCTTGCCCGAGCCGTCCACGGCAGCCTCGCCCGACTCGCTCAGCGTCCAGGGCATGACGGCGCCGATGTCGCTGCCCGCGAAGAAGCCGTACTTCGGCGCCTTGGTCAGCGCTCTGGCGTCGGCTAGGAACTCCGCCGTCGTCCAGCCGGTAGACGGCTCCTTCAAGCCCGCGGCCTTGAATGCGTCGACGTTGTAGAACACCATGAACGGCCCGACGTCGTAGGGCAACGCGACCTGCTTGCCGCCGACCTGCAGTCCCTGGGTGATGCTGGGGACGAAGTCCGAGGCCTTGACGCCCGCCTTGGCCATGAGGTCGTCCAGCGGGAGCAGAAGGTCCGCGAACTGGGGTGCGCGTTGTCCCTGCAGTCCGATCACGCACGGGGCCTGCCCGCTGGCCGCCTGGGTGGTCAGTTTCGTCCAGTAGTTGTTGAAGTCGGTCGTCTGGAAGTCCACGGTGATGTCCGGGTACTTCTTGGTCACCATCTCGCCCACGTGCTTCCAGGCGTTGACCTCGTCGTTGGACCCCGACCACATGAACCAGGTCAGCTTGGTCGCGCCGCCGGTCGTCGACTGGCCGCCTCCGCTGCCGCCCCCGCCGCACGCGGCGAGAGCGATCGTTGCCGCGGCCAGCGCGACGGCCCGGGTGAAACGAGAACGGATGCGCATACCCACTCCTCGGAACGTCGTCGTTCGCGCGGACCCGGAGGGTCGACGCCGGGTCCAGGAGCACCAGACCTCGGATGAGTGAGTCTGCGTACCGCGAGCCGAGGTGTCAATGACTACAGCGAGCTCGCGACTGCACGAGCGCCTGTGGTTGTCCAGCCGTGATCGGTGTGCTCCTATGGCATCGAGAGCTCTGAGGTCTGGGTCGGGACGATGCGGAGGTCACGTGACCAGCACCAGCGATGGCGGCCTGATCACGGCCGTGACCGCGGAGGACATCCGGTTCCGGACCTCGATCGCACTCGACGGGTCCGATGCGATGAACCCGGACCCGGACTACTCCGTGGCCTATGTGGTGCTGCACACCGACCTGCCGGGGGCGCCGGAGGGACACGGGTTCACCTTCACTTGCGGCCGCGGCACCGAGGTTGTCGTCGCGGCGGTGCGCGCCCTGGAACACCTGGTGCTCGGCACACCGGTGAGCCGGCTCCGGACCGACATGGGCGGCTTTGCCCGCCACCTGGTCTCCGACTCGCATCTGCGGTGGCTCGGTCCGGAGAAGGGCGTCATTCACCTGGCCACGGCCGCGGTCGTCAACGCCGCCTGGGATCTGTGGGCCAAGCTGGAGGCCAAGCCGGTCTGGAAGCTGCTGGTCGATCTGACTCCCGAGCAGGTCGTCGACCTGGTGGACTTCCGGTACATCGACGACGTGCTCAGCCGCGAGGACGCCCTGGAGCTGCTGCGGGCGCGGGCCCCGGGCAAGGTCGACCGGGAGCGCCGGCTGCGCGAGCGCGGGCCCCGTGCCTACACGACCTCGGCCGGGTGGCTGGGCTACTCCGACGAGAAGATGGACCGGCTGCTCCGGGAGGCGGTGGCGGACGGCTTCGACCACGTCAAGCTCAAGGTCGGCCACGATCTCGCCGACGACGTCCGGCGGTGCGCGCTGGCCAGGCAGGTCATCGGCCCGGAGCGGCGGCTGATGGTGGACGCCAATCAGGTCTGGGGTGTCGAGGAGGCCGTCACCTGGGTCACCACACTGAAGGAATTCGACCTGTGGTGGGTCGAGGAGCCGACCAGCCCGGACGACGTGCTCGGCCACGCCGCGATCGCGCGCGCCGTGGCGCCGGTCAGGGTTGCGACCGGTGAGCACGTGCAGAACCGGGTGGTGTTCAAGCAGCTGCTGCAGGCCGGGTCCATCGCGGTCTGTCAGGTCGACGCCTGCCGCGTCGCCGGGGTCAACGAGGTCGTCGCGATCCTGCTGCTGGCGGCGAAGTTCGGGGTGCCGGTCTGCCCGCACGCCGGGGGCGTCGGGCTCTGCGAACTCGTGTCACATCTCGCCGTCTTCGACGAGATCGCCGTAGGCGGCGACCATCCGGACCGGGTCGTGGAGTACGTGGAGCACCTGCATGAGCACTTCGTCGAACCGACGCGGGTCGTGGATGCCCACTACGTGCTCCCGAGCCGACCGGGCTACGCCACGATGCTGCCCGAGTCGCGCGCCCGGCACCGCTTCCCCGACGGCCCGGTCTGGGCCGACCCGCAGCGACAGGAGACCGTGTGATCCCGACCGCCGACCCCGACCGGATCGCGGAGTTCCGCGAGCAGCGGTTCGGCCTGTTCGTGCACTGGGGCCTGTACTCGATGGCCGCCCGGCACGAGTGGGTCAAGAACCGCGAGCGGCTCACCGACGCGGACTATCAGCCCTACTTCGACCACTTCGATCCCGATCTGTACGAACCGGGCTCTTGGGCCGACGAGGCCGCTGCGGCGGGGATGCGGTACGCGGTGCTGACCACCAAGCACCACGAGGGTTTCGCTCTATGGGACTCCGCGCTGACCGACTACAAGGCGACGCGGACCCCCGCGGGCCGGGACCTGGTCGGCCCGTTCGTGACCGCGTTCCGCCAACGTGGGCTGGGTGTCGGCTTCTACCATTCGCTGATCGACTGGCACCACCCGGACTTCCCGATCGACGGTGTCCACCCCCAGCGGGACCTGCCCGATGACGAGGTCGGCGCTCTGAACGCCGGTCGCGACGTTGGGCGGTACGCGGACTACCTGCACGGGCAGGTCGAGGAGTTGCTGACCCGCTACGGGACGGTCGACACCGTGTGGTTCGACTTCTCCTACGACGACCCACGCCTGGACTTCACCCGGCGCTGGCCGGGCAAGGGCGCGGCGGACTGGCGATCGACGGAGCTGCTCGCACTGGTGCGCCGGCTGCAGCCGAGGGCACTCGTCAACGACCGGTTGGGCATCCCCGGTGACTTCACGACCCCCGAGCAGTACCAGCCCTACGGGCCGATGGCGGTCGACGGACGACCGGTGGTGTGGGAGGCGTGCCAGACCATCAACGGCAGCTGGGGATACGACCGGGACAACCTGGACGCGAAGCCGGTGGACCTGCTGGTCAGGATGCTCGTCGACACCGTTGCGAAGGACGGCAACCTGCTGCTCAACGTGGGTCCGGACGCCCGAGGCGAACTCGACCCGCAGGCCCGGGCCTCGCTGCGGGGGATCGCTGAGTGGATGCGCTTACACGGGCGGTCGATCCACGGCGCCGGGCCGAGTGCGTTCGCGCCGCCGCCCGACGTCCGCTACACCCAGCGCGGCAATCGGCTCTACGTCCACTGTTTCGCCTGGCCGTTCGGATACCTGCACCTGCCCGGGCTGGCCGGCCGCGTCCGCTACGCACAGCTGCTCAACGACGGCTCGGAGATCGACCGCCTCGAACTTGGGCCCGGGGCGGCCGGCGGGCACACCCGTCCCGGTGGGGTCCCGGCGGGGACGCTGTCGCTACGCCTGCCCGTCCGGGCGCCGGCCGTAGCGGTGCCGGTGATCGAACTGTTCCTCGACGGCCGGGCAGCTGGTCCGACCGGTGGCTGAGGACGTGGCGGCCGTGATCGCGCTGCGTGAGCAGATCCTGCGCCGCGTCGACGAGGGAATCGCCGCCGGCCCGTTCACCCCCGACTGGACGAGCCTGCAGGGCTACCGGGTACCGGACTGGTACAGCGACGCGAAGTTCGGCATCTTCGTGCACTGGGGGCCCTATTCCGTTCCCGGGTTCGCCAACGAGTGGTACCCGCGGGAGATGTACCGGCGGGGCACCGAGGTCTTCGACCACCACCGGGCGACCCACGGCGCCCAGGATGTCTTCGGCTACAAGGACTTCCTGCCCGCATTCACCGGATCGCAGTTCGACCCTGTCGGCTGGGCGAGCCTGTTCCGGCGGGCAGGCGCCCAGTTCGTCGTACCGGTGGGCGAGCACCACGACGGGTTCCCGATGTACGAGACGGGGCTGACCAGGTGGAACGCGGCACGACTGGGTCCGCGGCGCGACGTCGTCGGCGAGCTGTCCGACGCGGTGCGGGCGCAGTCGATGATCGCGGGGGTCTCCAGCCACCGCGCCGAGCACTGGTGGTTTTTCAACGGAGGCATGAGCTTCGACTCCGACGTCCGCGACCCTGCCTACGCGGATCTGTACGGCCCCGCACAGCGGGAGGAACTGCGCCCGACTGAACAGTTCCTGGAGGACTGGCTCGCCCGGACCGTGGAGCTGGTCGAACACAACGACCCGCAGCTGGTGTGGTTCGACTGGTGGATCGAGCAGCCGGCCTTCCAACCATGGCTGACCCGGTTCGCGGCCTGGTATTACAACCGGGCGGTCGCCCGAAACCGGCCGGTGGCGATCAACTACAAGTTCGACGCCTTCGCCGACGGCACCGCCGTGTATGACATCGAGCGCGGGCAGAACTCCGGGATCCGGCCGATGCTGTGGCAAAACGACACCTCGGTCGCGGTGCGGTCCTGGGGCTGGGTCAACGGCCAGGTGTACAAGGACATCCGGGACGTCCTCGGCGACCTGATGGACGTCGTGAGCAAGAACGGCGTGCTGCTGCTGAACGTCGGTCCCCGGGCGGCCGGGTCATTCGAGCCCGAGGAACGTCGGCTGCTGCTGCAGATCGGGGACTGGCTGGCCGTGAACGGGGAGGCCGTCTACGGCACGACGCCGTTCACCACGGCCGGTGAGGGCCCGACCGAGGTCGCGGACAGCTTCCTCAGCGACGAGGGCCGGACATCGTTCTCGGCCGCGGACATCCGCTTCACCACCAGGGGCGACCTCGTCTACGCCACCGCACTGGACTGGCCGGCGGACGGAGCACTGCTCATCGCCAGTTTTGCCCAGGGATCACCGCACCTACCCGGGCCCGTCGGGACCGTCGAGCTGCTCGGCACACCGGGTGAGCTGGTTTTCGACCACGGCCCGGACGGGCTGCGGGTCCGATTGCCCGACCGGCCTGACGGTTCGGTCCTGCCCGCGCTGCGGATCAGTCCGGCGACTCGTGCCCCCGACGCGCGGCGGCGGCGGCTGCGCAACTGAGCGCTTGTGCTACGGGGTCGGCACGTCGGGGGCGAGCAAGCCCGCGCCCCGCAGGCGCTCCCACAGCTGCGTCGGGACCGGGCTGGACATGGCGCCGACGTCGCCCGTCACCTCGGCCGGGCTGCGCATCCCGACCAGCACGCTCACGACCGCCGGGTGCCCGAGCGGGAACTGCAACGCCGCGGCCGGCAGCGGGACGCCACTGGCCCGGCAGATGTCGGCGATCGCCCGGGCTCGGGCCAGGACGGCTGGGGGCGCCGGCTGATAGTTCCACGTCGCGTCGTCCGGCGGGGAGTCGGCGGCCAGCAGCCCGGAGTTGAACGCCGCAGCCGCAACCACCCCGACCTCCCGGCGCTGACAATGGTCGAGCAAACCATGCACGGACTCCTGCTCCAGCAACGTGTAACGACCGGCCAGCAGCACGAGATCGAGATCTGTGCTCTGGACGAACCGGGACGCCAGCTGCCACTGGTTGATTCCCACGCCCACTGCGCCGACGACACCCTCGTCCCGCATCGCGCACAGTGTCGGCAGGGTCTCGCGCTCCACCTGCTCGGGCAGGCCATCCGCCTGGTCCGGATCGTGGACATAGACGATGTCCACGCGGTCCAGACCGAGGCGGTCCAGACTGTCGGACAGGCTGCGCCACATACCGGACGGGGAGTAGTCCAGCTCGCGGCGCATAGGGACGCTGACCGCGAAGCCGGCCGCCTCGTCGCTGCCCGTCCGCGGATCGGGGACGAGCAGCCGACCGACCTTGGTAGACAGGACGTACTCGTCCCGCGGGTAACGGGAGAGCGCCGCTCCGAGTCGGCGTTCGGCGAGGCCGAGCCCGTAGTGCGGGGCAACGTCGAAGTAGCGGATCCCTGCCGCCCACGCCGCGTCCACCATGGACCGGGCGTCATCGTCAGACATCGCGGTGTACAGGTTGCCCAGTGCCGCCGCCCCGAACGACAACGCGGTCAGCCGGGTACCGGTTCGGCGGACGACCCGGGTCAGCAGCTGATCGCTCACGGCAGGACGGTACGCCGATGTGACCGCGACCACCGGACGACCTCGCCTGAGCGAGAGCATGAGTCTCGGGTGCCCACCCACTGTTTCCGGACGGACTCACTTACTCTTGACGGGCGTGTCGGCGTTCCCTAGCGTCGACCCGGGAGGCGCTGGTCGGCACGCCGTCCGTACGAGCGTGTGCCGAGGGTTCCCCGGCCGTGCGGTGCCGGTCGACCGACGTGGAACCGGGGGGGGGGTGTGGGCCGATGACCGCAGTCCGGTACGCGTCCGTCATCGGTGTACCGCCAGAGACCGTCGACCGGTACGAGGAGCTGCATCGCGCTGTCCCACCGCAGGTGCTGGCGGCGATCGCCCGCTGCAACATCACCAACTACTCAATCTACCGCCACGGCGATCTGCTGTTCAGCTACTTCGAGTACACCGGTGCGGACTACGAGGCCGATGCGGCGAACATGGCTGCTGATCCCGCGACCCAGGCCTGGTGGGCCCTGTGCACGCCGCTGCAGGTGTCGGTCGACGGTCCGAGCACCGCGACGTCGTGGAAGCCGATCCCGGAGCTGTTCCATGTCGACTGACGCCCGGTTCGGCCCTATCAGGTGACCGGTTCCCGCGAGATCCGGCTGGCCTATGGCGTGGACGGGCTGGTGGTGACGGTGCCCGCGACCGCGACCGTGGTGCGACCACTGTCCGCGCCGGCTGTCGCCGACCCGGCCGCCGCGCTGCGCGACGCGCTCCGGCGCCCGGTCGCCGGGGCCCCGCTGCGGGACCGCGTCCGACCCGGGCAGACGGTCGCCATCGCGATCTGCGACCCGACGCGCCCGCAGCCACGACAGCTGATGGTCGAGGCGGTGCTGGACGAACTCGACGGGCTGGTCCGCCCCGAGGACGTCACGGTCCTCATCGCCACGGGAACCCACCGGGCTACCACCGATACCGAACTGCGAGCGATGCTCGGCGAGCAGCTGCTCTCCCGGGTGCGGGTCGTGGACCACGACAGCCGGGACGACGCGTCGCTGGCATGGTGCGGTCGGTTGGGCGCCGACGTGCCGGTGTGGCTGAACCGTGACTGGGTGCGGGCCGATGTCCGGATCACCACCGGCTTCGTCGAGCCGCACTTCTTCGCCGGGTTCAGCGGGGGCCCGAAGATGGTCGCCCCCGGCCTGGCCGGGTTGGAGACCGTGCTGACGCTGCACGACGCGCGCCGCATCGGCAGTCCCCAGGCCACGTGGGGCATCTGCGAGGGCAACCCGGTGCACGACGACGTCCGCGCGATAGCCGCGGCGACCGGGGTGAGCTTCGCTCTCGACGTCGTCCTGGACAGCGACCAGCGCATCGTCGCGGCGTTCGGCGGGGACGTGCTCGCCATGCACGCGGTCGCCCGCGAGCGCGTACGGGCGACCGCGATGGTCGCGGTGCCGGACCGGTTCGACGTCGTGGTGACCACGAACTCCGGGTACCCGCTGGACCAGAACCTGTACCAGGCGGTCAAGGGGATCTCGGCGGCGGCCGAGGTGGTCCGGGACGCCGGCACCATCATCTGTGCGGCGCAGTGCCGCGACGGCTTCCCCGACCACGGCGGTTTCCGCGACGTGCTCGCGTCGGCGCCGACCCCGCAGGCGCTGGCAGCGATGATCGCCGGTCGGGACCGTACC
>JAABUI010001181.1_pt1 | contig 15596 bp, 21 predicted proteins | sample 5559111 | NCBI WGS metagenome assembly JAABUI01 (sample SAMN10711870, study PRJNA513365) | rock metagenome | isolation source: Antarctica rocks | place: Antarctica: Victoria Land, Buttleship Promontory
CTGTGTGTTTGCTGGCAGCACTGACCTTACGCCAGATGCGGTCGACTGAAGAATACTTCTTGCCCTCTTGAGGCAGCTGCTGCAGGATGTCTGGGCTGCTGAAGATGGGCTCCAGGTACATCCAGGTGCGCTGCAGTGCCAGCCACTCATCTATGACCTCGCTGACCAGGCTCAGCTGGGCTTCCCACCGCATCAGCCGCTCCTCAAAGGGCTTCTTGTAGGGGCTGAACGCCATGCTCTGTGTCATGACTGCAAGCAGACCCAGGCGTGCTTGTCTGCCAAGAGTGGACTGAGAGAAACATGGAGTTGAGCTGTGAAGCTGACAGTGGGGACCAAGAAGGCCATGATGTTTGATGCCACCGCAGAGAGCGATGGTGTGATCAGCTATGCACAAACAGCAAAGTATCAGTAGCTCGTGATCAAGTGAAGCCGGGGATACATGTACCAGCTTCTACAGAAGTGCTTGGGGATTGGTCACGCAACACATGGCAGTGCAGCCAAGAATCAGTTCACTGCCATCTGCAAAGTGCAACCATAGTCGGGCACACTAATCACAGCAACATGATGGGCAAGACTACGACATGGGATGCCGGATGCAGGCTGACTGCTTGCAGAGGGAGCGCACCTATGTGGTCATCCAGCTGCTGCAACACAGCCTCATCCAGCTTGATGACAAAGGTGCCAGTGTCCCGGTATTCCAGGACAGTGATCTCTGCGGTGGCCCATTCAGCGGCCATCTTGTCCAGCGCCACCTCAATACTGGACTCCTTGCCTGCTACCTCAGAGACCTGCAGCCAGCATATTTCTGCAGAGAAAAGAAAATAAAAGGAAATACTACACCTTCCGGCGTCAATTCAATGAGAAGCCAAGTATCATACTGGGCTGCCCAGCACTTGCAGACAACTGTCACTTCAAAGCGCAATGTAAGGGTTCAAGCTGCAGCTGAAGTCTGTTGGCATAATACTGGGCTGCTGTTCGGCAAGTGAGGACAAGATCTCTGCACGCTTTTTACAGTACACCATGTACATCACTGGAAGGCTGAGGTTGCAGCCAGTGTGCAAAGCAGCAGCAAACAGCAGTTGAAAATGCACAAGGTTGTTGGCTTGCATGGAGAAAGGCACTTTTTGTATGGTGTCCAGATGGTCCATCAGGTGCATGTCCAGAGCCTTGGACAGGACAAAGTCCTTGTCTGGCTTGAGAGTCATGACCAGCTGCTCAGACAGCTGCTGCCAGTGCCGCTCCCGCATGCCTGGCTGCCGCAAAGCCTGCATGCTTGCATTTTCGAACGGTAAAGGAAGTGTATATAATGTAAAGCTCAGCAGACAGTCTTGACAACGATGTGCATGCATTGCTTGATTTGTAGGTACAAACATGCTGGTATCTGTACCATACAGTTACAACCAGCAACAGTAGTGTTCACCTTCTCGATACGTGTCGAGGCAGGTGCATGCATGGCAAACCACCAATGTTGTACTGGCTGAAAGCTGTGTGGACAACTGCATGGCTTGAAAAAGCAATCAGGTCAGGTCAATTTAGCTTTGTTTCTTGTGAGCCACACTGAAAAGGTGCATGTCTCACAATGCTAACAAGTGTGCCAGTATAGCCATGCAGTACAAGAGCTTACCACCAATAGCGGCACAACTTTCTGGAACTCCTCGATTTCAGCTTTGATTGTCTCACAGTTGGTGGCATAGGCTTGCAGGCCACGTTGGGCAAAGGCTTTGCCAGTCTTGTGCATGGTGCGCACATTGCTGGCAACTTCCTTCTCCACTGCCTCTCCATCTAGCTTGTTCATGGCATCGTGCATCCACGCTTTATGATGCTCCTGCGCGTTGCAGTAGCCCATGAGCAGCAACCATGTAGCGTCGCATTCCAACAGAGTGAGTAAGCAATGCAATAACACATTTCCAGGAACTATTCTATGTTGTACCATTTACTGCATGCAGGCTGCATGCCAGGGACATATGAACTCATCCGGCAAGATCAGACCATGAGGCAAGTGCAACTAGCATTGACATGCGTGCAACGCGTTTCGCAGCTGATACAGCTGTAGTAGTCAAGAGGCGCTGCGGCATTGGTTGCAATTGGTGCAGCGACAATCTATACTGCATTGCAGCACCTGTAAAACCTGGCATGGATTCAGGGTCTCTACGAAGCAAGTGTCACGTATGATGATAAGCTTGTTGGGGCCAAGGACATTGTATTGTTGCACACCTTCCAAGCAGCTGCAATGCTCCAGAACTGCTGATATGGCTCAAAGCTCTCCCACAGCTTCTTGACTTCGCTATAGTCTGTGGTAGGCTTCCCAAACAAAGCCTCGCGGCTGTTGTACAGACCTGCATCTTTCTCAGCCTGCTTCAACCTTGCAGCCAGAGCTGAAACCTGCAATGCAAGACAGTGTGCAATTTCTAGTCTGGTGCTTCTGGCATGGTGCAGTAGGGCACAGGAACAATAAAGATGGAGGCAACAACCAAGAGGGAGTGATAATTAAACATGGAAATGCCAGAACAGGGGCGCTCATTAAAATAGGGAAGCACAGTGCTGTCATCATGGTGTCGTGGGTCTCTAAGGATCCTAGCAACGGAGCAGTGCTGTGGAATCAGCAAGCTGAGTTGATGACAACGTGCCAATACAGCATAGGGACTTGCCATAAGTCTGTGATAGGTAGCTGACAAACCTTGTTCTGCATGGTGTAAGTTTCTGGACAGAGAGGTTACCTCTTCAGCCACAGCAGTTGCAGCAGACATGTCTGTGTAGGATTGCATCGCCGCAACTGCCTGGTCCAGGTCAACAATGCTGGCCTGGAAGGCGCTCTGCTCTGACTGCTGCACTTCTTCGTACTTCTTGGTTTCTGCCTCTGATGCCTGCACACAAGGCATTTTCAGATTGCAATGCTCCTGACATTCCATCATATGGGCTCACTTGTGCAACAGCAACATCTGTTATCACCCTCGTGACTTCTCAGGCATGCTCAAATGTACATAGATTATTGACGTAACCAGCCTAACAATGTGAACTGCATGGGCGAGCCCAGCAAAAAGAGGTGGCGAGTGTTTGACAGGCCAACTTGAAGTATTTAGTTAGCACAAGCTAGCACGATTTGTCAGCACAGCACTCTGGAAACAAAGCTTGGTCATAGAGACATTGTAATGCTCACACATGCACAACTGAGCCAACATGCAGGAAGGCTTACACTCAAGGCAGCTTCCTTGAAACGCTCTATCCTAGTGGGCCAAGCCTCTCCAGCGGCTTTTTCTCTGGCATCCTCATCCGGTAGAGAATAGCGCATGTTCTCCAGCGCTCCATACCAGCTCTGCATCAAGCTTCAGCCAATTCAGATCAGCAAGCACAGTGTGACAGCAACTGGAGCATGCTAAGTGCAAGCTGGAGGTATTGGAGTATAAGACTGTTGCTTCAGCAGTGGCAATCGGGGTGGCGCCTCCTGTTGATGCCCAGTAATGTTGTGATGGTGGCGGAGTAGAAACGATGGCAGTGGTGGTGGTTGTGGTGTTGGTGGTGGTGTAAGTGATGGTGGCGGTGGTGGTAGCGGTATTGTGCAAGAGCAACTGTTGTTTGCACAATGAACTATCCACTAGCTTGCACAATGGCAGCTGTACAGCAGAAGCACTGCTGAGGTGAATTACAAAGAAGCCTCTGTGAGAAGAGCCGTGCAACAATGGGCTGCTGCTGATGCTCAGCTTCAGTGGTGACAGTCAAGCTGCGCCCCACCTGCTACTCAAAAGTGATGCAAATTGCATGACCACACGACAGGCAGAAGGGTCATTGACTCATGCAAGCATGATGAGTGAGGCTTTGGCTTGCGGCTTTAAGACAGAGACTGACAGCACCTGTGCAGCATTCATCTCAGCAATCAGCTCAGCCACTTTGCGTGGCAAGGCGTCTATGAACTGGCGCTGGTCTGCCACCTCCTCTATGTTACCAGGCTTCAGACGCAGCCTCTTCTCAACCTCGCCGAACTTGGCAGCCACGGTTGCCACAATGCGACGCGGCACACGCGACAATGCCTCCTTCAGGGACCGGATCAGGCGCTGCTTCTTGCTGATGAGCAAGTCCCTCACCTTCAGCAGGATACCATGGAGGGTCAGCCAGGTTTTGACTCATTCCATTGCCCCAGCAACTGCAGCTGGCAGGGACATTGCAACCAAGGGTTGCTGTTGTCCCCAGATGTGAGCCTTGACGCGCGAAGCGTGGACCCACAGCCGAGCTGTGAGGCCTATCTGTGCTGTGCTGTGTTAATTTAGCATGAACGATGTTAGCTGAGTCCGGCAGCCAGGTCTGAGCTGAGCGCTGCAACCAAGGGTTACCTCCTTACTGCACATTGACTATTCTATATTGTTGAGAATCTGCGCTGGCCTGTTGCAGATCAACTACACCATTGCATGTACCACAGAAAGATGCTGTGCATCATGGATGTGCGTATGGTAAGTGTATTGGGAACAAGCATCATGACATGGAAGGTGTGGTAGTAATGTTGACAGCATTGTAGGCCTACCTTCACAAGCTGCAGTGCTGTGAAGCCCAGATTGATTGAAGCTGGCAAGGCAGACTGCATGGCGACCAGCTCACGCTGATGCTTGTTGATCTCTGCTTGCACCTCAGAAAGGTTGAGCTCCTCGCTTTTGGCCTGAGTTGACAAGCAAAGTCAGCAACTTAGCATCAGTACATTACACCATACGCATAATCTTATCACAATAAAAAGCTCTTACGGAACTTGCATTCTGACTCATCTTTGATATAGGAATACACACATAAGCCTGATGCAGCACTTTACATTGTGGCTGCGGCCAGTGACCTCTGACAGTAGACTGCCGTGCTTCTTGTGAGCTTGCAGCTGTCAGGCCCCACACAGCAGCACAATGTGTATGGCATTGCTTACCTGCAAGGCGTCCACATAAGCAGTTGGATCCACTGCCAGCCATGTCTCATAGGCTTGAGCCTTGGCAATGTATTGCCTGACTGGTATCAAGGCAGCAGTCAAGGTGGAGGCAATACTGTCGCGCAAGGCCAGAACCTGCGGCTCCTGTGGGTGTATGGACTCCAGAACAGGCCTGAAGGCCCAGGAGATTGCCTCCATCACCAGAGGCTCCATCTGAGGAATGCCCTGTGATCAGCCAGATATGTCTGCAAGGAGGCTTCAAAGCACCGCACTACAATGCAGCAACCTCTGCTTGACAAATCTTCCAGGACCTGGTGAGAGTGCGTCAGGACTGCCAGGATCCCTTCAGGTCTGTGATCTGCATGACGCACCTGATATGCATGCTAAGCATTGCTCTAGCAGGGAGGCAGACCCAGACAGAGGCTCAAGCAAGCTTGAGCTGCTTCATGAAGACACATCAGCGCAGTTGTGCTTTTGTGGCTGTTTGTGCACTGGTGGCAAGGCACTGCTGGGCGTCATCAACACACCTGGGTGACGGTGATAGCCTTGTCAAACAGAGCCAGCATGCGAGGTTCAATGCTGTCTAGGTCTGTTTTGCAGGTGATTTTAGTCCCGTCTGACACTTGCAGCTCCAGTCCCAGCAGGGGAGGCTTCTGAGTGGAAGCTGTTGTGGCAGCAGGGTACACTATCTGCACATTGCTGGTGTCCATGATTGTCACCTGCGCAGGTCCGTCACAAATGTCAGGATTTGGATGAACTGATGCCATTATCAGCTGTTACAGGTGCCACCAACTCAACACAGCACATTCTACAAATGCATAGCAACGCTTGTAGAGGTCACTGCATTGCGATTGAACAGCCAGTAGGAGTATGGAGAAGACATATGCCATGCTCTGTGGTCATGCCATTGTTCTGAAAGCATGAGCAGGATTGTTGCACTATCCTTGCTGCTTTCATCATGACCAACGTCTGAATGCAATGGAGTGCTGTTTGGCACACGCCATGCAAGCATTGTCACCTTTGCGCCGCAGGCAGCATTGACAAATGCCACGTATTTGGAGTGGTTGTCCAAGACAAGGCTGCGCAGAGTGTCCTCCATCATGAAACGAGTCACAACCAGAAGAGACTTCATTTTGCTGAAGCAGTACGTCTCATAGTTGCTCTCGTTCAGGTTGTACCAGCCTTTGCCTGCATAACATCAAAGCATCAACCTCATCAGTCAGTCTTATCATACGCAGCTTTGCTTGCACTCAGAAATTATTACTACTCCATTCAATTCTGCAAGAGTGCAATGCAAAACCAGTGTTGGGTATTTGCATTGCACAGACAGCACAGATTGCACAGAAAATAACTTAGCTGCTAATAGTAGCTATATTAGATTGCTGCCTTACTGTGCTCAAGACGCGGTTGCTGGCAAGATGTGTCCAGCAACCCTTACCAACATCCTTGAAGGAGGACTTGAAGGCAAGCTGCACAGCTGTCACCCAGTTGTCCCTGAGACCATTGCCAGCCTGGTCTAATGTCTGGTTCTGTGCTATCTCAAACTCCTCGATGGCAGTACTCTTGGTGTACCATGCATTGAACAGACTCATCTTCCCAACCTGCGGGCCACCACCCACATTGAGCTCACGCTCAGCTACTGCGACCGACTGCTTGAAGCTGTAATGCCATTGCCAAGCCAGTTGAAATTGCAATTCAAGTTTTGTCTGGCTAGGCATGCAAGAACATGTGCTTGAGGTGCAGAGACTGGCTCGCCTTGTTGCCCTTGAGCTAAAGTTTTGACTGGTGCAATGAGCGTAAAAGGTGCTCCTTGCGTGCAGTACATCTACTAATTGAGACACTGATAACAATAGAGGATGTTACCTTGTTGCATTCAGCACGAACCTTCACCAGGGCAGCAATGACTTCAGCCTTGGTGAGCAGGCTGAGGAAGCTGAAGCTTGAGAACTTCTCAGGGAAGCTGTAGGCAGGTACAGCTACACTGGCACAGTGGGGCACCTGCAACAGCAGCTTCTGAACAGGTCGCTCCCAAAGATTAATGTTTTGAGTCCAGAACTAAGGACACGACAGTCTCAAATGCATGCTGCATTTGCATGGCTCTGAAAGCATTGGCCATGAAGTTGCCAGCCATCCAAAAATGTGTTCCTGCAGTGGACAAGATCCACTGCCAGTGCATAATGAAAGCATTCAATTGCAATGTGTGACCATCAATGCAAGGAACAACACAGGAGAAGCGCTACACACCTGCCGTGCTTCCAATTTCTGATGGGTGGAACTGTCTAAGGGAACCATGGCTAGGCCTGACACCCCTGAGGATCTGGTCTTGACTGCATGGTCAAAGGTAATCTTGTTCATGGCTCTGGCGTAGTCAGTGATGGCTTCATTCACCAAGGGATGGGTCTCAGACAGCCTCTCCTGCAGCACAAATATGATGCATTGGAGTGGATGCCTTAGCGAGCTTTTGCAGCCGGCTGTTGCACAAAGCATTGGGCTTTCTGTTATGGATAGACCAGCATGAGCAGCAGTGATCACCCAATTGGAGCATGCTCTGCAGTGCAAAGTTGCTTGGCCATTGCTGTGTTTACTGCACTTAAAGGCAGATGCCCTGACACACAACCTTGATACTTGCAAGACAATGTGTGCGCACATGTAAGCTGCACTAGCAGTTTGCTGAAGCCATCAAGGCGGTGTGCTTCTGTTGCTGAAGCAGGCAACATGGTTTACCCTGAGAAATTTGGAGTTCAGAGCCAGCGTCAAGACTCGGTTGATCTGCTCCACCGACAGAGAGTGCATGTCATCAGCTGGCATGCTGTCTACACACAGGTGGTACCGCATGGCCTTCACTGCCTCAATGCGGCTCTGGTGGGCAACAGCCACCCTCTTGGCATACAAAGCAGGATCCTCAGACAGGAAACACAGCCTGATCCGAGGCACCCAGTCCTGTATTGGTATATCAGCTGCACCTGCAGCATCAGACTGCAGCATGAGAGGCAAGTTGGTTCACAGTAGTGTCACTGCAAAGAGTCTATGTCATACAGCTCGTCCGTCTGCAGAGGCTAAGCAGGCGTATCCACTTGTGCAGCATCAGCTACGATGCCAAGGACGTGCATGCTTTGTCCACATTCATGACAGGCATCTGATATGAATTTGCAACAGTGTTGGGAGAGAATTGTTGCTGAACCTGAACCATATCCCGGGAGTCCTGGCACCATGAGCTGCACAAGGTACGTGTTCTTCTGCTCGTTGTAGTCCAGCACCGTACAGTCTTGAAATGTATAGCTGCCATCATCTGAAGGCATGGCCACCCTGCCAGGAGCTGCTGGAGCTCCAGGCTCTTTGCACACCCAGCCTTGAGGGTCTCTGGACTCATACTCTGTGTCGTCAAAGATTGCCAGGGAAAGCATGCCGTCCAGGTGTTGCTCAGAGCCTGTGAATGGCTGACCACGGTCAAGCCCCTCTTTGGCTAGGAGCTCCTCAACGTCTTGCATTGCGTACAGCTTCCGCTTTCTGCATTTGGCAGCAAGCTTTTGGTGCTTGATTACGCTACAGAAGGTGTGATGCTGTGTGCTCTGACGCCTTGTACAGTTGATGTGATGAAACAGATGTATGACAAAAGCAGCATTCACCTCTGGATAAGTATTTCTCTTGGAGCTGAGGTGGCAGATGATTCATATGGAGCCATGACTGAGGGCTGTAGATGCTGCCAGGAATCCTGCTGGTGAGCAGGAATCTGGAACATGTCCTCCTTGCTGTCATATCTGTCGGGCTGCTTGGCGCTACCAGCCTTCAGGGACCAAAGTTATTTTGGTCAGAGAAATCAACAGACAAAAAGGTCCTCAAGGTCAATATGTATTCCTCTACAGTATAACAAGTACCTTGGCAGGACTCAAAAGGTATGCACTGTCTTCCCTGCCTTCCACAACCAGCCGTGACCTGGCACTGAAACGAGCTGCAAAGTACCAAATTATTCAGTTCCTGATCAAGGTGCTCAGGACATGTGCAGGGAATGTGCACACCTTTAAGAGTTTTGAGCCTAGGAACGTCCTGCATGTTGATCAGTAGTTGTTTCTTTGAGATAGATCATACAAGTTCTTCTCCTGACAGAGGCGCCGCCTGTCAACTTACAAGCGTAGCCTTCATGGGAACGATATCGAGTTTGTTGCCAGCGTCGTGCCAAGATCGCAGGTAGCCCACTCACTTGTTCGTGAGAGACATTACAAGCTCTGGTTGTATGACTCATCAGTGGTTCCAGAGCAGTCAGCAAAGTTGAGAACATCGCGCAAGCTCTGTGTCCGCCTTGACATCCCTATTGATTTGAGAAGTCACGTCACGATGCTCGCCGCCTTCGAGTTCAGGCCCCTGGAGCACATTGTGTTTCACGATTTGTCAGACAGTCTACCTGGACTTGCATTTTTTGGATCAGGCAGAATGCCTATTGCTGGGTCCGACAGGTTGCATACACACGTTGAGTATACCAGGAAACACAGTACCAGATGCAGACATGACTGCTGTCCAGAGTCTGTCTGCGTGAAAATGTTGGAGGTGACAATACTAGCATACTTCAACAATGTGAAGAGTCTAACGAGCATTCAGCCTGCGAGTTTTGGAAAACCAGCAAACAGGCGCATCTGCATCAAGGTGACTTGAAGACAAGCACTATAATGTAACTACCAATGCTAAAAGGTGCTGCTGACAGTTACTGTATCTTTGCAAGTTGCGGCATGCGATGCAAATTTATCAGGAGATACATATTCAGTGTATCTCTGGGTTATGGCACTTGTACTTAGACACCCTTGCTGTCACCCTTGCGAGTCTTTGTCAGACTCAGTGTCATTTGAGGTCTGACAGCCCAGATCTGCTGAAGAGGCATGTACACTCTTCAGGCAAAGTAACAGTGATAAGCATTTGCACTTAACAGCTGTGATCGCCCTGGCTCCTGGTTGTAAGTCGCCCATTGATTTGATGAGGCGAGCAAATACATTTGCGGGCTGACTTGCAGTAAGTGCTCCACCTAGGAGTGAAGCACATGCTTGTCCAGAGTGTATGCTTTCTTCCAAGGCGGCCTGCAGTTGGACTGGCTTGCCTTTGCACTGCTGCTTCACTTGCTCAACAACGTTCCCTGGCAAGTTGCAGTACCTACTAGTAGGCTAGATAAAAGATGCATCAAGGTCTGCTTGCTGCCAGGTCCGCTGTGACTGCCAGGCTTAAGGTTTTTGGTGCTGCAAGTGTTGCTGAGACGTGCCTTGCAGGGCCACGAAGCTGCCCCTTGAGCTCAATTGCTGGTGCGTCCTGTCCTGTTGGCGAGTTAAAGATGCTGGTGTTGATTATATTCGCAAACCATTGGGGCGGCAACAGCATGTAGGTAGTTTGCTCCATTACTGGTACTCATGATCATGATCATGTGCTCTTGTTTCACATAGGAGGAGGAGGGTTTACATCTTCAGCCAACCGACTAGTTTGTACAGATTTGCCAGGTTTACTAGATACCTATTCTAGAAACATCAGTTGTAATATGTATGTCATGTTTCAACAGCCTGAACAAATTTGCAGACAATCATGCGATCCTGAGTTGAAAACTGTTTGTGACTAACATTGATAAGAGCTTGAGCGTTACGGCGACACACGTTGGGGTGTGTGCGCAAAAACCGCAACCAGCATTGCACCTGTCTGGCGTAACCTGTGTGTGGTCACATCCGGACGGCTGAGAAGTTTCTGTTCTCATGTGCAATCGTCGCAAAAGTTCGAGCATCCTGATCTCAGTGTTCCTGACGATCGTTAAGGCTCAACTCCAGGAGACAGGTACAACATCGACGAGCAGCGGTGCAATGTGCCGTATTGAGAAAGTGTGCTGGTTGTGCGTGTTCGATCGTAATTTTCGTGCGTGCAGAAGAGTGCCCAGCAGGTGCTGCTCAGTGCGTTGCAGTGCCCGAGCTGCTGAGTTGGGCTGCAGCTCACGGAGCACAGTGCGATAGGCTTCAGACAGACACCACGCTTGCCATCCGAGGCCTTACGGCAACCACCGACATTCCCGGTGGCTCAGTCATTGTCAGTCTTCCTAGGAGCTTGGCCCTGAGCGTCTCCCCTTCACAGAGTTGCCCGGTTCCTCATCTGATCCCAGAAGACGTGTGGAGCAGCTCAATCAAGTATGATCCTTTGGTCACTATGCACTTGTCGAGGCTAGGCTGAGCCAAATGTGTTGTGAGACAAGGATCATTTGACCTGATGCTTGCCGTACCTTCCTTGCATGTTGCATTCATCTTGCACATTACTGTGCCAAGTATTGTTCTGGTGAGCTTCCTCGTGTTTCCACTCTGCTGTGTAAGCTTTGAGACTTTGATGTTACCAGGTCTGCAGCTGTGCCAACAGCTAGCTTCCTTTCTGCTCCTGACTTTGTCAAATACAAGTATGCCGATGCCTTCTAACCAAGCCCAGTCATGCAGGAACTTTCAGCTAGCACTCTTCCTCTTGGCAGAATCCAAGAAGGGCAGGGACTCAGCATGGTACCCATACATTTCAACCCTGCCGCAGCATGTTGACAGCTTGGTACACTGGAGTGACACTGAGCTTCACGAGCTGCAATATGGCGCCACAGAACCTGAGCAGCACTTTCTGCAAGAGGTGTGTAAGAACGAGCCTGCCACTTGACATCCTGCAAGGCCTCTCAGGCATGCATGGGTGCAACCTTACTTCTGATTCCTGTGAGGCTGCGCTGTCTTGTTTTTATGTGTTCACTCGAGGAATACTGCTTGAGTCACTGCTTGATACTTTTAGATAACAGATGACGTTGAGTATGTGTGTGGTTCCCATTCTTCATGTACAGCCAGAGAGGCTGTGATAAGAGTCAAGTGCTTAGTCTGATGTCACTGATTCAGCTTGCACAGCTGATTTTGTGGATGACGGAACAATCGACCCTGATGTTTTGCTTATGCGCCTTGCAGTGACATTCAGTAGCGCCAGTTTCAGGGGTCAACTGGTTGGTTCTGCACCATGCCAGCTTGCAGATGCTGCAGTCTAGCCATCTGAGCCATCTGAGCAGTTTCCTGTGCGGCAATCATCCAGCTGCTGCAATGTCTTGCTGGCACTCTGTTCAAAGCGACATGAGTGAGGTCACTGCTGCAGTAGCACTTGTTGCTGATGCTCCACACATATGTCTACTTATTGCCAACAATATCCTGTGTGCATGCATGTAAATCTTTGTAAATCATCAGATGGGATTGAGCATCACATGATTTGCAGGCTAAGCAGCAGCTGGATGACATCAAGGAGTTGTACTGGAAGCTTGAGTCATCTGGCTTAGTCACTGAGCTGAACAGCACGCTCAAGGACCTGGTTTGGGCCTCTGACATTGTGCGCAGCAGAGCCTTTGCTATCTCAGCGCCAGAAGGTGACAAACAAGAAGAGAAATACCGTACATCAGTGCGTGCTATGTCACTTCTGTGTTTGCTTGGTACACAAACACCCTGCAGTGGCTGAGTCATGGTCATGTGCACAAAGTGCTCTTCAGCTGCATGGTCAAAAGCTCAGGTTACAACTGTTTGCGAAACATCTAAGTCTTGTGTAGCGCATATGCCTGCATTGTGTGTGGTGTGGCGCTGCTGATTGGCTCACGCAAAACATGAGCTGTTGGACAACACAGCCAAGGTTGTGGCGCACACACTGTGCATGTTGCACAAGTGCAGATCTGCATGCATCATCAGGTCATGACGCCAATGCCGCTGTCTCTGAATGTGATGATCTTGGGTTTGGTCTCGGGATTGCCGTCTTCTTTGACCAGCTGCTGTGCCTCTCCTGCCATATCAGAGCAGGAGTCTTGTCAAGATGCAGTTATCATACCGGCACAGACATGGCATCTTGATCTCCTTCTGCTTTGTACCAGCAGCAACCCCCTGAGAGAGAGCCCTGCAGTAGAACGCAGCATGAATGTTGATCTTTTCTGCACGCCAATGCCAAGCTTGCCCTGTGCTGTTGCAGGCTGGCTGAGCCCAAAGAGCATTGGCATCGCAGCCTTCATGGCCAATGTGGTGTTGAGGATCCCCTTCTTCCGTCAGTGGCAAGCCACCAAGCGGGCAAGCTAGCTTTCCTCTGCACATGTGTACCATGTCTATGCATCATAGCATCACATCATAGCATCACATCATAGCATCACATCATAGCATCACATCATGGCATCACATCATAGCATCACATCACAGCATCACATCATAGCAGGACCTGCTCTACATTACCCTGCATATTTGACAGACTTGAGATTTGCCTTAGTTCCGATTATGACTGTGTGTTCGTGTCACATGCCAGGTAGTCAACACCATCAACCAGAGCAGAACACGCACTACTGGATGACTATGCTGTCATTTGATTGGCCTTGTGTCAATGCAGATTATCTCCGTTGCTCGGTCAGTCACCTTCATGTGCATAGGAGGCATCTTGTTTGGGACGCAACACGTAGGCAACATGGACTTGGCCTTGCTCCCAGTCATAGACTCCATCAACCACAACTCATCCAGTCTGGTGAGCTTTTTGTCTTTTAAGCTTTTCCAGACGAGGTACATACATGTATTGACATCTACCACACATGCAACAAGCACCAGTCCCTGAATATAACTATATTTGCAATGAATGTTGTTCCTGCTTTTCATACACAAAACATCTGCATGCTGCTGCAACTGTGTGTTGCTTAACAGCTGTTCCCATCATTATGTTGCCATTGGTGGACTGATGGTGGACTCATGATGATCTACTGGTAGACTAGTAATGGGTCAAGCACGCACAGACGGTATACATTCAACTGTTAAAGCTGACCTCTCCTGTAATGTGCATGTCTCACCATGCAGCAACTGATCACTCCATGAAATTGTACTCTTGCCGGACGCTGTCCTGCGCCTGTTAAAGGCTTAGCAAGATGCCAATGCAAGGTCTTCAGTTGCGCATGCATGACTTCATTACCAGCATATGCTTGATCTGAGGCTGAAGCCTGATGTACTGACAAGTGTCAGATCAGGCTAGCTCTGGTAGGAAGCTGCATATAGCTGCCCTGAATGTGTGTGCAGCTCCGGGCTGCCACCTTAGGAGGCTCCCGTTATGAAAAGTGTAGACTTTCCTTTTCTTTTCCCTTTCAGGGCCATTTGCAGCCTGGAGGTGGAGGAGCTACTGTCGAAGCAATCATTGGACCAGACGGTGCACAAGCCTTCCAAGAGGTTTGCCTTGTCAGAAGCCGTGCATGCATGTGGTTGTTTTACCAGCTGTTGTCACGTGAACGAGCTATTGTAGCTGTATGCTCATGCATGAGCTGTCATCAGTGGAGCATTTGCGCTCATTTGGCTTGCACCTTGTCTGTTGACTCTGTGCAGTCTTGGCTTGTGTTCAACCTGAGCAGACTATGAAGCAGTGATGCTGCAAGCCATGAGTTTGTTTTTGTTGTTGGTTTTGTTTGTGGTACCCCTTTCCTGGTTTTCCAACATTTCCTGGACTGAGCATGACATATGCATGAGGTTATGCACACGGTATCTCTATGGCTTTGTTCATATAATGAGTGCCTGCTGTGACTGTCCTGAACTTTTGGGCTGGCATCACATGCATGTGCCATGTGCTGCCAGCTAGATCATGACAATGCATATCAAAGTGTTCTTGCAACGACAGTGGATTGTCACTCTTGCAAATCTCTTTGGGCACAATGTCTTCAGGCGTCATGGCCGTACACAGATGGCTCTGCATTGGCTGTGCAGAATTTGGCCTCTGCCTCACACAGTTGGAGATTGAGCTAGGTTTTTGCTGAGTTGGCATTCTTGCAAGCCAACCTCAAGACTGACTGGTCTGTCAAAGCCTGATGATTCAACCCCAGTTGTGTGGGCCTAGGGATGCTGTGTTTACAGCTACTGCAAAGCCGGGATTCAGCTTGCATTGGGAAAAATTGATACCTGTTGCCAAATGTTGAGCACAAAGTACATTCTTGCAATATTTTGAGCACAAAATTGCAAAAAATGCGCCTACTGTAGACCATTTCACAAAGGTCTTCTAAAAGCGCTTGCCTGATGTTGCAGGTCACCGCGGCTTATGCTACAGCATCGAATGAGGTTCTGCTTCAGCATTACGGCTTTGTGGACATAGACAATGCTCATGATGAATACACAGCTGACATCCTGAGCTTCATCGAGGAGAACGTGATTGATCAGCCAAATGAGGAGCAGCTGCAAGATGTGTACGCCAGTCCAGCTTTGAAAACTGCACTCTCCCAGGTGCTGACAAAGCTTGCACATGCAAAAGGGCAACCTGCATCAGTATTGCTGTTTGCTGAAACATGATGTAGGATGCTGTTGCTCGGTGTTTCTGCTTTGCCAATTAGTCTCTGTTTGTTGAAGCAGCATAGTCACTGATGCAGTGCTTCTGCACTTGTGCTGTGACCACAAGATGACCTCTGACCACCTTGGGTTGAGGCAAAGCAGGCAAGCCTTTGCTCACAGCTGTTTCATGTTCTCAACACCAAGAACAGTTGGCTGCAAAAAGTACAGTTCACAGCTTTCACTTCAGGCGTCATTGGCCTTCAGTACATGGCATACCTCGGGGTTTGCCAGCATGAATTTCCATTCCTGCCAAGGCTAAGGCCCTACCCCAAAAAGCCCACAGCGCCTCAGAAGTTTCAGCCTGCATGCAGCTGTTCCATCTGTTCCAGATCAGAACAAATGGTTGCAGAATGGAATTTTGC
>JAABUI010000758.1_pt1 | contig 15590 bp, 12 predicted proteins | sample 5559111 | NCBI WGS metagenome assembly JAABUI01 (sample SAMN10711870, study PRJNA513365) | rock metagenome | isolation source: Antarctica rocks | place: Antarctica: Victoria Land, Buttleship Promontory
CGCAGCTCGGCGAGCGCGTGGTCCGACGGACTGACGCCGAGCAGCGGCAGGTCAACGGCCAGCGCGTCGGCGGCCCGCGCCAGCATCGCCGGCGTGCCGGCGGCCGGGAGCGCCGGCAGGCCCAGGCGCACGGCGCTGCGGTCCAGCGCTTCCTGCAGCTGCGCTCCGCAGGCCGCAGTGCGGGCGTGCAGCGCGCCCAGAGCCGCCGCCCACCGCCGCAGGCCGTCGGCGGCGGCGGCCGGGTCGGTGCCCAGCAGCAGCTCGGCGAGATCGTCGCCCGTGCCTACGTCCTCGAGCACGACACCGGCCGGGTCGGTGACGGCGAGCAGCCGGGGTGTCCCCTGCCCGCCCGCCACTTCGAGGCCCGCCGGCTCGCGTACAGCGGACTCGGCGTTGGCGTCCCGGTGGAGCTTGACGACGATGCTCCCCTGGGGCGCCCAAGCTCGCACGACAAGGGTCCGGTCGCTGCCCTGCAGCTCCTCCGGAGCCAAAAGAGGCACCCCGAGCGCCCGGCTGCCGGCGGCCAAGGCGTCTGCGACCGTGAGCACGGCCGCAGCCTGGCATAACCGCGGCACCCCGCCCCGCTCAACCTCCACACGCCGCTCCACTGACTCCGGCAGAGCTCGGTGCACAGCCCATCAGGGAGTTCGATCGCGTCAGCGTCCACGCGAGGTGCCGCACCGGGGTTACGTTCGTACTGTGTCAGTCCAAGGTATGGAACCTCGCTATGACGCCCACGCGGCTTGGTACGAGGCGTACCTCGCTGGGCCTGCCGCCGTTCATACGGCCAGGACATCCGAGGCACTCGCCGCGATGCTCGGCAGTGGATCAGGGATCTGCCTTGACGTTGGCTGCGGCACTGGTGTGCACGCGACCGGCCTGCAGGAACTGGGCTGGCGCGTCCTTGGCGTGGACGTGTCCATGAGCCAGCTTGCCCTCGCCCGATCCCGCCTGCCGGTCGCCGCTGGCGATGCCGAACGCCTTACCGTCGCGAGTGGGTCGGTGGATGCTGTCGTCGCGACCCTCATCCACACCGACGTCGAAGACTGGAGCGGTGTTGCCCGCGAGGTGGCACGCCTCCTTCGGCCAGCATGCCGCTTCATCTACGTCGGCGTCCATCCGTGCTTTGTGGGTCCCTTCGCCGACCGCAGCCACGGGACGGTGACATTGCGATCTGGCTACGAGGATTCCTCATGGAGGGATGCTGGTCCTGGCCTCGGCTCCGGGGTTCGCAGCCGCGTCGGCGTTCGGCACAGGACCATCGCTGAGGTTCTCAACCCGCTGAGTGACGCCGGGCTGCAGCTCGATCGACTAACCGAGCTCGGGACCGACGCCCTGCCTGACCTGTTGGGAATCGGTTCCACCCGTCGTTAGGAGCTCCGAACCAGCGGCGCGTGGACTGGAGTCTCCGGGCGATCGTCAGTGGGTAGGTGACGCTTCACCGCGAGAAGGCGGCGCTACTCGATGCGCCCGGACCGCCGGTAAATCAGTCATGACGGAGCATCGCGTGATCGGGTGCTGGAGGGTAACCGGATGCTGGAGGGTCGGGCGATGCTGACGCCGGCGACATTAACCAGCCGGATGGTGCAACTGGAACCGTTGGTCGCAGACCACGCCGAGCCGCTGGCCGCGGCGGCGGCTGAAGACCGCCACAGCTACGCCTACACGTGGGTGCCGGACGGGCCTGCCGACGCCGAGAGGTACGTGCAGGCCGCGCTGGAGCACCAGGGCGCGGGGCGCGCACTCGTGCACGTCGTGCGCAAGCTGGCAGATGACCGAATCGTCGGGACGACCAGGTTCTTGGACCTGGAGGTCTTCACCTGGTCGCCGCCGTGGCCGCCTGGGGTCGCTCGCGGCCCGGCCCCGACGCAGGACCAACCGCCGTCAGTCGCCGAGATCGGGAACACCTGGTACGCCGCGTCGGCGCAGCGCACCGGGATCAACCTGGAAGTCAAGCTGCTGCAGTTGACCCACGCGTTCGAGGTGTGGGAGGTGCTACGAGTCACGCTGAAGACCGACGCCCGCAACACCGCCTCAAGAATCGCGATCGAGCGGCTCGGGGCAAAGGCCGAAGGTGTGCGCCGGGCACATGCCCCAGCCGGCGACGGCGCTGTCCGTGACTCCGCCTACTACTCGATCACTCGGACGGAGTGGCCCGACCTCCGGGACAGACTTTATGAACGACTGCAAGCAGGGGCACAGGCGCGGCGACCGGCGCGCCCGTCAAGCTGACCCTCTGCACCGGTAGACGCTTGCAGCAGATGGGGACGCTGTGCCAGTCGCACGAGGACAGGTGGGTTTGAAAGCGCTCGGCGTCCGCATCCCAGCGGGACAGCACAGTCGCTGAGAAGTGCCGTTCCGGACGCTGAGATGCGGCGCTATCGTCGGTTCGGCGGTAGCTGCCGCGACGCGGCGTTCTACGTGAGCCCCGGCAGCGTCCTAGCACCGTCACGAACGCCAAGAGCGCTACCGTCATTGCGTGTCTGCCGCTGTCCTGTTTGACCTCGACGGCACCCTGGTGGATCACGGGGGAGCCGCACGTGCTGGGGCGCTGGCATGGGCCGCGGGAGAGAGCCCCGGGCACGGCTTCGATGGCCAGGCCCTTGGATCGGAGTGGTTGCGTCTTGAGGACGAGCACTACGCCAGCTACCTCGCGGGCACGCTGTCGTTCCAAGAACAGCGACGGGCCAGGCTCGCCGACATGTTGGCCATCTTGGGGTGCGCAGTCCCATCTGACATCGCTCTGGATCGGCTCTTCGAGGCGTACCTCCGGCATTACAAAGCGGCTTGGCGCGCATACGAAGATGTGCTTCCAGCACTCAATGGCTTGCGGGCCGCAGGGCTGATCATCGGGGTACTGACGAATGGCCAGGAAGATCAGCAACGCACAAAGCTGCAGGCGGTGGGCCTCTTGGACCTGTTCACCTGCGTAGTGGCCTCCTCAACGTTGCCTTCACCCAAGCCCGCGGCTGCCGCCTTCGTTATGGCGTGTGAACGCCTCGGGCGTCCACCAGCAGAGGTGTTCTACGTGGGCGACAACCTGCATACCGACGCCCTCGCCGCGTCGAGAGCAGGGCTGACGGGTGTGTGGATCAACCGGCTAGGCGAGGAAGCCCAGGAGGAACCGACGCACGTGGTGACTGACCTTCGCGAGGTGCTCGGGCTGGTGCTGACACGGGACCGGTAGTCATTGTGAAGCATGGAGAAGTGCCCGTTAGCCGCCGTCGATCCTTGCCCGGTCTACCCGCCGGACTGTCTCACATACGGTCGTTATTGATCTTCCTCCGGCGCGGAGGGGCTCGACCTGCTGGCGGCGGGCGGGCTCAGCGTCTGTTCAGACGCAAGTGCAACCTTGCCGCGGGCCTCCAGGCCGCGTGGCCGGCCGCTTACTCTCCAAGCATGCGGAACCCCGGCTATGTCCACGAGTTGGCCGCCCTATACCTCGACGGCAGGGATCCACAGACTCTTGCGGCGGCTCGCCGGAACGGGGTCAGCGACTCGGACCTGGCCACCGCTACGGCCGCCCTCGAGCCTCTTAGCAACGAAGACCGCCTCAGCAAGATCCACGACCTCTACATGTCCGACGCCCGCGACAAAGGATACGCCGAAGGTGACCCCGAGGTGGAGTCCTCATGGGTCCTCGGTCAGCGGGCTCATGCCTACTACGACCGTCACGGTGCTTGATCGCAGGTTGGCTACGTCCGCGAAGCCCTTTGCTGCGCACCTGGGTCGACTGCACGGGACCACTTGGACCCCGGCGCGGGCCCCACGCGGCCGCGCAGCTCCTGAGCGGCAGCGGCGCAGAGTCGGACCGGACCAGAAGCAAGCGATTGCGGGACGTCTTGGTGGCGCCCAGTGACGGGGCGACGTGGACGGGCGTCCGCGCTAAGCCAGCCGAGATTGCTGCGCGCCGTCAAGGCCGCCACGGACGCCCGAGCGACCTGAACAGTCCTGCTATCGGCGCCGGCGCAGACGCTCATTCGAGGGGCCGCAGCCGTTCCGGGCGCGCGCCTGACGTCTTTCAGCCACGCATACCTTCAAGCTTGTCCTCGAGCCCGTACGCCCGCCGCACCGTCAGCCCGTCGATGACGTCGAGGCATCGCACCCGCACCGGGTCATCGCCCTGGCGGTACAGCCGTAGCAGCAGCGCAGTGACGTCCTCGGCCGCCGCGGCGTTGCCACGCCATATGTCACCGAGGGCAGATCCGAGGGCCGCAACCGTGCGCTCACAGGCCGTGATCGCGGAGGCGGGCAGCACATCGGTGCGGCGGTTCAGCGCCGCCACGACTTCCGTCGCAAACTCACCGAACGACGGAGCATTCAGGAACATCGCCAGCCGCGCCTCCGCCTCCGCGCCCGACAGGCGGGCGAGGTCCCGCGCCGCATGCGACGCAGCGGCACGAACCTCGCGGACGTCATCAGCGAGCAACTGGCTCAGCAACATGCTGCCCGACGTCGCGCTGGCGGCCACGACCTCGGCCGCGCCGCGACGCGCAGCTGGCGGAAGCGCGCTGACGTCATACGGCAGCGGCTCGACAAGTAGGTCGCGCAGGGCGGCCATCGCCCAGATGCCCCCGCCGTGCCGCGCAACCTCCGCCGCCGACGAGGCGAGGACACGTTCGAGATGCGGCGCGAACCGCGCGGGCTGTCGCAAGAGGCTGGCTGCGAGCAGCTGCGCAGCGGTCGGCGTGCTGAACAGGTCGATGTCGACGCCGGTCATCAGGCTTTCGGCGAGGTCGAGTGCGACATCGCATCGCGAGTTAATCAGCGCACGCACGGCTTCCGCGGCGTGAGTGCGAACCGCCAGGATCGGGTCGCTCGCCAGCGCCTGAACGATCGGGATCAGCTCATCGAGCGCCGCCGTGCCGGCGAATAACCGACTCGCGATGGCCCGCGCGGCAGCGCCGCGCGTCGAGTTCAGGCCTGCGCTGAGCAGGTCCCCGCCGTAGTAGTAACCGCCGGAGCTCGCCTCTGTCCGCGCTGTCTCGCGGTCCGGGTCGGTGTCATCGGCACACCGGCGCAGCAGTGCCAGCACGCACTGGTCGTCGTCAGCGATGTCCCTCAGCGCCCAAGCGATCGAATGACGAACTGCGCTGCCCGCAACGGCCTCGGCGTGCTCGCACAGCTCACAGAGGACCGGGAGCGCCACCTTCCCGGCGATCGCCTCGATCAGTCGCGAGAAGTACGCCGGATGCGTGTGGTCCCCGAACCGGAGGGCGAGCCGCGCGAACCGTTCGGGGTCCTCGCCTACCCGGCGCGCGAGAACCTGGGCGAGTTCGTGCGCCCCGCCGACGCCTCGCGTCCAGTCAGTCTCGTCCCCGGTGTAAGCCGCGACGGCGTCCAGCCAATTTTGGTCTGACATCTTCTCCGATGACGCATCGGCGATGGGCGGCCCGATGACGTGCGCCTCCAGCGATTCCGGAGCTCGCGGCGGCGCCAGCGCGAACTTGCGCTCCAGCTCGCCCAGCCGCCGCGTCACACTCGCGTTGCGACGAGCGGGGACCACCGCAGACAGCAGGTCGTACTGCGACCGCCCCAACAGCGGGCGCCGGTCTGGCCGACGCTCTAAGTCGGGGTAGTGGTCCAGCAGGTGCGAGCACAGGGCCAGCAGGCGGTCGTCGCTGCAGGACCTAGTTGCTACCGCGATCAGCTCGCGACTCGCCCACCGCGGGCTGTCCGACCAGCCGAGGGACAAGTTGCGTCCGTCCGACAGCAGCCAGTCGACAGCCTCGTCGCTGCAGCTCGTGCCGACGGCGCCGAAGGTGCGGCACGCGAGGAACCGCTGGTCTTCGATGTCGCTCGCCGCAAGCGGGCGGGCAAGCTCGAGCGCCACTTGCACGTGCGTGACCGCGAGCGCACGCAGCGCGTCCTCCACGCCGCCGAACGTCGCGTCCGCGACCCCGTAGCGGTAACCCCCGTATCGAAACGCCCAACGGCCGGTGCGCAGCCTCTCGTGGCCGCTTGAGGTCGCCGTGGCTTCGCTGATGTCAACCACGCACGGCAAGACGGCGCCCAAGAACTCTCGCGGTGCCTGTTCCGCGACCTTGTTGATGAGCTCGGCCGCACCGGATGAGTGCTCGGGGACGTGGCCTGACGAGAAGGGGTCGCTGCTGCCGTCTGCAGCGGCGCGGACGATACCCCGCCGCACGTACGCGCCGAGAACCTGAGCGGTACCAGCCGGATCTTCTTCGTGTACGCCGTACAGGATCGAGAAGAAGTCGGCATTCACCGCGATCGGCCCGCGGGCATCGTCGAGGTCACCACGTTGGAGCAGAGTTGTCGTGAAGTCGAGGAGCGCAGGTGTCAGTGACCAGGCAATAAGGGCGCGCAGGCGATCTCGCCACTCTTGGTCAGCGCCGACGTACGGCTCGACGAGTGCCTGTACCCGTTCCGGACGCTTCCGCGCCGCCCAGATGAGCTGGTACGCCGCCCTGGCGACAGTAGACGAATCGGCGAGCAGCAGTTCCCAGCGGCCGGCGACGTCGGTGGCGTCGAACCACCCGGGCTCGGAGAGCAAGGCGATGAGGCGGTCGGCAAACGGGCCGGCACTGAAGGCAAGGGGCTCGATCGCCAGCCAGTCCTCTGCTGTCGGGTCGAGCTGATCCAGGACTGCGAGGGCGACCGCCTTCAGGTGCGCGCGGACTGCCTCGCTGTCCAGCACCCGGATGATGCATCGACGGAACTCCGCCCGATCTGTTGCGGCCAGGTACTCGAGGACCTGGCGGGTCTGTGCGCGCCGGAAAAGCTGTTGTCCCGATCCGACCAGGAACTCGTGGAGGTCGCGCCCCTGACCGACGAATGCTCTAGCGAACAAGTAGTCGAACAACGTCTCGTGGAAGAACCCGATCTGGTCGCCGTCCGCCACCAGCATGTTCGCCGACAGGAGCGCGTTCACCTCAAGCACCGGGACCGCGTCGAGGTGCACACGGGGGACACGAAGCACTTCGTGGTCACTCATGTAGGTGACGAGCGTCGAGGTGATGCCGTGCCAGTCTAGGTGGCCGACCTCCCGCTCGAGAGTGGACCGCAGGTCGTTGGTGTACCTCTCGTAGAGCTCGGAGAGGGTTCGGTAGCTCCAGGCCTGCGCCACGGGCGAGAGGCGGCTGAACACCGCGAGATGCAGCGGCACGCAGAGCAAGCGCAACGTCTCCGGCTGTATGGCGTCCGTCGCGATGCCTGCTGCGGCGAGCGTGTCCCGGACCTTGTCCGGATCGAGATCGCACACCGCCAGCCGTCCAACCCGGTCGGTGTCGGCGAGCAGTCGCCGCATCCGGGGGTCCTCGTGGAGGTCCACTGTCCGGACGACAAGGACGACCTTCACGTTTGGCATGCGTTCGACCTGTTCGAGTACGTCGCTCACCGCGGTGAAGGAGTTGGGCATCCTTCCGCTGTACGTGCTTACGGCGTCGAGCTGATCCACGAGGAGCACGGCGGGGGAGCCGGCAGCGACGCCCTCGAGCAGGATCGCCGGAGAGTCCGGGAGCGACGCCTCACCGCCGAGCGCCCGCGCCGTCTGCGTGCCGGTCTGGACGGCATCCATCCGGACCGCCGCGGCAAACCAGCCCTGCGCGCTGAGCTCCCGGACGGCCGCGGACGCGAGGGTCGACTTCCCGGACCCGGCCCGGCCATCCACGACCACGACCTGCTCGTCGCCCGTCGTCAGCCGCTCGGCCAGCGTGCTGACTTGCCCCTCCTCCACCAGCCCGACGGACGGCTCGAGCTGCGCGGCGCGATCTACTTGTCGGGCCACGCTCGCGGACAGCGCCCCGAGGACGTTCGCGTCACCGGCCAACAGCCGCCGCGGGAAGCCGGCACCGTTCATCATCGCCCAGAGATCGGGGGCGGTGAGGACCTCCTGCAGGCGCCCGTCTAGCGCTCCGCGCAGCGCCTCGATCGCCGCTGCCGTGTCGCCCTGCACGAGCCGCTCGTACGTGAGATGAACGAGTCGCTGCAGCGCGTCACCGGGCAGGTGCTCGACCATGACCCTTTTCAGGAGCGTCCAGGTCTGCTCTTCCGGCACGTTCCAGACCGCCGCCACGGTGGTAAGCCCCGCGCTCTGCTCGACCGTCAGCACCTCGCGGTACTCGTCGATAGTCATAGTTTTCGCCGCCCGAGCCGACAGGGCCGCAAAGTCGTCCGCCTGTGTCGACAGGACGAGGCGCACGTAATGCCCGTTCACGAGATGCGGGAGAAGCGAAGCGAGCACGCCCTCGGTCTGGAGGCGGCGCACCGTCCAGCTCCCGCTGGCCGGGGTGTCCTTGGCCTGCTCACACGATCGCGTCGTCGCGTCCTCGACCCAGAACTCAATGCCGACGCCCTCGGCGCCCGGCGGCTCGAGCCGGATCCGGGCCGCCTGGCCCTGCAGCACGTCGCCGATCCGGCACAACGTCCACCAGTCCTCGTACCGGTCGCCAAGCTTGGCGGCCGAACCTCCCGGCAGTGCGGACACAGGCCTCTCCAGCTGCGGCGTGCCCACCGGTCGGGCGCGGCGACGGTGCCCCATACTGCCTGAGAATCGCAGGCTCCTCCACGCGCCGTGCGCAACATCGAGTCGTCCAGCACCGGAATGAGTCTCATCGGCGTGCTCGACCCGCAACGGCTCCAAGCGCACCCTCTGACCGTTGAGCATCGCAGCTGCCCCGCTTTCGGCGAACGCCACCGGCGTCACGGTAGAGCCCGGTCACGCGGCGGCCAGGTGGGGCCAGCCAGCTTCCAACCGGCCCGACCTGAAGCGCTGGTAGCAGACATCCCTCCTTGATTTCAGACCGTCCTAGGTCGTTTTCCTGGCTTGCGTGTCGAGCGGGGGGGTCGGCAGGTCGAGCAGGTTGGACGTGACTCGAGCGCGCAGGTGGTTGCGGTGGCGGCCCAGGATGCTGCCCCAGTGGTTCTCCGCAACGACGACGTCGCAGTAGCCGGCAGCGGTGCCGAGCGCAGTGATGCCGTTGAGGTCTCCGATGCGCCAGCGGAACGCTTGGTCCTCGTGGGCTGTCATGCGCACTCGACCGGGCACCCTTCGCGGGCCGGCTCAGCGTGAAGGCGGTGAGGTTGTCCCGGGTCCAGCTCCCGCAGGTCGAGACCTAGGGACGCGTGCGCTCGATCCAGTTCAGCATGGTGTCGTTGTCCTGGGACCACCAGATCGTGAGCCCCGCTTGCTGGGCGCTCTCAAGGTTGTGGAGCTTGAAGACGCCGGCGAGCATGGCGGCCGGGACCATCTGAGCCGTGCCGAACTGCTCAAGCCATGTCTTGGCCTTCACGGCCGCATCGTTGTTGAGCCGCTTCACGGAGTTCGTGCTGGAGTTGCTGACCTTGCACTCCAGGGCCATGACCCGCTGGTCCCACAGGCGGATGACGATGTCTGCCTTGCGAGTCCCAAAGTTGCTCTCGCCGCAGAACTCACCGAGCTTGGGTGCATGAGCGAGGGTGCTGATGTCGCGTGTCGGCACTTCGTTGAAGCCGGCGGCGCTGAGCGCGTCCTTGACGAGTTGCTCTTGGGCCTCCTTGGACTCGTTGGCCCGGGCAGTCAGGACCTTGCGCGCTGCGATGAGTGCCGACGTGGCGGTAATGGCTGACGCCCGCTCGGCCTCGGTGGGTTCGCGGTCCTCGCTGACCCAGGGAAAGCGCTCACGGTCAAGGCCAAGAAGAACGGTCTGGACGATACGACTTGCCAGCACAGCGTCTGTGGTGAGCCTTGAGGGCGCCAGGGACACGTCGCCGTCCGCGTCACCTGCGACAACTTTGAGGTCGTCGTTGGAGATGGGTGGGCCGGCCAGGTACCTGACCGCCTGGAGGTGCGTGGACAGAGCCTCGCCGGCGCGCTCGTTCAACTCCTTGAAGTCGACGGTGAGCTCAAGCAGGTTCTCCATCGAGGCGCGGGCTTCGCTGAAGTGGCTGAGGTAGTCCTCGAGCGGTTCCTGCATGCGCTGCTGCCGGAAGAGCTCGATGGCTTGCAGGCGTGCCTCGTTGAACTGCTTAGATGTCCACTTCGGGGCCAACAGGGTCATGACCAAGCAGCGTACGCAGGTCAGGCACCGGAAGCCGCTCCATCTCCTTAGGTTCGAACTTGGTCAGACCCCCCGCGTAGGTACGGCCCTGAGCCAGTTCGATGCCGTGGCTAAGCGACAGCGCGAGTCTGCTCAGCGCGTGCTGCGATAGCGGCTCGCGGGGGTAGAGGCCGTGCGCGATGTTGATGTGTCGGGCCTCGATGGGGTTGAGGACGAACGCTGGTGGCCGTCGGGCCATGTAGGTGGCGAGGATCGGGGCGGGGGCGCGAAGGCCGAGCGACCACCACTGCCGGCGATGCGCCGCGATGTAGCCTTTGTGCACGGCCTGCTTCTTGGCCTTGCGCAGGAACCGGTCGAGCGCCTTGCGCTCGTCCGAATCGAAGTCGTCGAGCTCCTGGGGGATGTCGATGACTCGCTTCAGCGCGCCGGTGTTAGTGAGGGCGCGGCCGGCGCTGAACAGCTCCTTGGCCCTGGTGATGGCGGGAATCAGTACTGACGTAGGCAGGTCGACGTCGCCCCTTGTGACCCACGTGCCGTTGGCTCCGGTGACGGTGCCGCGGTGTACGCGGCACAAGTCACCGAGTTCGACGTAGCCCTCGGGGATGGCTCGCTGGTTGCGTACGAACACCGACCATCGCTTGGCCTCCGCCAAGCGCTGCCGGGCGATGGGCTCTCCCGCCGCGAGGGTTCCGAGGGAGTCGAGGTTCTGCACAGGCTGTACTCGGATGACTGGCGCCTGCTCGCCCAGCTTGAACGTGGTCACGACCGCCGTTGTCGCGGTGCCCTCGAACGGTAGGGCCGTCGGCTCGACGACGTGCAGTGACTCAGCGCCCAGCGTGCCAAGCAGCAGCTGGCGGATGATCGCGCCGTAGTTGACGTCAAGCCACTCCGACGAGGTCACGAAACAACCGGAGTCCCCGGGACGACCGATGGCCGCCGTGGCGAGGAAGAAGTACGCGTGCAGACCGGCGAGCCCGCTGATGCTGTGGCCTAGCCGTTTGGCTGTTGTCTGTGCCCAGGCCTTTGCGGTCGGGGGCAGCTGGTGGTGCCGGACGTAGGGCGGGTTACCGATGAAGCAGGTCGGTCCAGCTGCCTTGCTGAGCTTGAGCTTGGTGAAGTCCGTGTGCAGCACCTGTGCGCGCTCGACCTGTAAGCAGGCCAGGGCTGCGCGGGTCATCAGAGTGGCGACCGGGTCGGCGTCCACGGCGACCAAGTCGCAGTCGGGGAGCTTCTTCGCGATGGCCGAGATGAAGCGCCCGGAGCCAGAGCCGGCGTCCACGACGCGTTGGGGCTGCTGCTCGAACGCCCAGTGCACCATCGGCTGGACCAGCTGAGTCGGCGTGTAGACCGCACCTGCAGGTCGACGTACGGACGCCGAACGAAGGTCATAGAAAGCAGTCCCGAGCGGGTCCTCCCCCGCCTGCAGCTGCCGCCGGTGCTCAGCAACCCGTGCGCGGCTCGGTGCGGGCGTGCTGTCGGCGGCTCGCGCGCTTAGCTCTATCTCGCCGGCGGAAAGGGTGCCGCCGACTTCAAGGGCACCAAGGGCAACAGCGAGCCTGACCAGTGCTGCTTCAACCACGGTTGTTGGCGGCGTCCGAGCGCAGCTGGAACACCCCTCGCTCGACTCGCTGGAAGTAGCGTGTGTCCTGCAGCGCGCTTCGGTAGGAGGAGGACGGTGCCTCTCCAACCGTGGGACCGATCCCGTCCTGGATCTGCTTGATGCTGGCGGGCCCGTCGTGCTGAGCAAGGAAGTAGCGCATGGCCTGCTTAAGCTCGCCATGCGGCCGCCGAGGTCGCGTTGATGTGCTCATAACCTCTCCTCGCCCTCGTCGACGCAATTGCGTCGACGTTACAGGTTGCATGCTGTTCGACGTCGCATGTCGCGCGTGTCGGGTGATGCCCGAGGCGCGCCGGCCTCGGACCCCTCGGTCTCGTACGGGCCGGGCCGGACCTGGCTGCCCTGGGCTCAGCCGAGGCGTTAACCGGGGCAGGCTGTCTGGGTGTGGGACTGCCGGTGTGCGCACGGCCATCCATGTGGCCGAAAGCGATCCGGGGCTTGGCCTCGGGTGTCGACAGCTCAGCTGATCTTCTTCGGCCGGTGCGGTCTCACAGCTCCAGCGCGGTGGCGACGTCGGGGTACAGCAGCAGCGCCTTGTCCAGACCAGTGGCGTGCAGCGCCCCGGGCGACGTCGCCGCGTGCGACGGCCGGGCGGAGCTGGCCGTTGCAGGCCTGTAGCCGCTTCACCGCGCTGATGAGCACACCTATGCCCGTGGAGTCGACCCGGTCTTACCGCGGTCAGGTCCAGCACCAGGCAGGGGTGCCCAGCCGGGGAGGCGAGCAGCCGCTGCTGCAGCCGTCCGGCACCGGCGCCGACCAAATCCCTGGTGACGCTCAGCAGCCACCCGCCGCCCAGGCGGTCCTTGGTCATGATCCACCCTCCCCCGCCACCCGTCCCGGGCTCGAACACTTGTTTGGTTTGGTGTCATGCTGCTGGTCGTGGCGGGCGGCATGCAGCAGGGCGTCGGGCCGACGTTGGCCGAGCGCAGCAGCCCACCGCTGTCCGGGGCTGCGCCAGCGGCGCCGGTCGACGCGGATCCGGGTCGGCGGCGACGTCGGCCGGTCATCACCCGGCACTGCTGGGTCAGCGGGTTGCCGGACTGCCCGGGCCGGTTCGCTGGCCTGGTTGTGGAGTGGTCACCCGGGCCGGCCGCCGCCGGCTGGCTCGGGCGGGTGGTGTACGTCGTGGACGGCGACAATGCCGGACCGGCAGTGCTGGTCGAGGCGTGGGTGGCCGCCGAGCACCTGACGCCAGCCGGCGGCTGACCGGCCGCGGGGAGCCTGTGTCGGCTGGCCGGCCGCTGGTGGCGGGTCGTCAACGAGGTCACGCTCGACCGCACCGTTCACCGCCAGGCCCGCGTACCCGGCCCGACCGGACCATCGGCACCGTCGCGCTGGTGCGCGGCCTTGGGGTTCTGGCCGTCGCTGCAGAGAACAAGACGCTCGATTAGGTCCGGGTGCTCACGACGGTCCGGCGGCCGGCCGGTGGTGCTGGCGGCCGGCCGGCCGTCACGGGGGCTCAGACTGCCCCAGCGCCGTCTGGGTGGGTGCTCTCCTGCCCGGCCGCGGCGGCAGCGTCCAGCGGGGTCAGGATGCGCCGGGCGATCTGGGTGACGGTGTCGGCGGCCTGCCGAACCACGCTGAGGTCTCCCCCGGCCCAGCCGGCAACGTAGGCGAAGCTGTAGCCGCTGGCGTGCATGCCCTGCGCAGTGGCCACCACATAGGCGACACTCTCGGCCTCGACCTCGCACCGGCCGCGGCAGGTAGCGTAGGTCGGCAGGTCAGCGACGTGCCCGGCCTCGAGGTGCGCCAGCTCGTGAAGGAGCGTCTTGACCGCCTGGGCGTCGTCCACGGCGCCACTGACCCGGACCGTGCGGCTGGCAGGGTCGGTCCAGCCGTTGGCCCGGCCGGTGTCACCGCGGTGCACCGTGTAGCCGTGGGCGGTGATCTGCTCGGTCAGGGCGTCCCACAGCCCGTCCGGTGCCAGACCTTCCAGCAGGGTCGGTGCGATGTCGGGCAACGGCGCCCCTTCGGTCTGGGACAGGTCGAACACGTGCACCACCCGAAAGCCCCGGACCTGTTGCTTGCCGCCGGCGCCCTGGGGCGCCGCTCCCCCGCTGCAGCTGGTGGCCGGCTCGTGTCCGGCTGGTCCGGCCGGCTCGGCCCGCTCGGCCGTCTTGGGGCGGTAGGTGCACGGGGCCAGGATCGCGATGCCCCGCTCCCCCTTGCGTACCTGCCGGCCCAGGCTCTGCCAGCTGCGGTACCCAGCCACCCGGGTGGCCTGGGGCGCCTGCAGCGCGACCAGGAGCAGGTTGCCCAGGCTGTAGCTGTGGAACTTCGCGGCGGTGTCCAGCATCGCCCGCCACCCCTCGGACTCCACCAGCGCCGCGACGCCGTCGCTGATCTGCTCGTGCAGCACGTTGAGCTTGTCCTGCCCGCCGGTCGCCTGGCTGGTGGTGCTGCTGGTGTGTGTGCTGGTGCTCATCGGAGCCTCCCTGTCCCGTCCCGACTAGCGGGTGGGCCGGTGTCCCCCGGCCTTGAGGGCGGTGGGTTCACCCCTCCGCCGCAAAGCCGCCCGCAGGGGTCGCAGCGGCTCGCCGGGCAAGGGAACAAGCCCAAGAAGCTTCCCGCGGCGCCTGAGGAAGGATCTTGGGCGCCCTTGCCCGGGGAGGAGCGGCCCCGCACAATCCGGGGGGCAACCTTTGGAAGCTGAGCCGGCCGCAGGCCGTCCACGCCCGGCCCGCAGGGCCGTGCTGTGCCGGTTGCAGTGCTGGTCTGGTGGGTTGCTCGGCTGGCTTCCCAGCTCGGCCCCTGGGCAGGGTGTGCTGCAGCTGTCCACACCTGCCCTGCTGGTGGGCGCGCGGGTCCTCCAGCTGGCCGAGGGCGATTCGGGGCTTGGCCTCGGGTGTCGTCGAACTCAGCTGATCTCCTGCGGCCGGTGCGGTGTTACAGCTCCAGCGCGCTAGCGCCTTCGGGGTACAGCGGCAGCACCTTGTTCAGGCCGTTGATGTGCAGCAGCCGGGCGACGTTGTAGTGGCGGCGGCCAGGCGGGAGCTGGCCGTCGCCGGCCCGTAGCCGTTTCAGCGCGCCGACCAGCACGCCCAGGCCGGTGGCTTCGATCCGGTATCGACGGCGGTCAGGTCCAGCACTAGGTAGGGGTGCCCCGCCGAGGAGTCGAGGTCAGCGGGGAGCTAGTCGGCAGGACCTCGGTGCGGCACGTGCTCAACCCGTACCTCGCCCGGGTCGGCGGTCACGTCGGCTGCGCCGTCCGGCAGCGCGCGCGTCGCCGCGGACACGCCACCGAGATGCTGCATCGATTGCTGGGCCTGCTGCACGGCCCTGGCTGTCGAGCGAGCGCTGATCACCTGCGACCAGGACAACCGCGGCTCGGCGACAGTGATCGAGCGGTGCGGCGGGGTCCTGCAGGACGTTGTTGAGGATGACGGTGTCCTCAAGCGCCGGTACTGGGTTGACCTCGTGCGGGCGTGACCACGACCAGCATCAGGAACCAGCGGCGGCGTGAGTGCCCGCGTCAGGGTTGGCGCCCACCCTGACCAACCAACCTGTCGGCATCCGCAGTACCCAACGCGTCCGCAAGGCGGGCAGGAACTGACCCGACCGTTGAGGTCAAGCAGGGTGCGGCCCCTGCCGCACTCCACCCCTTTGAGCCGCTGGTGACGCTCGGCCACCAGGTGCTGGCATCAGGGCCGACCAGCACGCAGGTCATCGGTCACCGGGCCAAGCATGACGGCGGCTCCCATCACGCCGTCCACAACAGCAGCCCGGTGAGACCTCCACCGGCGCTCAGCCCGTCCGATCGGCTCCTGGGCCGGCGCGTAGGTACTGGTAGACGGTCTCCCGGCTGACCCCGAACTCGCGCGCCAGCGTGGCCTTCGCGGCGCCGTCGGCGACCCGCTCGCGCAGCTGCGCGACCTGCTCAGCCCTCAATGCGCGGGCCCGGCCGCGGTAGGCGCCGCGCTGGCGGGCCAGCGCAATGCCCTCCCGCTGGCGCTCCCGAATCAGCGAGCGTT
>JAABUI010001183.1_pt1 | contig 15578 bp, 10 predicted proteins | sample 5559111 | NCBI WGS metagenome assembly JAABUI01 (sample SAMN10711870, study PRJNA513365) | rock metagenome | isolation source: Antarctica rocks | place: Antarctica: Victoria Land, Buttleship Promontory
TTTTCATTACTTAATTATACCAGAATAAATATTGCCGTTCTTCCTATTATTTTACAACTTATGTTTTTAGGACGATACATGCCATTTTTCTAATATTTAAAAAGGTTTGCGCCCGGCCCCCTCTCCTTTGGAGAGGGCTGGTGTGAGGCTTTTTATACCCTAAAAGAAACATTAAAAACACAAACCCTAAAAGGGAAAATCATAACAAATCTATCAATCTACCACAACCCACATTATCCGGGCAAAGCTTTCCTGGGTTTAGATAAATAAAGCTAAGAACGCTTCCCTTTAAACCAATATTAATTCTGAGTATTATAAAAACTAATTTCTTCATATTAATTTAACAATTTGTTAAAAATAAAACTTTAGTTTTTCTATTGCATTATTAAATTTTAGTATTTAGCTTAATCCTACTATTTCCAAACGACCTACTTAAGCCTCTACTGTTTTTAATCCTGATAAAAAGGACTTGTTTTTTTCCGACTTGATTTTTCATTTGGTGAATTTTGATTAGCCAGGGCAGATTGTACCTAAATTAAATTAGTACAAAATCTTCCCTTTTAATTTGATTTATTAACGACCTGACCTGTCTTTATGAATTTTAGTTACCTCTCCGAACTGGTGTTTAATTTTGTAAAAGAATTAAACATCCCAGTAACCAAAACTTCCATTAAACTGGAATTTGAAAAACATCCCCAGCAACATAGCTTGTTGGCAATCAATGATGTGTTAAACACATTCGGTATCAATAATGCTGCATACGAAATAGAGACGAAGCAATTAGACAATGAGTTTTGTCCCTTTATTGCCCACTTAGCAAGAAATAACGGGGAATTTGTAATAGTAAAATATTTATCAGCAGACAAAGTATTGGTATCCGGTCAAACTTTGAAAACCGAACAATTGCCGAGGGCTGATTTTGATGCTGCTTATGCCGGATCCATTTTAGTTGCAGAGGCAGAAAATGTTTCAGGAGAAGCCAATTATCAGCAGAACAGGCGGAAAGAAATCATCAAATCGTTAAAGGCACCCTTTATTGCAACTTGCCTTTTAGCTGTTTTCTTTCTTTATGTTTTACAGAACCAGGACCAGATCAGTTCCCTAAGCTGGACGGTTGTGATTTGGGGTATCTTAAAAAGTATAGGGCTTTTGATCAGTGTTTTATTGCTGGTTCAAAGTTTAGATGCCAATAACAGCTTTATCCAGCACTTATGCACAAGCGGGAAGAACTTGAACTGTAATGCCATCTTAAAATCCAAGGCGGCAAAAGTAACAGAAGGGTTAAGCTGGTCTGAAGTCGGGTTTTTTTATTTTTCCTCTACTACATTAATACTGTTGTTTTATGGCGGCTCCCGCTCCGTATTGCAGTCTTTGGTGCTGTTCAATTTGCTTTGTTTGCCTTATACTTTTTATTCCGTTTACTACCAATATAAGGTAGCCAAACAATGGTGCATTTTATGCAGCGGTATCCAGGCTTTGTTCTGGCTGGAATTTTTTACTTCTTTTCACCTGTTGCTGATGCCGGTAATTTGGCCATCATTTACCCAAATAGCCGGAATGCTGATCCTGTTTATCTTGCCGGTTGCTACATGGGTCTTTCTGAAGCCCTTTTTAAAAGCTAAGCAAGAGGCCGAATCAGCAAGGCAACAATTAAGCATCTATAAAAACAATGCGGAATTATTTAACAAGGTGCTTGTTTCGCAAAAGCAACAGGAACAATTGGATGATGATTTTGCCATAGTGATAGGAAATAGAGAACCCAAAAAAGTAATCACGATTGTTTCCAGCCCTACCTGCCCGCCATGTTCCAAAGCACACCAACTATTGGAAAACTGGCTTGATAAAGATGATAGCCTGCAATTAAGGATCGTTTTTTCGGTATTGCCCGGTGAGCAGGAAAGTGTAAAATACAAAGTTATCCGGCATTTGCTGGCGCTTAAATCAACACCGGGGCATATGCTTAAACAAGCCATGCATACCTGGTATGAACAAAAAGAAGATAATATAGAATCCTGGATAGCAAAATTCCCGGCCCAGCAGGAACAGGAACCCAATGTTAGTTTAGAAAAACAACAACAATGGTGTGAGTCAGCCGGGATCAGCTTTACCCCAACCGTGTTTATCAACGGGTATAAGCTCCCCGATCCGTACCACTTAGAAGACATTAAATATTTGATATAGCAAAGACATTGTTTGGCCAACGATGAAGATGCCTGCCTTCGGTAAAACAGGATAGGGAAAGCCGAACCCGATTAATAGAAGCATTAAAACAAACAACAAATATAATGAAAAAGTTAAATTTAAAACTGGGCGGCATCAAAGAAATGCTGAGCAGGGAACAAATGAAAAAAGTTGTAGGTGGTTATGGTTACGATGGTGGTGGTAGCGTTCAATGTCCACCTGATGAAACTCCTTGCACATATCCTGCAGTAGCACATAATGTAGCTTGTTCCCCGGGAGGGGATAATCGACAGGTATATGTTATCTGTGTTTAATTAATATAGGATTTTAGAGTCTGTTTAGTTTTCTATCACAAAAAAATTATACTATTTCTATTGTGCCTATAAATTCTGTATTTGTATATTAAATTGATACAAAAAGTACAAGAATTTAATAATTTTTAGGTGATAAAAGAAGTATATAAAATAAAGTGAACAAAATTTAGACAGGCTCTTATCTGGATTTTAGCCATTTTCGTTATAATTTATGACTATCAACTAATTAATAAAAGGCCACCATTAATTATCAATTGATAGATATAAAAATGGCTAAGGTTAAGCTTATAATTTGATAAAATATTTGCTTTGGTAAATATTTTATCAATTTTTAGGTAACAGACAGAATAATAATCAACATTAAAGTTAATAATATTGATTACCTGAAAAAAAATTTATGAAGAAGAAAGCTCTTATATTTATATTACTATTTATAAATCTGTTCGTTATCAAAGTACAAGCGCAAAACAAATTTGCTTATAACCCAGCCCAATTGGCTCAAATTAATAATTTAAAAATCAAAGTAGAAGCCAATCCATCAAGTTTGGAAGCGCACCATGCTTATATTGATGCTTTTTATAGGAGCAATAACACGATAAACAACCCCATCATCGAAGGGCAGTATAAAACCTGGATGAAGCAGTTCCCTCAAAATTATGTCGTTCCCTTTGCGGTTGGCGAAGCCTATATGCGAGGGAAAAACCCTAAAGCTGAACCTTTTTTGCTCCAGGCAAGCATCCTTAAACCCAACAAAGCCGAAATCTGGTACATGCTTTCGAAATATGCACATTATACAAACAATACCGTAGCCGAACAGGATTATTTAAAAAAAGCCACCCGTTTTGATCCCTCCAATGCAGAGTACGCATTTAGTTATGCTTTTTCTTTTAAAGACACCGACCCCGTACGTTATGATTCCCTTTCCCTACAAGTAGCCAGGCATTTTCCAAATCAGGAGTATGGTGCATTGTCTTTATTATGGTTGGAGGAGAGTTCAACCATAAAAGAACAGAAGCTGGCTTATTACCGGCAATTATACAACAGAAAAGAAAATAATCTTACCTATTGGTACCTACATAATGCAACCGTATATTTTGACCTGTTGCTGAATATAGACCCTGATCAGGCTTTTGAACTTGGGCTCAATATGGTTTTGGAAGACAAACTTTTTCAGGATGTTTGGAACGAAAGGCTCAAAGTTGCAACTGCTTTTTTACAGGCCAGGAAATTCATAAATGAAAACCAGGCAGGACAAGCCTTGACACTTTTAAACAAGGTAAGTTTAGACAATGAAATGGTTAACCACCATATCCGTGCAAAAGAAACATTAGCTCTTTTTAAAGCAGAAGCTGCTGCGGCCGATAAAAAAACTAATGTGGCTTATGACAGCCTGGCTATATTCTATAGCAAAGAACCTTCTGATAGGCTGCACGAAGCTCTTTTTAAATATGGAATGAAACTGGGCATAGACAGCGACAGCGTTGCAAGGAATGTCCGGAAAATCCGCGAAAGTTCGGCAAAAGCTGCAAGTGATTTTTGCCTGGAAAATTACCTGTCACCCGGAAAATCCTGTTTAACTGACTATTTAGGTAAAGTGATCTTGCTTACCTACTGGGAGCCATCTTCTTTTCAGTCAAAAGAACAATTTACGCACGTTGAACATATTATTAAAAAAAATGACAGCACAAAAGTTGCTTATCTGGCTTTAAACCTTGATCCGGTTCAGGATGATTTTGTGTTGCCTTTTTTAAAAGCTGGTGGTTATAGCTTTACACCATTACATGATAATTTAAGTAGGAATAAAGGGAACTTAAAAGCAGATAATGTGCCGACCAGCTATCTGATAGACAAAAAGGGACGTATTGTTTTTTCCGGTTTCAAAATTGATGCAAATAACGAAAGAACCTTGGAGTTGATGATCAGGGAACTGCTTAATAACAGCAATTGATATTGTTATAGAAACTTTTGATATTGACTAAATGACAATGCTTCTTTTACCGGTATAAAATTGGCTTTTGGTTATTGAAGCGGTACAGGGTTTACTATTTTTTAGGTGATAAAAGAAGCATGAAACAGTAACCTATTTTAAACAAGTTTAAAGCCATTGGTGCAACAAGGCAGCTATCGAATTTACACCTGATATTTTTTATTAACGGGTTCAAGTTTCCCGCCCTATACCGCTTGGAAGAAATCCGGTACTTTATATAAAATACAAAGAAATTGTCTCGCTAACAGTGAAGATGCCTGCCTTCGGTAAAACAGGATAGGGAAAAGCTTAACCCGATTAAAAGAGGCACAAACTTATTAAATTTTTATGAAAAAGTTAAATTTAAAGCTGGGCGGCATCAAAGAAATGCTAACCCGGGAACAGATGAAAAAGGTTGTGGGCGGTGATGGGTACGGGTATGGTGATTCAGGAACAACATGTACTTCTACATGTCAAAGCAATGCAGATTGCTCAGCAAATCCACAGTCACCGTACAAAACATGTACGTTATCAATTTGTAGTATGGACAGCCGTACTTACTACCACGTGTGTACGCTGTAGTTCAAATCATTTAAACGAAGGTTGTCTTCAATAAAAACCAAAACTTGGAGTATTAAATTTTTTATTGATTAATTTCATAAATATTTATTGTTTTAAAAATCTATTTTTTATGGAATCAGGCTCTTTAAGTTGTTTTTTATTGTAAGACAACCTCGTTAATATGTTTATTACATTAAAATTTTAAACTGAATAAATTACAAATAGGTACAATACCTCATTAGATAAAGTACTGTATATAAAATAAAAAATTGTGTTATTAAATAGAGCCTTTTTTATCAAAACTGTTCACAATTATTGATAAAAGAAGGTTTAGTGTACAACGTAAATAAGAATCTAAATCGCTTCTTTTAACCATTTAGCATTTTTGCTTGTATTTTATATCGATACAAAAATTATTTTACACATCCTATGTTTGCGACATATCAGTATTAACAACTTACCATAAATTCTTCAGTTAAATAGATTACTTATCATAACTACTTAGTAAAAAACATGGTACTGTTTTCAAATTTGCGATGACAATATAAGCTATTACTGTAAAACATATTTAGAATAATAACCAACGGATATAATAATCTTTTTATTTAATCAAACAAAGACCAAAAAGATAATATGGATAATTACCAAAAAAAAAGTATAAAATATTACACCTTTTATGTGTTTTTTTTGCTTATTGTTAACTTGATATACAGTAAATCTATAGCACAAAATACATTCGTAAAAACAACCCATATCAAGAAGCTGTGCAGCGAAGTAGAAGCCAATCCGGAGAATCTAAATGCACATCATGCTTTTATTAATGCATTAAACCGTATGGATCCGCTTCTGCCCAGCCAGTATGAAACCTGGACGAAGCGCTATCCAAAATCCTCAACCACATTTTTTGCAATAGGGGAAATGTATGCTCAAATGGAAGACCCGAAAGCAAGGGATTATTTGCTTCAGGCTGTAACGATTAAACCTGACCTGGCAGCAGCATGGAACCTTTTGAGCATTGATGCACAAAGAAGGGGTAGTGATAGTTTATCTAACACTTATATAGAAAAAGCCGCAAAAGCCAACCCAAAAAATTCCGAGTATGCTTTAAGTTATGCCTTTTCCTTTAAGGATACAAATCCAGTGAAATATGATTCCCTTGCACTTGCAGTAGTCAGGCTTTTTCCAAATACAGAACAAGCTGCCCAATCTTTGACTCTTCTTGCCTACTATTCAAACAATGATGCTTTGAAATTGGCATATTTTCAGCAGTTGTATCAAATGTATTTATCACATCCTACTGACTGGGGAAGAAGTGGAATTGGAAATTATTATAATTTTCTAATCAACAAAGATCCTATAAAAGCTTTTGAAATTGCGTTGAGCATGGTGGTAGCGTCAACGACAAGTGAACTTAAATGGAGACATATGGTCAGGATTGCCAAAAGTTTTATTGATGCGAGAAACCTGCTTCAATCCGGCAAGCCCGAAGAGGCAATTAAGATTCTGGCAACGGTTGACCTAAACAATAGTTGGAGTGTTAGTTATATTGATGCAGAAGATACTTTGGTGTTGTTTAAAGCAGAAGCTGCCGATGCGGCTGGGCGGACACAAGTTGCTTATGATAGCCTTGCAGTACAATACAGCAATAAGCCAAGTGACCGCTTGCGGCCTGCATTGCTTGCTTATGCAAGCAAACTTGGTATTAATGAAAACCAAGTTGACACAGCTATATGGAAACTTTGTGACAAAAGGGCTAAACAGGCAGACAATTTTTCCCTGCAAGGTTATCCTAAGTCAGCCAGGGTTTCCCTCAACGATTATAAAGGCAAGGTCTTGTTGCTTACTTATTGGTTTCCGGGCTGTGGCCCATGCAGAGGTGAATTTCCTCACTTTGAATCTGTGTTAAAAAAATTCAAAGATAAACAAGTTGCTTATGTGGGTATCAACATTGATCCAAGTCAGGACAGCTATGTCATCCCTTTTATGAAAGCAAGTGGTTATAGCTTTACCCCTTTACGTAATGACCCAACGCAGAACAAAGGTTACCAACCAGGAGCTGGTGGAGTACCAATTAATTATTTGATTGATCAAAAAGGGCGTATTATTTATTCAAGGTTTTATATAAATACACTAAATGATGAAAGGACATTAGAGTTAATGATAAAGGAAGTATTAGCTGCTAAAGATTAAGGAAGGTTTGAATTTTATTGTAAAGCTTTTTATTGATTTCCAATCTGTTTGTAATGCTTCTTTTATGCCGTAAAAATTCTAATTTTTCTTAATTTTTAAAAGATACAATGCACAAAACCAATTTTTACAGGGTAAAAGAAGCATAGGATTTATGTTTTTATAAACGGGTATAAGCTCCCCGATCCGTACCGCTTAGAAGACATTAAATATTTGATATAGCAAAGACATTGTTTGGCCAACAAGGAAGATGCCTGCCTTCGGTAACACAGGATAGGGAAAAGCTTAACCCGAATCAAGAGCGGCAAAAATAACATTAATTTTTATGAAAAAGTTAAATTTAAAGCTGGGCGGCATTAAGGAAATGCTGAGCAGGGAACAAATGAAAAAAGTTGTAGGTGGTGACGGTTATGGGTATGATGGTGGTTCAGACCCGTCCAAATGTGTTGCAGACGGTGAAACCTGCCCAAGTGGTTTTACTTCCGCCAGATGTTGTAATCGATGCATGGCTGACGGAAAGTGCGCTACGGTGCTCTACTAAGCAATGTGTGAAAACTTAATGTGATGTGCACGAAAAGCGGTAGTTATTAACCTACCGCTTTTCATTGTACTTTTACGTTATTCTTGTTCTTAAACTAAATACCACTTATTTCTTTTACGACTACACAGTGTATTGGCTATATTGACCTATACTAAAAGTTCAACATGAAAAAAGTATTGAGGGCGATAATCTACCTTATTCTATTTTCTTTCCAAGCTTATGCACAAAATGCTAAAAGCCCTGTTTATATCATTAACGGCAGAATTACCGGTGTTGATTTAGGAATAATATATACGCTTTCGCCCGATAATAATGTGACCGACAGTGCAGCTATCGTGAAGGGCAATTTTATTTTAAACGGAAAACTTGATTTACCCGAACGAAAAGTATTCAGGATCAAACCAGGGAATTGGGAATTTCCTGCCTTTGTAGATGCTCCACATATTACCTTTGACATAGATACCTTAGGTGCGGAACATTACTATTCTGGTGGAAAAGATTATCCGGTAATAAGGCAGATTAAGGAGACCGGCTCTCCGTTGGCTGACGTTTATGCTATTAATAGAAGAGAAACAGGACAAGATGATTATATTTCTCTTAGTAGAAAGTTAAAGTTTGCAAGTAAAGATTCCGCAGCCTATATAAATAATAAAATAGATGCAATCGCCAAGGCATTCCCGGAAAAGCAAAAATTCTGGGTTGAAAACTATGTTCGTCAAAACCCCACGTCGATCCAGGGAATTTATATTTTTCAAGAATATTATAATCAATTACGCGATACGTCCCCTATTTATTTGCGTTCTATGATAGGGCAATTTTCAGGGCCAGCGAAAGCATCTTTTCATTATAAAACCCTGATGAATAAATTGTCCAGGTTGGAAAACGTCCAGGTTGGTAAACTTGCTCCAGATTTTACCCTACTAAAAAGGGATAAGCATAAATTCACGCTTACGGCAACACGGGGATCTGTTGTAATGCTGGATTTCTGGGCAAGTTGGTGTGTGCCTTGCAGGGCGGCTATCCCGAATTGGAAAAAAGTATATGCGAAATATCATCGTAAAGGTTTTAATATAATCAGCATAGCAGATGACCGGAAATGGGGCGACTGGGTGAAAGCACTTGATCAAGAAAAAATGCCATGGACACAAATTATTGATGAATTTCCGTCAAAAACTGCACCAGCAATTGTTAGTGGACTGTACGGAACGCAGACCATTCCTTATTATGTGTTGATAGACAAAAAGGGAAAAATAGTGATAGCTTCTGGTGACGAGCACGCCGTGACGAAAAAAATTGAAGAAACCTTAAGTAACTAACAAGCTCCGATTGCTTATACTGAAAACTAAATAATGAGCTTGTTTAAATTTATGTAGGAAAAAATGTAATACTTCATTTATCACCTAATAATTATTGGGCAATTGGTTTTTGGTTTGTTTAGGCTGGTGCAAGCACCAATTTTTATTGGGTAAAAGAAGCACAGAGAAACCTTAATAAGTAAATTTCAAACAAGCCTTTAATAGAGAAACTTATTGTTATAAAATGTTTACTATAAAACTTTCAAGTTATAATTAATGAGCTTTATTATTTACAAACAACACGACCAAATGGATTGCGGCCCTACCTGTTTGCGGATGGTTGCCAAGCATTATGGTCGTAATTACACCTTACAAAAATTACGGGACCTGTGCCAGATCAGCCGTGAGGGTGTATCGTTGTTGGGCATTAGTGAGGCAGCGGAAAACATAGGTTTTCGTTCGCTTGGGGCCAAGTTAACGGTAGAACAGCTTAAAGAAGCACAACTTCCCTGTGTTTTGCATTGGCGGCAGAACCATTTCGTGGTGCTGTACAAGGTAAAAAGGGGTAATTATTATGTTGCCGACCCTGCCAAAGGACTACTGGTATATTCTACTGCGGAGTTTATACAAAACTGGCTCGCAAGCCGTGAGTTAAACGATGGCATATCCTTATTAATAAGCCCTACACCTGCTTTTTATGAACAGGAAGGCGAAAAGGCCAATACGGTAAGCTGGTCCTTTCTGCTGCGTTATCTTACGGCCTACCGCCAGCTCCTTTTGCAGCTTGTTTTTGGCCTGGGCATTGGCTCCATGCTGCAATTGATCACCCCTTTTTTAACGCAATCTGTAGTTGACATCGGGATCAATACCCGCAACCTTAATTTTGTATATGTGATCCTGATTGCGCAGGTCATGCTTTTTTTGGGGAGCACGAGCGTGGATTTTATCCGTTCCTGGATTTTGCTGCACATCAGCACGCGGATTAATGTATCCATACTCACCGATTTTCTGATCAAACTGATGCGTTTGCCCATGAGCTTTTTTGATGCCAAAATGACGGGCGATATCATGCAGCGGATGAGCGATCAAAGCAGGATACAAAGTTTCCTGACCGGCTCGACCTTGAACATCATTTTTTCCCTGTTCAACTTTGTCATTTTTGCTTTTGTCCTGGCTTATTATAATACCAGTATCTTTTTTGTCTTTGCCGTAAGCAGTGTGCTGTACACCGGCTGGATATTAATGTTCCTTAAGACCAGGCGCGATCTGGACTTTAAACGGTTCGATCTCTCCTCCAAAAACCAAAGCGCTATTGTACAACTGATTGGCGGGATGCAGGAAATTAAACTGAACAACTGCGAACAGCAAAAACGATGGGACTGGGAACATATCCAGGCCAGCTTGTTCCGGTTCAGTGTAAAAGGGCTGGCCTTGGGGCAATATCAGCAGGCGGGTTCCTTCTTTATCAACCAGGGAAAGAACATTATCATTACCTTTCTAAGTGCCAAAGCTGTGATCGAAGGGAATATTACCCTGGGCGGAATGATGGCGGTGCAATATATTGTAGGCCAGTTAAATAGTCCTGTGGAACAGTTCCTGGGATTTATACAAAGTTTCCAGGATGCGCGTATCAGCCTGGAGCGCCTGAACGAAATCCACCAGATGGAAGACGAGGAACCGGCGGATCAGCATTACCAGCCAGACCTTCCCTTTAACAAAAGCATCACGATCCGTAACCTTACTTTCCGTTATCCGGGCGCCGGTAATGATCCTGTTCTGGAAAACATTGACCTGCATATCCCGGAAGGGAAAACTACGGCTATTGTTGGGATGAGCGGGAGCGGCAAAACCACCATTTTAAAGTTACTGCTGCGGTTTTACCGCTGGGAAAAAGGGGAGATAGAAGTTGGTGATAGCAAATTGAAGCAGATTAGTATCAAATCCTGGCGCAAAAGCTGCGGAACAGTTATGCAGGACGGGTTTATCTTTTCGGACACGATAACCAACAACATTGCGGTTGGGGAAGAAACCCCGGATAAAAAACGGCTGCACCATGCCGTAAAAGTGGCCAATATCCAGGAGTTTGTGGAAAACCTGCCTAATGGGTTTAATACTAAAATTGGCGCTGAAGGCAATGGCATCAGCCAGGGACAACGGCAACGGGTCCTGATTGCCCGGGCTGTTTATAAAAACCCTGATTATATGTTTTTTGACGAAGCAACAAATGCACTGGATGCCAACAACGAACGTGTGATCATGAATAATTTGCAAGAGTTTTTCCGCGGACGCACCGTGGTTATTGTTGCACATCGGTTAAGTACCGTAAGCAATGCAGACAACATCATTATGCTGCATAAAGGCAAGATCATTGAACAGGGAAATCATTATGAACTGACCGGTTTAAAAGGTGAATACTATAACCTTGTAAAGAACCAGTTGGAACTGGGCGTTTAATCATTATAATCTTTCTTTAACTATGCCGTCTTTATATCAAACAGATTCCGTTTATCATACCGAAGAAATGCAGGACATTATTACTGCACCGCCATCGTGGCTGTTAAAATGGGGAATCTCTCTTTTCTTCGCCATTCTTCTCGGGATTATCCTTTTATCTTCCCTGATCCATTACCCTGACCTGGTAAAAACCCAATTGGTCATTAGCTCTTTAAATACACCCAAACCAATTGTAGCCAAAGTTTCGGGAAGACTAATTAAGATTTTAATTGATGATAACCAAATGGTCAACAAGGATCAGCCTTTAGCCTATTTAGAGAGCACGGCAGATCATGGACATGTCTTGAAGTTACTGGCTGATTTGAAAATTTTACAGCATACGCTGCAGCCAGTATCTGTTGCCGAACTGAAATGGATCAACTCTCCATCATCTATACAATTGGGCGAGCTGCAATCTGCTTATGAGAATTTTTACCAGGCTTACTTATTATTCAAAGCATCTTCAGCGCAAGGGTTCAACCTTAAGAAAAAAGGGTTTTTATCACAGGACCTGAAATCTATCAATGTTCAAAGAAAGCAATTGATGGCCCAAAAGGCTTTGCAGGATAAAGACTATGATCTGGCCAACGAAGAATTCAATATGCACCAGGAACTAAACCGCCAAAAGGTTGAAACCACGGTGGAACTGAGAAGGGAAGAAAGTAAACTGATTGCGAAAAAGTTTCCGCTGGAACAAACAGAAGCTGCACTTTTAACAAATTCCACTACTTATCAGAGTAAAGAAAAAGACCTGCTTGAACTGGACAACCTGATCCAGGAACAAAGGTTCAAGTTTACGCAATCCCTCAACAGTATGATCAGTATGACGGAGGAGTGGAAAAACAAGTATGTGTTAAGCGCTTCCCAATCCGGCAAAGTTATTTTTTCAGGTATTATACAAGAGAACCAGTTTGTGAATGCTAACCAGGAGCTGTTCTATATAAATTCAGGCAACGGGACTTTTTTTGGTGTGATGGCCATACCGCAGTATAATATGGGTAAAATAAAACTGGGGCAAAAGGTATTGGTGAAACTAAAAAGTTATCCGTTTGAAGAATACGGCGCAATGCAGGGCCGGATCAGTAAAATTGCCGATGTGCCAATGAAAGACAGTGTTTTTAGTTCCAGGGTAAATTTTACAAGCAGCCGGTATTCTGAAATGAAACGGCCGGTCAGCCTCAAGAATGGTATGCTTGCAGACGCAGAGGTGATCACAGAAGATGCTTCCCTGATCCATCGCTTGTCCAGGTCTTTAATTAAAATGTTACGTTAAATTCTTACTAAGTATCAAGCCATAATTAGTTTATACTTTAGTAAGGCGTATTGAAGCCAAATCCCTAAATTAATATGAAAACTAATTATGTACACATACTTATCGCTATGAATAATAACCTACAGGGCATAACTGTACTGATGCCAACCTACAATCAGGGATCCTTTATCTCACGGGCCATTGCCAGTTTACAGCTTCAAACTTTTCTAAACTGGGAACTGATCATCATTAATGACGGTTCTTCGGATTATACTATAGAAGTAGTAAAGGACTATTTAAAAGATGAAAGGATCACCTATCTTGAAAACGATCAGAATAAAGGTTTAGGCGTCTGTTTAAATCAGGGGCTTGATCGATCGAAGTACAACCTGATCGCTTATTTACCATCTGATGATATTTACTATGCCGATCATTTAAGTTCATTGCATGAATTTATCCGGAGTGATGAAGGCAATATATTGGCTTACGCAGGAGTACAATACAATTATGAAGATACCCATACTGCAAGTGCCGCAGAATCTACCGTCGGAAAAATAGATGGCTATTCTCTGCAATTGGTGCAGGTTCTACACCGTAAAACCCTGGATCGTTGGATTGAGCGAGAGGAACTGATTACCGATAGTTTGGATAGGATGTTTTGGGATAAGTTGTCTGAACAAGGAAAGCAAATTAATACAAAGAAAATTAGCTGTGAATGGGTTGACCATCCCGAGCAAAGACACAAGATCATACAGGAAACAAGCGGAGGGGGAATTTATACTTATAAGCAATATTACCGAGTCAATCAACCCTTGATCTATCATTCTACTACTGGAAATTACATAAACGAATTAAACAATTATACTCGTTTTAGAAAGCCTGCTCAAAGGCTTTCAGGCAAATTAAAAATCTTATTGGTTGGCGAACTTGCTTACAACCCGGAAAGGATTTACGCGTTGGAGGAACAGGGACATCAACTGTATGGTTTATGGATGAGTTCGCCTAATTGTTATAATACGACTGGCCCTCTGCCATTTGGTAATGTCATTGATCTTTCGCTTGATACCTGGACAGAAGCCGTAAAAGAGATTAAGCCGGACATTATCTATGCATTACTGAACCATCAGGCTGTTCCTTTTGCGCATTATATCATGTTGACCAATCCGGGGATTCCTTTTGTATGGCATTTTAAGGAAGGGCCTTTTTATTGTAGGCAAAATGGGACATGGAAAGAACTGATGGAACTTTATGTAAATTCTGACGGACAGATTTACACCAATCAGGAAATAAAGAAATGGTTCGGCCAATTTATAGCCCAAGAAGAACAGTTAACCCTGATCCTTGACGGCGACCTGCCTAAAGCGGATTGGTTCAATGGAAAACCTTCCCGCTTACTCTCAGAAGATGATGGTGAAATCCATACGGTAGTTTCCGGTAGACCCCTTGGTTTATATCCTTTCCATGTAAGGGAGTTGGCTTTGCATAATATCCATCTTCACATATACGGAGACGTTCAACAGGCTTACTGGGGAGGATGGATAGCGCAGGCAAATGCATTGGCACCAGGTTATTTGCATATTCATCCGCATTGTAACCCCAATCAATGGGTAAGCGAATTTTCTAAATATGACGCCGGATGGCTGCATGTTTTTGACTGTGGAAATCAGGGTGAAATGATGAAAGCTTCCTGGCTCGAACTGAATTACCCTGCACGGATGACTACACTTGCTGCCGCAGGTTTACCCATGATACAAAAAGACAATACCGGGCATATTGCGGCCACGCAGTCTTTGATTCAAGATTTAGATATGGGAATATTTTTCCGGTCTATTGATGAGTTAGGCGAAAAACTGAAGGACAAGCACCGGATGCAGGAAATAAGGAACAATGCAATAAAAAACAAAATGTTTTTTTCATTCGATAACCATGTAAATGATTTGGTCGCTTTTTTTGAAAAAGTTATACAAAAGAAAAAAGGGAATATACAATTTCAGCCTAACGACAGCACAACAACAAGCATGATAGCATAACTTGTACTTGTTTTATTTAAAGTTATTTGGTGTTTTTAGATTTTACTTTTGATACTTCTTCAAATTTTATCAACTCTTATCATGCTTCTTTTATCACCTAAAAATCAATATACTTTCTGTGATTTTCCACGATGCTGGCTCCCTCTCCTGTGGAGAGGGTTGGGGTGAGGCTACAAACATCAATTTTATAGTGCTAAAAGAAGCATGAAGACTTTACATAAATAAATCCTAAACAGCTTCTGTGAAAAATTAAGTTTCTGATTAATTCATTAAGAAGACTTCTTATAGTTCCATTTGAAAACCGTGTTCTGCTCCTATTAGTTTCCTATAATTTTGAATCATTGCAATTAACCTTGTTTTCTTTAGATCATACTGTTTTAATACGCTAAAAAGTGAATAAGGAAGATATTAGTTTTATGATGGCTGAGAAAGTTAATACCCTTCAAACAGAAATCACATCTATAAAAATAGATATATCAGTATTGGTCAATAGTATAAAAATTTCAAATAATACATAGGATACAACAATGCTTTTTAATCTGGCCATGCGAAAATTGCATTATCAACTTTTAATAATTAGTTCGCTGTTATTAATATATGTTAATGGTTTCGGCCAGCTTAAAATCACTTTACAACAATCCATTGATTCAACCTTAGCCCGCAATTTACAAATCAAACAGGCTCAGTTAAATGAAACATTTTCACAAGAAAACTTAAAGCAGTCCAGATACAACCTGTTGCCAAGCATAAGCGCAAGT
>JAABUI010001184.1_pt1 | contig 15575 bp, 15 predicted proteins | sample 5559111 | NCBI WGS metagenome assembly JAABUI01 (sample SAMN10711870, study PRJNA513365) | rock metagenome | isolation source: Antarctica rocks | place: Antarctica: Victoria Land, Buttleship Promontory
CGAAGAACACGACCATCCAGCCGATCCCGCGGTCGAGGTTGAGGAAATAGGTGACGAACAGCAGCACCGCCAGCAGCACCCCGCTGCGCAGTGCGAGCAGCTGGACGGACAGCCCGGACAGGCCGGCCTTCTTCCTGGCCCGGGCCCGCGCCAGGCCGGTCGCGAACAGGCCACCGGCGGCGAGCACAGCCAGTACGTACGCCAGCGGGTGCGGCACGAAGGCCAGCTGGGCGAAAAAGACCAGGCGTGAGTCGAAGGGGATGTTGATCGACCCCTCCTTGCCCAGGACGTACAGCTGCAGGCCGAGGAAGGCCAGCAGACCGGCGAGGGTGATGACGAAGCTCGGGATGCCGAACCGGTTGAACAGCTGGCCGTAGACCAGGCCGATCACGGTCCCGCTCAGCACGGCGGCCACGATCGCCAGCGCGACGGGCAGGTGCTGGTTGACGAACAGCACGGCGACCAGCGCGGAGGACAGGCCGCTGACCGACCCGACCGACAGGTCGATCTGGCCCAGGAGCAGCACGACGACGATGCCCAGCGCGATCACGCCCACGGGCACCGACTCCATCGCCAGGTTCACCAGGTTGGCGCTGCTGAGGAAGATCGGGTTGAGGCTCTGGAACACGGCCCAGATCACGAGCAGGCCGGCGGCCACCGGCAGGATCCCGAGATCACCGCCCTTTGCCCGGTCGACGGCGGAACGGACCACGCCGGAGACCCCGGCGCCCTGCGCGCGCAGCCGCTCGTCCTGCCGGTCGGTCGCGACGGAGCCGGCCGCCACCGGTGTCTCGAGATCGGTCATGAGCTCAGCTCCTTGTCGCGGTCCTGCTCCGACCCGGCCCGGCGAGCCGAGCGCTGGGTGACGACATTGTCCGAGGCGCCGGTGATGGCCGCGATGATGTCCTCGGAGGACACCTCGTCGACCCGGAACACCCCGTTGTTGCGGCCTAGGCGCAGCACCACCACGGTGTCGGCAACGGCCTTCACGTCGACCATGTTGTGACTGATCATGATCACGCCGAGCCCGCGCTCACGCAGCCGCTCGACCAGGTTGAGCACCTCCGCGGTCTGGGCGACTCCCAGCGCAGCGGTGGGCTCGTCCAGGATGATGACCTTGGGGTCCCCGAGCAGCGAGCGGGCGATCGCCACGGTCTGGCGCTGGCCGCCGGACAGCGCGGCGACCTGCAGGCGCACCGTCGGGATCTTCGCCGACAGCTGCCGCAGCAGCTCCCACGACCGGTTCTCCATCTGGACCTCGTCGAGCCGCAGGCCGCCGATCTCCTGACCGAGGAACAGGTTTTCGACGACGTTGAGGTTCTCGCACAGCGCCAGGTCCTGGTAGACGGTGGCGATCCCGAGCGCATGCGCGGCCGCCGGGCTCGGGACGCTCACCGGCCGGCCCTCGAAGGTGATCTCACCCGAGTCGGGCAGGTGCACCCCCGACAGGACCTTCACCAGCGTGGACTTGCCGGCCCCGTTGTCGCCGACCACCGCGACGACCTCACCGGCGGCAACGTCCATGTCGATGTGGGTCAGCGCGGCGACCGCACCGAAGGTCTTGGTGATGCCCCGCAGCGAGAGCACCGTGCCGGTGCTGCTGGAGGTCTGCGTGGGGGTGGGGTGCGTCATCGATGCCCTGGGCCCTTCGTCGAGTGCCTGGTGTGCCTTGTGTGCCACGCCGAACGTGTGGGCGCTGGTCCCCCGCCGTGCTGGCACGGCGAGGGACCAGCACGTACTAGGAGATGCCGGCCTTCTTGCAGGCGGCGGCGTAGGCCGTGGTGCAGATCTTGGCGGCCTTGAGGGGACCGTTCGTGATCAGCGTGTCCTTGAGGTTGGTGCTGGTCACGACGGTCGGGACGAACAGCTCCGACGGGGTGTCGAACAGGGTGGTCTTGCCCTGGGGCTTCTTGCCGGAGGCGAACTCGTAGGCCACGTCCGCAGCGGCCTCGGCCACGGTCTTGATCGGCTTGGAGATGGTGTTGTACTGGTCGCCGTTGAGGATGCGCTGCGCGGCGGCGAGCTCCGCGTCGTTGCCGGTCACGGGCGGGACCGCGCCGCCGGCGGCCTTGAACGCCGCGATCACGCCACCTCCGGTGCCGTCGTTCGCCGCGACCACCCCGGCGATCTGGCCCTTGAACTGGGTGATCTCGCCGCTGGCCCACTCCTGCGCCTTCGCGGGCTGCCACATCGGCGTGTCGTACTCCGCCAGCAACTTGCGCCCGCTGGTGTCCACGACGCTGTGCACGCCCTTCTTGATCAGCCCGGCAGCGGCATCGGTCGGGGAGCCGTTCACCTGCAGCAGGCCGCCCTTGGCGCCGGTCTTGTTCAGGTGGTCGACCAGGCTCTGCGCGATGAGCGCGCCGATCTTCTGATTGTCGAAGGAGACGTAGTAGTCGGCCCGTTTGGCCGGGATGGGCCGGTCGTAGGAGACGACCGAGATGCCCTTGGCCTGGGCGGTCTGCACGATGGTCGCCGCGGCCGCCGAGTCGACGGCGTCGATGACGATGACCTTGGCGCCCTGCGCGATCACCGAGTTGGCTTGCTGCTGCTGCTTGGACGCGTCCCCCTCAGCGTTCTGGTAGAGCACCTCGCAGCCCGAGCACAGCTGCTTCATCTTCGCCACGAACAGCGGCTTGTCGAACAGCTCGTAGCGCGTCGAGGCGATGTCGGGCATCAGGAAGGCGATCTTGGCGTTCGTCGCCGCCGACCCCCCGGACCCCTTGGCGCCGGAGCCGGCCGAGCCGGTCTTGGCGGTGGTCGAGGCGCAGGCGCTGAGGGCCGTCGCGGCCACAGCAGCCATGGCGAGCGCGGGAAGGCGCAGTCGGACCTGGTTCACGGGCTTCTCCTTCGTGGATCCGCCGGTGTGGCGGTCCTTCGTGGTGCTGGGTCGCGCGGGACGGCGGTCGCCGCCCCGGTCGTCAGGGGATCAGTGAGACCTTGATCGAGCGGGTCCCGTCGGCGACGAGCTCGAGGCCCTGCTCGAACTGCTCCAGCGGCAGCTGGTGGGTGATGATGCGGTCCAACGGCAGACGCCCGGACTCGAGCATCCGGATTGCCGCGGGCCAGCAGTGGGGGCCCAGGTGCGCACCCCGGACGTCGAGCTCCTTGTCGTCGCTGATGATGCTCCAGTCCACGCTCACGTCCGAGCCGAAGACGCCGTACTCGACGTAGGTCCCGAGCTTGCGCAGCAGCGTCAGACCCTGCAGTACGGCGGAGGGGTGGCCGCTGCCCTCCAGGTAGACGTCGGCACCGTAGCCCTCGGTCAGGCCCTGCACGATCGCGAGCGGGTCCTCCTGCGCGATGTTGATCGCCAGGTCGGCGCCGCAGAGCTTGGCCAGCTCCAGCTTGGCGTCGTTGACGTCGAGAGCGACGACATGCACCGGGTTCTTGGCGGCGGCTCCGGCCACCATGCCGAGCCCGATCGGGCCGCAGCCGGCGACGACCACGACGTCGTCGAAGGTGATCCCGCCGCGCTCCACGGCGTGCAGCGCGCAGGACAGCGGCTCGGCGAACGCGGCGTGGGCGGCCGGGAGCGACTTGCTGACGGGGTGCACCAGCGCGTCCGCCGGGTAGAGCATGAATTCGGCCATCGCTCCCGGCGTACGCCGCTTGAAGCCGTAGATGTCGTGCGGAGCGCACATCCAGTACTGCCCCCGCCGGCAGTAGCGGCAGTGCCAGCAGGGCACGATCTGCTCGCTGACGACGCGGTCGCCCGTGTCGATCCCCCAGCGCCGACGGGCCTGGTCGTCCAGCTGCACCACCTGGCCGACGAACTCGTGGCCCGGTACGACGCCGGTCTCGGCCCAGGCCGGCCGGTGCTCATCGCCCCAGAACTTGGCGGCGCCATGGAAGCACTTCAGGTCGCTCGCGCAGATACCGACGGCCTCCACCCGCACCAGGGCCTCGCCCGGGCCCGGGGACGGCACCGGCAGCTGCTCCAGGCGGTAGTCCTCGGGCCCGTGGCAGACCACTGCCCGCATCGTGTCCGGCACGGTGATCCCTTCTCGCAACTGTTCGCTGTGTGACCGACCTCACCCTAGAGTTCTCATAGAACCGATGTCCAGGACAGTTGTGCAACCGTGATGTTTCCGAGCAGAGGTGGTCCATCGGCCCATGACCGTGACACGATCCGCAGGAATGAGTGATCACTCCGGTCCGCTCGACGCGGCCCGCTTCGCGCCCGAGTTGATGGTCGCCGCCGCGCGTCTGTACTACCTGCAGGAGGCGACCCAGGCCGAGATCGCCGACCGCCTGGGCACCAGCCGCCCGACCGTCAGCCGGCTGCTCGCCGAGGCCCGCCGGGTCGGCATCGTGCGCATCGACGTCATCGAGCCGGCGGCCGGCGGCCAGGACGAGCTCGCCTGCAGGACTGCCGCCGCACTGGGCCTGGCGAAGGTCTGGCTCGTCCCGGCCGGCACCCGGCCCGCGCAGGGCGCCGCGCTGGCACCAGCCGTGCGACAGGCCCTGCTGGCGGCCGAGCTGCGCGCGGGCGACGTACTGCTCGTGTCGTCCGGCCGCACCGTGCATGCGGCTGCGCAGGCCGACCTGCCTGACCTGCCCGGCGTCGTGATCGTGCCGACGGTCGGGGGCCGGGACGAGCCCGAGGCCTGGTACCAGACGAACGAGATCACCAGGCAGGTCGCGGACAAGGTGCGCGGCCGCCCGGCGTTCCTGTACGCGCCGGTCCTGCCCAGCCAGGCCCTGCGTCAGCGCCTGCTCGATGACCCGGGGACGCGTGCCGTCCTGGACCTGTGGGGTCGCGCCCGGTGCGCCCTGCTCGGCGTCGGCGCCCCTCCGCTGGGCCGGCAGTCCCTGCACGGCTCCTTCTCACCCGACGACCCCTGGCTGCGCAGCGCCGCCGGCGACATCTGCGCCCGCTTCTACGACCGCGACGGCCGGCCCCTGGCCTTCCCCGGCTCCGAGCGCCTGCTCTCGACCGACCTCGAGACGCTGCAGCGCATCCCGACCACGATCGCCCTGGCCACCGGTACGGAGAAGCTGCTGAGCATCGAGGCCGGCGCGCGGGCCGGCTGGTTCAACCAGCTGGTGACCGACACAGCCACCGCCCAGGCCCTGCTGGTCGCGGGCTGACGGGCTCAGCTCCCCTGCGAGCCGGCCCCACGGGCGAACCAGCCCACGGCGTCGCGCAGTGCAGGTCGCCACACCCGAAACGTATGCCCACCGGGACGCACGACGAGCTGCGGATGACCACCCACCCGCTTGTCCAGGACCGCCAGGACCCGGGCGTCCTTCCGGAGCGGGTCGGCATCGCCGACGTCGATCCGGAGCTGGACGCTGCGACTGTCGGGGCGGTGCTGGAGCAGCCAGCCGGGGGTATGCCGCTCGACCACGGCCGGGAGGTCCGCCGGGTGGCCGAACAGGTCGGCGAGGGTCCCGTAGCTGTAGGTCGGCATGGTCAGCGGCGACAGCGCGGCCACGTGCGAGAACACCGCAGGGTGCCGGAGCCCCACGGCTAACGCGCAGTACCCACCGGCGGAGTTGCCGGCAACACCCCGGGCGACGGCCGCCCGCGTCGTCCGCAGCAGCCGGTCGACGTCGGGCACGACATCGTCGACCAGGTAGCTCTCCGCCTGCAGCGCCGGTCCGTCGACGCACTCGGAGTCGGCCAGCCACCCGGCGGACATGCGGGGTGCCACGAGGATGGCCGGACTGCCGGCCCGGGCCGCCGTCAGGCCCGCGGCGGCTGCCTCACCACCTCGGAACCAGTCGAGCGGGACCCCAGGTGAGCCGTGCAGCAGGTACAGCACCGGGAAGCGGCGGGCGGGCTGGGAGAAGTACTGCGGGGGCAGATAGACCAGCGCGCCACGCGTCGGCGTACGGCTGACGGCACCTGGCAAGGCCAGCGGCACCACCGCCCCTCGGGAGCGGTAGGTCGCCTCCTGCGTGGAGGCGACCGCAGCGCCGACCGGCTGCGACACCACCTGAGCGCTCGCGACCGGCCACGGCCGCGGGCCGGCCACGTCACCGAGCTTGGGCAGGTAGGCGAAGTAGGCATTGGCATAGGCGGCCATTGCCAGCGCGAGCAGCAGGACACCGACGGCGCGGCCCCGGTGGGCGCCGAGCCGGGGGGCGGAGCGCAGCAGCACAAGTGCAGACAGCACGCCCAGGACGGCGGCGAGCCACGGGGTGGCAAGCGGCCACGACGGCATTGGCCCTCCCTTTCACCGTTCCCGGACGACAGCGTCGTCGACAACCAGCACAACGGCGGCCGCCAGGTCTTTGTTTCACCGGCGGGCCTGCTCCGTCCTGCGTCCTGCCTCCGACCGAGGCGTCCGCCGCGGGCGGGGGCGCCTACTGTCGGGAGCAAGCCCACCGAGATACCTGGAGGACGACAGAAGTGACGGCACCCCGGCGAGCCCTGATCGCGACCACAGCCTTGGTCGGAGCCTTGACGGCGACGATGCCGGTGGCGGCGGCCACCTCAGCCCCCAGCGCCGCACCAGCGGCCGGCCGGTCCGTCCTGCCGGCGCGCGCGGTACCGCTTCGGACCGCCGCCGTCGGCGGCACCGGCCTGCACTGGCTGATGCGGCCCGGGCAGCGTGAGCTCGTCGTGGACGTGGTGGACCGGACCGGCTGGGCGTGGCCGGTCCGGGCCGCCAGTCGGGAGTGGGCCACGGCCCACGTGCGCTACCGCTACGGCCCGTCGTGCCGACCCGGGATGCCCTGCGTCGTCGTCCGGGAGGGCTGGTACGGCTTGACGGGCTGGTCGGGTGTCACGCACGCGACCCCGGGCCAGATGCAGACCCTTACGGGCACGGTGCAGGTCCAGCTGAACGACAGCTACCGCATGAGCGCGGGCGAGCATCGGGCCGTGGCCTGCCATGAGCTCGGTCACGCACTGGGGCTGGATCACGACAGCAGGACCAGCAGCTGCCTGCAGGCGCAGCCGCACGCCATCGCGCCGGACGGCCTCGACCGGGCAGGACTCGAGGCGATGTACCGGCTCGGCTGACTGCACGCCACGGCCGACGGCCCCCGTGGGGCGCCGCCGGCCGGTGGGGCTCCTGGCTAGTTCGGTGCGCCGATCGTCGTGCCGGAGGTCTGCACGGCGTTCCCGGTGTAGGTGCCGCTGCCACCAAGGCCGGGAGCGTCGTGGCTGTAGGCGATGTGGGCGTAACCGGATGGGTCGGTGTCCACGGCGAAGTCGTCGAACAGCTGCCGACCGGTGGTGCAGTTGACGCCGCCCTCGCAGATCGTCCCGCGGTGCACCGTCGTCACCTGCTTGGGGGCGCTGAAACCGCTGCCGGTGTCCTGGACCAGGTAGACCGACCAGAGCTGGTTCGCGCTCGGGGAGTCCGCCGTGCCGTAGTAGACCAGGTCGGTCCCGGTAGCCGAGGCCACGACCCACGGCTCGACGGCCTGCTTGAGGCCGTTGCTGAGCGAGCCGGTGCAGGTCCAGGTGCGTCCGTGGTCGGCGGACCGGGCGGCAAAGACCTTGGCGTCGTTCGACCAGGTCTCCACCAGTGAGCCGTTCGGGGCGACCGAGACGTTCGGGAACTGGTGGTTGAGCGACCCGCCGCTCGTGGTTGAGCACGGGATCGGCCTGTCGGCGAAGGTGTGGCCGCCGTCGCTGGACACCGCCGCAAAGGCCTCGTTGTACGGCGCGCCGTTCACCAGGCCGGTCGGTCCCGGGTCGTTCGAGGGCGCGACGAACGACTGGTAGGCGTAGAAGTCACCGCCCGCGGTCTTGCTGTTGTGGTCGATGGCGATGTTGCCGAGCTCGTTGTTGCTGGCCTTGTAGTCGGTCGAGGGGATGGCCGTTGCGGTCTGCACGTACGGACCGCCGCCGGTGTCGCTGCGCAGCACGTCGATGTTGTTGCTCAGGATGTCGTGGTAGGTAAGCAGCGAGGTCGAGGCGCCGTACGCTGCAATCCACTCGCGATCATCCACCGGCACACCGGCCTGGACCGGGACCTGGGTGAAGGTCCTGGCGTCATCGGTCGAGGTCGCGACGTTGATGCTCGCCAGGTTCAGGCTCGCCGCGTACACGCGGTACTTGCCCGTCACCGGGTCCTTGACCGGGGCGATCGCAGTGTCGATGTCGCCGCCGGACGCGCCGACGCCGCTGACGGCGTTGGGCTGGCCGGAGTAGGTGAGGCTGCACGCCGACGCGCCCGTGCCGCCACGCTGGGTGCCCCGCCAGAGCTGGCTGCCGCCGCCGACGCCGTCCTCGGAGCCCAGGACCACCAGGCCGGCCTTGGACACGTGCAGGGAGGGTTCACCGGCGATGTTGGTCCCGCACCCGGCGGCACCGACGGTCTGGCCCTGCATCTGGCCGACGGCGAAGGTCGACCCGGACGTGGTGGTTGTCGTCGTGCGAGGGTGGCCGGTCTTCGGGCCGTGGCCCGCTGCCGAGGCGACCGACACCGACGACAGCGCGAGTGCGCCGGCCCCCAGCATGACTGCTCGCCTACGTGCTTGGACGGACCACACATCGACCTCCGAGTGACTTGGGTTTAATTGTCCGGAGTTGTCAGTATCACACGGCAAGCGCGCTACACACTAGGCCTCCGTCGTCGCACCCACCGCCTGCACCGCCGCGGCGGCGACGGCTTCGTCCTGCTCCCCTGTACCGCCGCTGGCGCCCACGGCTCCTAGCAGCACCCCGCCCCGGTAGACCGGCACCGCGCCGGTCTGCGGCGTGTAGGACCCGTGCGTCATCGCGGTGAGGGCGCCGGCAAAGTTCGGCAGCGCCGCCATCTTCTCCTTCTGCGCCGCGCTCGGCGTCCCGTACGCCGCCGACGTCCAGGCCTTGCCCTGGGCCACCGTCGCGGTGATCCACGGCGCACCGTCCATCCGGGTCAGCGCCACCAGGTGGCCGGCCGGGTCCATGACGGCGACGGCCATCGGCACCCCGATCTCGTCAGCCGCAACGCGAGCAGCAGCACAGAGCGCCAGAGCCTCGTCGTGGGTCAGCACAGTGGTCGGGACAGGGGCAGCGTGGGAGGTGGGCACAGCTGCATCCTGCCTCGTTCCGGTAGGCGGGTCCTACAGGACCAAGATCTCGCGGGCCACGCTCGACAGGTCCGGTCCGGCGACGTCCGGCGGCAGGAACGCCTCGGGATAGGGGGCGCCGTTGCGGTCGATCCAGGCGGACCGCATCCCGGCCCGCTTCGCGCCATCGGTGTCCCACGGATGGACCGCGACCAGGCACATCTGTTCCAGTGCCACGCCGCACTGCTCGGCGGCGTACCGGTAGGACCGCGGGTGGGGCTTCCACCGACCGGCGTCGTCGACGGAGAGCCGCTGCTCGACCAGGCCGGAGACCCCCGCCCGGTCGAACAGCTTCTCGGCCATCGCCGCCGAGCCGTTGGTCAGGGTGATCATCCGAACCCCCGCGGCGGCCAGCGCTCGCATGCCGTCGGCCACGTCGGGGTGCAACATCAGTGTGCTGAAACCGGTCAGGACCGACGTCACCACGTCCTCGACAGGCATGGTCAGGTGCTACTCGCGACTGAGCAGGGAGCGCATCGCGCCCGCCGCGACCTGTGGGAACGGCGCCGAGCTCTCCGCCGCGGCCAGGGCGAAGCCGTCGCGCAGCGTGCTGGCGAACCAGGTCCCAGCAGGCCGGCCGGCGCCCCGGCGTCGGTGAGGCGCCGCCGCAGCGGCTCCATGGCCGACAGCGTCTCGTTCACGTCGAACACCACGACCTGCACGAGTCCTGCCACCGGTGCCTCCGCCCGTACTCCCTGACGTCCTGGACCAGCACCGGACGGGGTAGCACCGGTGGTCGCGTTCGGCGGGCGAGCGCGCCGGATCTGACCCGCGGGCCCAGCCCCCACAGCCCTGAGCAGGTCGGGTCAAGGCAACGATCATTGCTGTCGATGGGTGTGCGTCGGGTCCTGCCCGGCCGGTGGCAGGGACCGGGCCGCCGGCAGTGAACTCGACCAGAAAGTGAAGGAGACGGTCCTGGCTGTAGATCTTTCCCGGCGGCGTCGATGGGCCGGCGCGCCCGCGACCTCAGTGTGCCTGGCGGTGATCCTGCTGGTCCTGACGGGCGTTGCTGTCGCGTCCGCGCTGGTGACGCGGTCGTCGGCGGTGGCAGCGGACCGCTCACGCGTGCTGGTCGTGGACTACGCCGAAGCGCGCTTCGCCGTCAGCCAGGAGGAGTCCCTGGAACGTAAGTACCGCGCTGAGCCCGGCCCTTCTGTGCGGTCGCTGCACCTGGTCGCGGTTCACCGCTTGGACACCGCGATGCGTCAGGTGGCGCTCCACGCCGGTGGCGCCGAGCGCCGGGTGGCCCGTGACATCACCGGACGGAACGCGGCGTACGTCGCCTCGGTGCACGCGCTGTTTGACGCCACCGACGCGCACGACGCCGCGCTGGCGCTGAAGATCGACCACGAGCAAGTCGACCCGGTCTCCACCTCCTTGCAGGACGAGGTGTACGGCCGGGCACTCATGCACGACAAGGCCGCCGCGACGGCCGGTAGTCACCTGCGACGGGTCGAGACGATCGCGTTGACGGCGACGATCGGATCGTTCGCCTTCGGCCTGACGTTGTGCTTGCTGGTCTGGCGACTTCGTGGCCGCTACGAACGCGACGCCACCGCCCAGGCGGTCGCGAACGCCCATGAGGCCCGGCACGACTCACTGACCGGCCTGCCGAACCGGTTGGCGTTCGCCGAGCAGATCCAGGCGGCGCTGGGCGCGGGGCGAAGTGTCGGGATGGTGCTGCTGGACCTGGATCGGTTCAAGGAGGTCAACGACACCCTCGGGCACCACCACGGCGACCTGCTGCTGCAGCAGATCGGCCCGCGGATGCGGGAGGTCCTACGCCCCGAGGACATCATCGCCCGGCTCGGTGGCGATGAGTTCGGGCTGCTGCTCACCGACGACACCCCGATCGGCGCCGACGCCCCGATGGGCGCCGACGCCCCGAACGTCGCGGCCAACGCGAGTCCGCGCGGCCAATACGCCGAGGTGACCCGCCGCGCGATGGAGGCCCTCACCCGACCGTTCCTCGTCGATGGGCTGTCGCTGACGGTCGAGGGCAGCGCCGGGATCGCGGTGTTCCCCCAGGACGGCACCGACGTCAAGCAGCTGGTGCAACGCGCCGACATCGCGATGTACGTCGCAAACAAGAACCACACGGTGTTCGCGAGCTACGACCCCCGCGTGGACGAGCACAACCTGCGCAAACTCACCCTGCTGTCCGAGCTGCGCCGCGCCGTTGCCGACAACGAGCTCGTGATGCACTACCAGCCGGCGGTGGACCTGCTCGGCGGCGCTGTCCTCGGCGTCGAGGCCCTCGTGCGCTGGCAGCACCCGGTCGAGGGGCTGCTGCCCCCGAACGCGTTCATCCCGCTCGCCGAGGGCAGCGGGTTCATCCACGAGCTGACCACCGACGTCCTGAACCTGTCACTGGACCAGGCGGCCCGCTGGGCCGTGGCCGGGAACCCGCTGGTCGTGTCGGTGAACATCTCTGCCCGCTGCCTGCTCGACAGCACCCTGCCGGACACCGTTCGGCGCGCCCTGAGCCGCACCGGCGTACCGGCAGACCTGCTCCTGCTGGAGATCACCGAGAGCGCGATCATGGCTGACCCGGTCCGGGCCGGCGAGGTGATCCACCGCCTGCACGACCTCGGCGTCCACCTTTCCATCGACGACTTCGGGACCGGCTACACCTCGATGAGCTACCTGCGGGACCTGCCCGTGGACGAACTCAAGATCGACCAGTCCTTCGTCAAGCGCATGCTGCACGACACCAAGGACGCGGTCATCGTCCGCACCAGCATCGACCTGGCCCAACGCCTCGGCCTGCGCGCCGTCGCCGAAGGCGTCGAAGACGACGCGACCTGGCGAGCCCTCCAAGTCCTGGACTGTGACGCTGCCCAGGGCTACCTGTTCAGCCGACCGCTCCCCGCCGCCGAGCTCAACACCTGGCTGCAGCGTTGGCGCGATCAGCCCTCCCTGAGAAGCCTGCCCTAAGCGCTTGCCGCCGCGGATCGCCCACTCGCCCGCGGGGAGTGTCTTCGGCTGCGGGCGCGGCCCGGGCGTGGGTGGGGTTGAGGAGCCAGCAGCACCCCGACCGGGGGTTCGTAGACCGCTGAGCGGAGCGCAGCAGACACTTCCCGGGTTGAGGTGACCCACGACGTCAGGAGTGACCATGACCGGCCCTTCCACCCAGGGAGTCAAGACCGTGCTGCATCCGGTGTCGGACCTGGCGACGGCCAAGGCCGTGTACGCCGCCCTGCTCGGCGTACCGCCGCAGACCGACGAGTCCTACTACGTCGGCTTCGAGGCCGGGGGCCAGCACATCGGGCTGGTTCCTGGCGGTGCAGCGCAGGGCATGAGCTCCCCGGTGGCCTACTGGCACGTGCCGGACATCGAGGCGAAGCTGGCCGAGGTGACCGCCGCGGGCGCCACCGTGCAGGAGCCCGTGCACGACGTCGGTGGCGGTCGCCTGGTGGCCACCGTCAGCGACCCCGACGGCAACGTGCTCGGGCTGCTTCAGGACCGATGAGTGCCGGGCCCCGCTCCCGCGGCCGCGAAGCGCTGCTGATGGCCCTGCCGACGGAGGGGCCGGCCGACGCCGACGGAGACCGCGAAGGTGGCACCGCCCAGCAAGGGGAGACGCGATGAGCAAGGCCAGGACGAAGGTCGGGCAGTCGCCCGCGCTGCACGTTGCCGACCACCACGATTTGATCCGCGTGCACAGCGCGCGCGTGAACAACCTCAAGGACGTCAGCGTCGATCTCCCGAAGCGCCGGCTGACGGTGTTCACCGGCGTCTCCGGGTCGGGCAAGAGCTCCCTGGTGTTCGGCACGATCGCCGCGGAGTCGCAGCGGTTGATCAACGAGACGTACAGCTCCTTCGTGCAGGGCTTCATGCCGATGCTGGCGCGGCCCGACGTCGACGTACTCGAAGGGTTGACGACCGCGATCCTCGTCGACCAGCAGCGGATGGGTTCCGACCCCCGGTCCACGGTCGGCACCGCCACCGATGCCAACGCCATGCTCCGCATCCTGTACAGCCGGCTCGGGAAGCCCTACATCGGCTCCGCCCAAGCGTTCTCGTACAACGTCGCCTCCCTCTCGGGCGCGGGAGCGGTCACCGTCCAGCGCGGCGGCACCACCACGAAGGAGCGACGGAGCTTCAGCATCACCGGCGGTATGTGCCCACGCTGCGAGGGCCGCGGCGCCGTCAACGACATCGACCTCACGGCGCTGTACGACGACAGCAAGTCGCTCAACGGGGGTGCGCTCACCATCCCCGGCTACAGCATGGACGGCTGGTACGGCCGGATCTTCACCGGCTGCGGCTTCTTCGACCCCGACAAGCCGATCCGCACGTTCACCAAGAAGGAGCTCAACGACCTGCTCCACAAGGCGCCGACCAAGATCAAGGTCGACGGCGTCAACCTCACCTACGAGGGCCTGATACCGAAGATCCAGAAGTCGATGCTGTCCAAGGACGTCGACGCGATGCAGCCGCACGTCCGGGCGTTCATGGAGCGGTCGGTGACCTTCTCGACGTGCCCCGAGTGCGGCGGCACCCGGATCAGCCAGGCCGCCCGCTCCTCGCGGATCGGGGGCAGCAACATCGCCCATGCGTGCTCGCTCCAGATCAGCGACCTGGCCGAGTGGGTCCGCGGTCTCGGCGAGCCGTCGGTCGCGCCGCTGCTCGCCACGCTGCAGCAGACCCTCGACTCGTTCGTGGAGGTCGGGCTGGATTATCTCAGCCTCGACCGCGCGTCGGGAACGTTGTCGGGCGGCGAGGCGCAGCGAGTCAAGATGATCCGCCACCTCGGGTCGTCGCTCACCGACGTCACCTACGTGTTCGACGAACCGACGGTCGGTCTGCACCCTCACGACATTCAGCGGATGAACGACCTGCTCCTGCGGCTGCGGGACAAGGGCAACACCGTGCTGGTCGTGGAGCACAAGCCAGAGACGATCGAGATCGCGGATCACGCGGTGGATCTCGGCCCCGGCGCCGGTACGGCAGGCGGCGAGGTGGTGTTCGAGGGGACCGTCGAGGGGCTCCGGGCCAGCGGCACGCTGACCGGGCGACACCTGGACGACCGGGCCTGCGTGAAGCCGTCGGTACGGACACCGGCGGGAGTGCTGGAGGTCCGCGGCGCCAGCACTCACAACCTGCAGGACGTCGACGTCGACATTCCCCTCGGCGTGCTGGTGGTGGTGACCGGCGTGGCCGGGTCGGGAAAGAGCTCACTGATCCACGGCTCGGTGTCGGGGCGGGACGGGGTGGTGTCGGTCGACCAGACGCCGATCCGTGGCTCACGGCGGAGCAACCCGGCGACGTACACCGGGCTGCTCGACCCGGTCCGCAAGGCGTTCGCGAAGGCCAACGGCGTGAAGCCGGCGCTGTTCAGCGCAAACTCCGAGGGCGCCTGCGCTCACTGCAACGGCGCCGGCGTCATCTACACCGACCTGGCCGTCATGGCCGGCGTCGCCACGCGGTGCGAGGAGTGCCAGGGGAAGCGGTTCCAGGCCGAGGTCCTGGAGCACACATTCGGCGGGAAGGACATCAGCGAGGTGCTCGCGATGTCGGTGACCGAGGCACAGGAGTTCTTCGGAGCCGGCGAGGCGCGCACACCTGCCGCCCACGCCATCCTCGACCGGCTCACCGACGTAGGGCTCGGCTACCTCAGCCTCGGCCAGCCGCTCACGAGCCTTTCCGGTGGCGAGCGGCAGCGACTCAAGCTGGCCACCCAGCTGGCCGAGAAGGGCGACATCTACGCCCTCGACGAGCCGACGTCGGGCCTCCACCTCGCCGACGTCGAGCAGCTGCTCGGCCTGCTCGACCGACTCGTCGACTCCGGCAAGTCGGTCCTCGTCATCGCGCACCACCAAGCGGTCATGGTGCACGCCGACTGGATCATCGACCTCGGTCCCGGCGCCGGCCACGACGGCGGCCGGATCGTGTTCGAGGGCACACCCGCCGACCTCGTCGCCGCCCGCTCCACCCTCACCGGCGAGCACCTCGCGGCCTACACCGGCAGCTGACCGAGGCCCTTGGGTCAGAGGTCAAGCACGGCGTCTGACCCGTGTGCGGAGGCCCGCACCACACGTTGGAGCGGACCGTCGCGCAGGCGGCTCTGGATGTCGCCGGTAAGCGCGCCAGTGACAAAGCGCAGGGACAGCCGCCGGAGGAGGCTGAACAGCTCGCGGCGCAGGTCGCGCATGACGTCCTGCCCGACCCGCTTGGTGAGGTAGCTCTGCCAGACCCCGAGCAGCGACACGAGGACCGGGACGGCGATCATCGCCCCGTACAGGACCAGCACGAGGCTGAGGTCCGGTCCGCCGCGGGCGAACAGCCCCGGTCGAACACGACCCGGATGAGCAGCGGGCTGACCACCCCGAGCCCGGACGACAGCAGGATCAGGACGCCGACGCCGTAGACCGCCACGCGGTAGTGCCTGAACAGTGCGGTCACCCGGCACAGCAGGCTCCGGTCGCCGGGCGCCACGCCGCTCGTCCCACCGGCCAGCGGATCGGGCCACACACCCCCACGCCCCGCCCGCTAGCCCCGGCCTGACGGCGCGCAGCGACGCGCCCGGTGCGGCCGGCGGCCAGCCCAGTGCC
>JAABUI010001186.1_pt1 | contig 15558 bp, 18 predicted proteins | sample 5559111 | NCBI WGS metagenome assembly JAABUI01 (sample SAMN10711870, study PRJNA513365) | rock metagenome | isolation source: Antarctica rocks | place: Antarctica: Victoria Land, Buttleship Promontory
AAGACTTGATGGGGGAGCTGGATGAGGGCTTTCTGATGGAGGGACGGGGTGAGGCTCTTGTATTTTCTTTGGTATCAGGGTCGGACTTCTTCTTAGGTGAGGATTTGGTGAAGAAGCTTTTCATGGATGACGGTGGCACGAGTGGTGCCGGGTAAGAGAAAACGGTGGTTTAGGCTTCGGTCTTCTTTTCGTGTGGGGGGCCCCTGCATCCAAACATCAACACTGCAGAGTCGGTTGATACACTGTGTTAGGACGTTGTCCCGATCTCCAAATCTATCGTCGAATTGCCCCTTTCCCTTTCAGCTGGAGAAGGCTGATGACCGAGACTGTGTGTGTGATGGGAGAGTTTCGAGCTTGGCCGCGCGGGCAGGGATCAGTTTTGACCTTCTCGAAGCTTCCAATCGCTATCGCTCCTGCTCTTTTTCACCTGGACACAAAGAAAGTCCAAATTATGCTGAGAGACCAACCTGGTGAAAAAATTTACCGGCAAATTCATCATACATGAGCACGCAGTTGATAGTTTGGGAACATCTTAGAATAATCTAGGTTACTTCGTAGGTATCGTTATTTTCCTGTACTACCCATAAAGTGCTCAGTACCCCCGCTACCAGAAAGGTCTATCCTTCACACAATTTGCCCTCACCCCTGTGTGACCTATGCTCTACCCAACCTGTTTGGCGGATCTCAAACCCCACCGCTTTCACCACCCAATCGGAAGCTTCCAGAGGTCTCATGGAACTCCAGTCTCCCCTCTCCTTCACCCCTGACTGCTTCAATCGTTCTCTTCACATAGCCCTCTTTGCCATCCTTCACAATCTTCAGACCCTGCCAATCGATATCGACACCACCACTTAGTGTTGTTCCTACCACAGTGCCCTGCCACTGCGCCGGGTAGAAAATAGTCAAGCTGCCCGAGACGCCACGGTAGTAACCATACAATTCTTTGAGTGGAGCTGTCGGATGAGAAATTGACGAATGAAGCGTGACATCCATGCCGCCGCTGGTGCTGTGTGCCTCAATATCTGTTCGCGAATCATTATGGCCGCAAGGATACAGGTCAGCAGTAACCCGTCCATTGATGGAGCGAAGCGAGGTTCGCAGGCCATGTAGTATTCCAGCCTCTATTGAGCCGCTTGAAGTCGAAATGCTTGTCTGATAGTCCCGATCCGGTACAGAGGTGGTGGAAGTCCTTGAGCGAACAGAGCCACTGTTGGAGCTTAAACGCAGAACGGCCGGCTTGACGTTTTCTCTAGAAGCATTGTGGGGTACTATGTCAGCGTGAATAGAACCTGAGTTTGTGTGAATTGAAAGCAAGTCGTAGAGAGGAAAAGACCCGGTCACAGATGCAGAGATGACGTTGATGATGGTCTCTCTCGAGTAGGTGGATACCGAGTCGAATTGCGTTTTGGTTTCAACAACCCTTGATTCCGCATAATCCAGGCCCGGACGGAATATCACGGAGAGAGTCTCAGAATCAATTCCAAAATCCTCCAGCCTCGCTCCAGGAGATATGGTTATGATCGCTGAGACTTGGATGCAGGACATCTTCATTCCTCTATCCAGGACCATTCCATTTGGCAATTGCTTTGGGGTCGTGACGGTCAGAGATGAGTCAGTCTTTGCAATTCCCAATGCGTCCGAGCTTATGAGCTGCGCATTAGAGCCACGGATGTCCAGATCGACATGAACGTAAGAGCCGGCGGACTTTTCGGCGTTGCGAACCTCGATGCTTCCTATGGTATGCACAAGGTGGAAGCTGTGGTCTGGTTGACGTATCCTTTGGGATTCCTGGGTGAAAGCGAACTTGGTCGGATCTGTAAAGTCCAAGCTCAGGCTTGTATTGTGAGGAGTCGACTGACACATGCTGACATCCATAGGCATGCTGCCCTGGCTGCCACGACTAGGTTGTGGTTTCTGTGACGGGAATCAATCAACAGGAGGAGACATGAAGGCTCAGAAGAACATTACAGTGCTCCGACCAATCTTGGGTATGGCTTGAGACAGGAAAGTCATGCCGACCACAGTGACAGCACAGAAGAGAAGTAACTTGACAACATCCTGAAGTGAGGGTAAAGAGTCCCTTAATGTAGTCAACGAGGACCTCTTCGTCCTAAAACCAGACTGATTTTCTAGTGGAGAATATGCATCGTCCACGGCACCCAAGAGTTTCTCACGCTGCACATCAACAGCCTTATCGTCGGACGCGAAGCTGACCACGCGGCCCATTGCGTTCAGTGTTCTTCTGCCTGGATGTTTGTTGTGCTCCTGATCAGTCCAATAGGATTCCTTGAGGGATCAATTGGCATGGGAGACAAACGTTGTTCGAAGGCGGCCTCGGGTGGGGTCTTTTGAAGGTCGATATAAAGGTGTTGCCTAGATTCCACCCATTCAGCTAAGGATGAAATAATCATGGCTGCATAAACCCCGCAACCCTGCACACACTGGGTAGCCAACGGAATGCAGGTAAGCGCATTGATTCGTAGGCGTTGGATGGAAAGGATGCGGCGGGATGACGAAGACGGAGAGGATGCGATAGCTCATGAACCCACATTGACTACCTCACTACCAAGCCCGTCTAGAACGACTTTACCATGGCTGCCTGTGTAAGTCTGATCTGTCGTCCCTTGGTAGATCGTAAGCCTTGCACGCGATCCATTCGGAGCACCGCTCTTATTCCAGTATCAGCTTGGCCCAGCTTGGCCCACAAATACCTGTCCCACGCCATGGGGCCCAAGAACCCTGTTAGCGTGCGGTGCGGCCCCTTAGATAGGTCCCTATGGGTCAGTGATTAGGGTGCATATGGTGTGTACTTAGGTAGGGCTAGCCCGAGGTACCTAGCCACGGGTAGAGTACAAGACCCTGGACTCTGGGCAAAAAGCCACCAACCTGCACGTGGGATACCACTCTAGTCACATTTCAAAAAGCGTCTAGCAATTCAGATATTGAGCTGTGAAGGTCTTGCATGAACTGATCACTGTGGTTCCCAAATGCAGCCTTCGAGGTAAGAGCCTCATAGCAAGGCTCCAACTGGTGGATTGCGTCCCGCTCTCGCAGCCCATGGATACAACCCCCCAGGCCGGCACAGTAGCCTCGCGGAAAGAGGGAGATCAAATTCGATGAGCCTTCCTCTATATTCACGTTCTGTGCTCGCCACAACAATTTCGACAGCCAAAGTCCAAAGTCCAAGGCCCACAGTAGCCTGGCCGGCCTCACGCTCGGCGCAGTGGAGAGGCGAGTGTTCCTATTATCGTACAAATTCATGTTGACCACCTCTTCTTTCATGCTCTCGCTTCTCGCCCGCTTTTTCTCCTCTCCAGTCAGACATGTGATCGACGATGATTTTCGCAGCCTTCTCCGCGCTGTGCTGTCGCCCTATAGCCTCTACAAAATCTCCCTCTGGATCTGCTATTGTTAGCCATTCCACCCCTTATACTAGATCCGGCACCACTCACCCATCAGATAAAAGTAAATGCTGTGATCCACCAGATAATCCATGCCAGGTTTCGCTCCCTCCGGCGTGCTGAAATAAACCCGATACGCTTTACATACATCCTTAACCTGCTCCCACGTACCAGTCAAACCCACAAGGCCGGGATGGAACTCCGCCAAATAAGACTTTAGAACAGAAGGCGTATCGCGTGCTGGATCACACGTTATGAAGACGGGGAGGAGAGGCGACTTGCGGGCCGATGGTTCGATGAAGGAGAGCGTGGAGATGCGGTTTTGGGTTGTGGAGGCGACGAGATCGATCATTCGGGCCATCTTGTCCAGCTCTTCAGGGCATATGTCGGGGCAATGAGAGAAGCCAAAGTAAACCTAGGAAAGATCGTTCAGCCTACAGAGTCTCTTGCAAAACCATATCCCTATCCCACTTCTCCCAGAGCCTCGCAAACTGCAAGTGCACTCTCAAGAGTCTCGAAGCATTTTCCATACAGCCGCAAGTGCGATTCTTGGTCCCAAAGCTCGTCTAGACACATGTGTACTTCGACTTCACTTACCAAACTATACCCCCCCTTCATATCCTCCTGCGTAAACGTCTTCCCCTCCTGATCCAAAAGCTCAAATGGCCCCCCAACCTTCGGCTTTCCCACCCCCTTGGAAGCTTCGACGATCCTTTGTCTATCCAACCTTGCCTTCTCATATCGAAAGTAAAATATCATGCATGCTCCGACACTAAGGAATACTATGGCTGACCGAGCGGAGAAGGGCTAGTCATATAGCGGATCAACCGTTGCCAGCAATAGAAATGGGGGGGTAAAGGGCTTACACCAGAGCGAGCGCGTGACTTGGCTTGTTCCACAGTCTTGATGGCTTTCCGGCGTGGGGTGCTGCTGAAGGGACGAGCACTCGCTGGAGGAGTTCCGGTAAATCGGCGACGACATGTTGTGATATGACGGCTTGGGGCACCGGCTGCTAATCTCAATGGCGTTGCAACTCTCGGGCAAAGGAAAGACATTTTACGACGGTGTCACTGGTACGATTTGCGAGATTTCCAAAGAATCATATCTTAGTGTGCTATGCTGTCCAAATTAGGTTAGTGCGCTTCGTTCAAAAGCACCATTGCCATTGGAGTCATGACAGGACACGTGGGATCAACTTGTGACATGTCAGCTCATTTACGCAGATTTGGTGGAATGCTTTGACCTTGTTAATTCTTACAGCTCACGCTAACCTATCTTAAAAAGTAGTAAATTTTGTATACGATTTAATCATCCTAATCTGACTGTGTAGAATCGGCTCTACCTATGGATGAACACTAGAGATCACGCTCAAGATGACCCATAAAGTATGCATGCTACTCGCTCAGATGCCGCAGACATGCATAACAGCCAACCAATGCCTTCCCCATTTTCCTCCCAACGCCTACCGTTTTCGTATTTGCGTTCGCGTGCACAATCAAGTAACTCCTTCAGTGGATCCCTCTACTATGCTGGCTGGCTCTGCTAGGACTTGTCCGACTTCTCTCGTCCTCTTCTTGAACATCGCTCAGACGCGTTGGATGATGGTGGCGTGGAACAACAGCTTCCCAGCCTGCACCAAACCCACTCCCGGTATAGTCAGCTGGAGCGGCTTGACTCGTTTGACGTCCGCCAGCAGTGGCCGGTCCTGGTCCGTATTCGACACCACTCATGTTTGATCCGTAGCTTCGCCCATACATGCGCTCCCGCTCGAGCTGCTCTTGAACGTCATATTCGTCACTGTCTTCTGAGCCAAGTCTGTTGCCTCCGGGAACCGGTCGACCTTGAGCATCGCGTCGTATCTCCCCGTTCTCGTTGAGCTCATAGTCCTCCTCACTTAATGTGTCTTCAACAGATGGTACATAGGAACGCTCATCCGCCTCTGTGATACGCGGCTGCCCTTGAAGGGAAGTTCCTTCATGCTGATAGAAGGAAGAGGCTCCCGGTTGTGTTGTGGGCGCAGTGGATCCGTCAGGCCCATAGTGCAGATATGTACCACTAGAGCCGGAAGGAGCGGCTGTTTGTCTAGTTTGCTGGGAATTTGACTGCTGGGACGCCGAACTTGTGGCAGCTCGGGCTGCCTGAACAGCTGCAGCGGATGTATTTGATGTTTGGTGATAGGGATTGGTGGTTGTCGTTGTAGTCGTGGTGATACGCTCGGGTTCACGATAAGTACCTTGGGGTACGTTTACACGACCTCCTTCAGTAAACGGATCGGTATCTGTCTCGGACCTCGCGGGGTCATATGTTGTATAGCCAGGCTCATCTTCCGTCGCCTGAAGGGAGGCTAGGCCAGTGCTGGTGGGGCCCTCCCGAGTTGACGGTCTATTTGTGCTTCCTTGTCTGCTTGCGCCTTGGACCATGGGCACGACCTGAACCCCGCCAACTATTGTGACCTGTCCTTGCTTGAGCGATATAGTACGATCTCGTTCCTCTTGTTCTCTTCGACCTAGCTCCTCCCATGCCCTTCGTGCCTCCTTCTTCGCAATATCCAGTTCACGCCTCATCTCATCAACTTGCCTCCCAGCTAGAGTCTTGTCCGTGAGCGCTAGACTCTTCTCCTTCTGCAACCGTGCGAGGGCAGTCTGCGCATCAGCAGCAACTTGTTGTTCGTTGCGCAACCGCTCATCGAATTTGCTCTGATTTTCTCGGAAACGCTCCTGTTCTGCCCGAGTTTCGAAGAACCAGCGTTGGAACTTGCGCTCTGAGGACGCTCGCAAGCGCTGAAGCTCCACAACGGCATGGAAGAGGTTGGCTCCGGCAGCAGAAAGATCGGTTACCTGACGAGCCATCTGTTGATTGATAGGGTTTCCATCGACATCCTCCTTGTTTTGCTCAAGGCGACGTATCCAGAACGACGTCAGCCCTTCCCAGTGAGAAGACAGCGTCTCCCAACGCTCAAACGCATGCGGGAAAGAAGATGTGTTAGCGCTTCGCGGTTGTGGGCCTCCTGCTGGGTCCTGCGTGGGTCCTGGCTGAGCAGCTCGGGGTTGAGAGGTACCTGCACTTGCGTTCATAGATACATTCCTCTGCTGTGGCAATGTCTCCTTCTGATTGCCAGTCGTCGCTGATGTTGATGCTGCTCGTGGTGTCTGTCTAGGCTTCGCCTCGACTGGCCTTGGTTGACCTGTAGATACCGAAGCACCTCGAGCTCTAGTCTTAGGTTGCGAAATACCACCCAAATCAACTGGTGCTTCCTGCGAATTGTTAGTAGGCTTTTCGGAACGCCCATTGGAAGGCGCGTAAATCGCTGGTTGGGTCGTTGGGGGTATGTTCGCCCTGGTGCTGCCACCACTCCCGCGGTCTCCTTGCCTCCTTTCGCCCGTGTCTTGAGCAGGATCGCCGAAAGACCTCCTGCCTCCACCTGATCTTCGATAATTTGATCCTTCTGGAGCAACGCCAGCAGGTGCATTCCTTCTGTCTGAGTCCAATCTCTCTATTTCTTGCATTCGCCGCTGTTCCTCATCGCGTTCTCTTTCTCGCCGTTCGCTCTCTGCCTTCCTTCTAGCTTCCCGATCTCGACGCTCTCTCATGATATCCGTTGGTGTTCGTACACGATCGCCGCCAGCAAACGGTTGAGGCACAGGGCCGGAAGCTCGCGAGCCGCCATTCTGTGTGCGCCCATTGCTAACTGCGCCGCCCACCAGATCTGACATTTGAGCGCTCAACTCGATGAAGTCAGGCGTGAATTGCCTAGGCGTCCACGCTGGTTGCGTTTGTCCTTCAAGCGTGGGATGCGTTCCTTCGGGGTCTCCTCGTATAGCTTCGAGAGCGTAGCGAATGGCGTTGGCTGTGTTCCTAGAGATACGTGTTGTCCTTTTAGGCCAGTATGAAGAGACTCGGCTGGGCGCTGAGGAACCGGGGGTTGTCGAGCTCTCAACCGTGTCACTTGGAGGATGGAGCGGCGGTGCGACTGGGTCGGCAAATTGGGGAGGTGAGCGGTTGCTTGAATTCTGTCGCGGTACAAGTCTAGGGGTTCTTCTTAAAGTGCGATTGCTCCCCGATGAGCTTGAGGGCCTAGATTGGGAGTATTGGACTGATGGATGCTGGCGCTGCTGGCGTTGCGGTGATGTGGATGGTTCGTGAATCTCGTAGGGCTCGTCAGTCGTTGGCAGTATTCGCCGAGACAGGGCAGGCGGTCGTCTTGAAGCCGCAATGAGCTGCGAGGAGAGGTCGGTGGTCGTTGAACACGAAGCTCGGTTCACTCAATTGCGCCGAGGAGCTTTACTCTCTCCAACGCCCGGGCGCAATTGCACGCAGCGCACAAAGTGGCTAGCGATACGAATTCTGAGTGAGAAGCTTGTTAGCATGCAATGATTGAGCAAAGGAGGAGGAGCGGGCAATTTGGGCTGGAAGGTCGGAGAGGACGAAGGGGCTGGGGAAAATGCGATGGCTGGAAAAAGGTCCACCCAACTCAGGGTGATATCAATGATATAACAACACCCACCGACTCGAAAGCCCAAATAAAGCCAATCTCGGAGGAAGCTGCAGTCGCCCGTACAGAGCTTTCTCGTCGTCGTTGTCTTGAGAAACCCTTCTTCGGGCTGTCAACCCCAGACCCGCTTCGCTACGCTCTGAGATCTTCTGTCCTCATTGACGGTCCAGATATGATACTCAAGTTGTCTATAATGTAGCGCAGAGCGAGAGGAGTATTCCCATGGCTTTTGAGAGTCGTTGAGGACTGGTGGCGACCGCAATGGCTTGGGGTAAGTTGTACGACTATTGCTGGGAGGGCTGTCGCATGCTCCTGGCTGCCAGGCACTCCAGGACCCGGGGTGAAGGCGGAGCCAAACTTGTACAATCCATCAATAGACCACGATGAAGAGTGTAAACCTGAATAGCTCTGAGTGTATCTGGCATGATTTTGGCTTATACTCTCTCAATTTCGTGCTGGGTGGCATCTATGTGCTGGCATGAGGCGCTAGTGTGCCGCAATCTACGTATCCTTTAAAATCTACCCATCGCCCTGCGGCTCCTGCATGAATCTTCTCCCAATGATGGTCATCATATGTGAAATTCGAAGGTGTCCATTAGGTGCCTTGAATGTGTTTCAGGGGTTTTTTCAGACAAGCCGTCCTACCGGGCCATCATCTAATCCCTCGAGCCAGATTCTCTCACGTGCAGATAGGTCTCTCTATGTGATCCACTTCCCCAGAATTGACATCCCTGGAAAGACATCCGAAATCGTGGGGATTCTGCTAAAAGAATCATATTTGACGTCAGGTACTGTCCAGAAGCTGACGGGTCAACTCCTTGCTTCCCCGACCTCGACTGATTCGTTGTTTTCATTGGCGAGTTCGGCAACCTATGCAAATAGCGACCGTTTGGAATGTTGTCGTCTACCGGATGCTGCTGCTGTCTAGTGCGAAACGCGTGGTATATAATGCCCAACGACTGCGTCCTTGTTCGTAAAGTCTCCATGGTCACAACTCGTAAATTTTTGAGCTTCTTATGTTCCGTTTTCTGTGTTCGTTGTGGCGTCTTTCATAACTTGATTTTTAATGGGAGGCCTTTCTGCTTGCCGATGTTTTTGAATTTCGAAAAATTGTTCTCCACTATTTCGGCCCTTTAAGAAGCACCTATCCCTTGCATCCCGATTTCGCCCCAAGGAGATAGCTCCATGGAGCGCTGGAGCTGTGTGCCTCCTCCATCACCGGCTTTGCCCGGCCATAGCAACACGAAGAGTAGAGAGCCTTGCCCATCACGTCATTGCGCTATGCTTCCTGTGGATGAGAGGCTCATGAACAAATCCAACGATTTCCCTGTCAGTGTTTCACCGGCTTTGGCATGTCCAGCACCAACACAAGAATTGGCTTGGAGGAAGAAAGCCTTATCCTTGAATGGGGCACCTTTGCCTTCACCACTGCATCAAATATCGTCAGCAGGTGAGGCTGCTTTCCAAACGTCACCCTTCATTCTGCTTTATTACTTTATAAGACAAACTTGGAAAGTAAAATATAATGTTGAGAGCCAATTGTGAAGCTCATGCATACCGTGTTGTTCTGAACTTTGACGTGGTGTTTTGTTGCTGACTCTATAAACTCACTGGTAGACGACGATGATGCAGCTACAATCACGGCGCCAAATACCTCTTCGTCGGCCTGCAGTGAATCGGGAACTCTTCTCAATGAGGTCCCAACCAGGAGACGTGTCACCCTGCCGTCGTGGTTTCTTGGGCATAAAGAGAAGCGAGATGTATCGACTTCATTGGCTGAGCCGAATGCTCCAACCTCGCCTACACTGAGCGATTGCAGTGAAGACTCTACCACGCCTCTTTATCCACGTGCCCCGGATAAAGTACGCTCTCTGTCCCAATGCAGCAGCGTCTCACGTTCTCATGTCCCATTAATTGGCCTTCCAATTTCGTGTCCAGTGATGAGTAGCTCAAGCATCGACGCGACCATTAGGTCTTCGGTCGCTGACAGCCTGCAATACGATACCTCCATCACACCACAAAAGCCAGCTGTTCAATCAATCAAATCTAAATCCTGGCCAAGTCGTCACCGCAGACTTGCAAGTCTAGGAGAGGAGGAGAAACCAAATGCTGAGATTCCGGATCCCAAGTCTGAATTTTCGGACAGTGAAGACGACGAACAACCGAGGACTGAAAAGACTTTCCGGCGTCGGTTGTCAGAGACTTTCGGCACTTGCTTCATAGGGCGTAAGGACCAGCTACGATAGCATGCGGAGCTTTCCAAGGTGGACAAGCCTGATTTCTTTGGTTTGTCTTTGCACCTTTCGTGGGATGATGACGAGGAGCGCTTCAAAAGCGAACATCATGTATGGGCAGGAACGATTCCAATGATGACCTGATGAAATCTCTATCACTCATAACAAACAAGGGAGAACGGTATTTGAAAAATTTGAGACACTGCTTTGGCACATGCTTTCGAGAACAACGGCATGCTTGCGCAATGGAATGTAAAGAGTGGATACAATTCTCAACGCAGAAACACCAATGGTGTGACATCAAAATGTAGATTCCTGTGCTGGAGAGACGGCTTCGAACGTGACTCGTGACTAGGAAGGTTGCCTCCTATGAATTGAGAGAAATACACATACGAAAAAGCCAAGATCATCAACTCCATAGCTGAAGTGAGAGGAGAACATACTTTTAAAAAGCGAAGTTGGGTATCTAGCACACAGTACAATCGCTAATCGCAAAATGAGTAGAGACCTTCAACGTCAAAACCTCCCTCTCTCATCATCTCACTCCTTGCTTGCCTCTTCCTTAGCTGGTCCGAACTTAGCCCATATGAGTTTCGTGTACATGATCGTCTCCATAGTTGCGAAAATTGACAATGCCGCAATGCATACAACCTTGACTGTACGACTGGCACCCAGATCTTTGAAGCTGAAACCTGGTAATGAGGGATTTTCGGGGGTTGGTTTTCGAGGTTTCTGGGTGCTGAACCTCGTGATTTGAGGAGATGTGAATTTAGATAGTGGGGATAGGTGAGCTTTGTGAGACCTGAGAAGAGTTTTGGAGGGTGATTGCCAGATTTTTGCTAGCTTTGAAAGGATTGTTGTAGGCGTGCTTATGAATATGTGGTCGGGTGGGTAGGTTGATTTTTGCTCTTAGCTGGTAGTTATGGAATACAAGTCGCTCACGGCAAACATTCAAATATTTATGACCTCGTGAAAGGACCGCCCTCGTATATTGACGCTTACCTTTGAGGCTCATGTCATGATGAACAGGCGCAATATCTCTGTACCAACACTAGCGCGGGTCGCTAAACTTAAAATTGACGTCTTGGCGCTGGCTCGCTTGATGGAAATAGGGGCTGCCTGAGCCTTCAGGCTGAAAATAAGACGCAGAACCACCCCAGCATCGTACCAATGCTGCTAGTGTTCAGCCCAATCTCATTGAGCGCATCAATTTGTGCGTAGATTAATAACACAGGTGAGCGAAGTCAAACACAAATTTATTTATTGACACCGTTGATGAACACCTTGTATCCCTGTTAGAAGCAAAATCAATGGCCTTTTGTCAAAAAGAACCTGGAAATCATAGGATTTACTATACCCAATCTGGAACCAAACGAGCCAATCACTTGCACGTGTAATTGTCTCGCTTAATCATGTTTTTTTCATTAGCGTTGATTTGGTTACACGTTTGAGCATTAAATTGATCTTTAATATATTTTTAAATAGGCACTACTTGTTGATCATCTAGGATGCCCGGGTGGCGCAAGTATGTCTCCGTGCTTTTAAAAACAGACCCGAATTAACGTGTGGTAGTGGTAGCGCATCAGACTTCTACCCGACTTGATATTCAATTATTGAGGTCAGTATCCATCTGATACTTGACGTACGAGATCTGGAGGCTGCCATGATGTGATTTGAGGGGTGAGCCTGGTGTCGCTAAAGCTGCTCTGATGAATTGGTCTCTGCTTGACACAATCAGGAGCGATCCTGTAGATTGATTTAAAGTACCGTCCGCAATTTTATTTGAACTCGGTAGCTCGAGAAACGAAAAGGAAGTAGTTTGAACAATTGGGTGTAATAATTAATCAACTATTTCTCGATGGAATAACCTCTAAGAATAGAGCACCATGATACACAATGAAGAGGATCTAAACAAGTTGGCCTTCGCTTTGTTTTCCCTTTCAGCTGGTCGATCCCACGAAAAGTACAAGAATCGCAGCATAAGTAGCCGTCGCAGTCGAGATGTCTCTTATCTGAGGGTCCTTCATAAAGCCGATTCATCAATCATTCCGAGACTGTGCCATTCTGGCTGGGGGTCTGCAACATGTACTTCAGACCACACAGGACACCGACTTGCCAGATTTTTTGCAGCCTGACAAGGAGGGAACGAAAGCCACTTTGTAAACCATAGTACTTCGTCATTTTTCCGAAGTCTCTCCGCTTGATCTGGCGGGGCCAAATTTGTTCCACAAATTGTCTTGACCTCCCCAGCCAGACCTGCTCGTAGATCGCAAACAATCATGAGCTGAAGTGCGCGAAGTCTGATCCTCATCTCTTCAATCCTTCCCCTACTCATCACTGCCGCACCTGAAAATCTCTCCGCAGTACGCGATCAATGTGGTCCCACCGCTCAAATCGCGACCGACCCACTAGACTCAGGCAACGCCAAACCCCCGCTCGTAGACTCCCCATCGGCCTTCGGCATCCACCTCATCGACGCCTACGCCATCGAGGCCCCAAAATTTTACGACTTGTCCACATGCGACATCTTCTACAAATCCCTCTGCGAGGAAACGTCCGACGCCAGCACCAAGGGCTCATGGTACTTGCAGCAAAGCACCGTACATACAAAGGATGGCTACCTGCATGACTGTCAGGCAGGGATGTGGCTATCACCAGAGCCCAGCGCGGCGAAGGCGCCGACCCAAGGTCAATGCAACAATGTCTTCTTCGCCATGAGGGACGCATCGTTCCATAATATGACGTCGTGGGGAGGAACGGTGAATTTGGCTGTAAGTCCGGCGGTTGCGCCGGGGACATGGACTATTCCTAGTGGAGCGGTGGGAACAGATATGTCTTGAGGCAGTGTGACAATGAGAAGCGCATTACTGAATGGTTTCGATAGGGGAAGCAGTGCATTCCCGGTATCCGTCTTATTCCCTGCTTACGGAACATCCACAGAATCCACCCGAATTCGATTGATGTAGTGGACAGTACATCTCGTCTTTCCAGTGGAATTTTTCTTTGGCTGCGATATCTGCTGTGTAGGACAGCGCATGGGCGTATAATCGGTCGTCTACGGACCCCTTTAGGTGGTAATGGGTGGGTGTGTATGTATAGCGAGGAGGAGAACCATTCAACACCCCAACCTAATGGAGAATTCGCTCTTCGTTGAAGGGACAAGGCACTCAATTCGTCCGCGTGTTTTCCTCCGCACTTCATTCTGGACTTTCGCTCTGATCTAGTGGAAGGATTGTGTAGGCTGAGCCTGCGGCATCTTAGCCTATGGCATTCTGTCTCTGGCGGTAGTAAAGCTGAGGATCTCTTATCAACGGTTGGCAATAAACCGATCCTTCTTTTGGACTGTTCATGTCGACTTGTAATCTGGGATCCTTCCATCCATTTCATACCCTCCCTGCTTCCCACTCGGTTCCGTCAAATTTCCCCAGCTTCACCCCTGCTCTTTCCACCTCCTCTCCCACAGTTTCAACCCATTTTCTCACGAGAGGATGCTGCTCCACCACCTCCTGGAATGATGCCTCTTCTGCCTTCGCAGTCACTTCATACGTCCACACACCCTCCTTATTCCAGAACTCTTTTGCAAAGATGTTCTGAATCTTAAGCTGCTCTCGCGCATGCTTGATAAGTAGAATGATTTGATCCTTGCTCTCCCCTTGCGTACGGTAGGCGCTCCACAGACCCTCGAGAGCTCCTAATATGTAGCCAACACGCAGGCCAAAGACAGCACCAAGAGGATAACCTTCGTCGAAACCGGGCTGTAGAGAGCGTGTTTTGGAGCTAGAAATGCCGGCACGGTAGCCTGCTGTCGCATGCGTGCTTCGTAAACGTGGTATGTCGGAAGGGAGGCTGCTTTGAGCGGGTGTAGAGGGTGGTGAGTCAGAGAAGACGTCGGAGAGGTTGTTGTTGGTAGCAATGCGGATTGGGGAAGAGGGAGAAGGGGGCGTTGAAGGAGGGGTGACTGCCATGAATAAAGTGGACGAGGTAAAGATCGGAGGTAGTGAAGGGCTGAGGATCCAGACCAACGCCTGAAGACCGCCTGAAGACCGCCTGAAGATTTGCATCGATGGCGGCGGGAGGATCCCCGGAACAGAGCCCAAAGTCTAGCGGGAAAACGCACCCCTGTTCAGCCGACGTCTACTACTTTAGGGACTTCAACCAAGATTGTTACTGGAATATCAGGACAATGACTCCCGAATTGCTCACTGGACTTCCTCCACGGTACTCTGGTGTGTATTGGTGCAACCAGGCCGCTGAATGCTTGCAGCATGCCCCCTTGCCCCATTCAAGAACATCGATGGAAGGGGAAGAGCAGACTATTGAAGGGATCCAAACCTCCCGAAGGATCTTCCCAAAACGTAACAAGAAGGGCCAAATTTGGGCGTCTGATGTCGGAACCGTCCGAAACGAGACTGATCCGTGAATTGGCGGCTTAGGCCCCCAACCCAATAATGTAGCTGAGGCCGTACATATGCGGCGCGGGAAGACTTCCTCGTCCCGGTAATGGCTCCTGATGAGTTTCCTCCCATCAATGATACATTCTCCTTGATGGCTCCTGAGAATCACCCCGCTAAGTCCTTGCTGAAGGCCGCACTGCAAAAGGCCAATAATGCTGTCTACTTCGACCACTGCCAAGGTTTCGAGGATGCTCTCCGGGAATATGGGGAGGCGTGTGCTCTACTAGGGCAGGTCATGAAAGTCAGTCTAGGTGAAGAGGACAAAACAACGCTGGAAGCTATTGTGCGCCACATGTTCCCAGCTCTCAATGTCTAGGATAGAGACTGATGTACAACAGCGGATTACCTATATAAGACGTATCTATGAGCTTCAGAGCTGCGTTGCTCCGTCCATGCACAAACCTTGATGGGGTTACTGACAAGCTCCTGACTCTATCACTCGTCGGTACACGCCAATGGTAGGAATTCTCAAGCTCTTGCAGTCGGATGTGCACCGCAATTGGTGGATTCGGAGTTTGGCAGTCCGAATAAATTGCCGGCTGGGTTCCAATGGGACAAGTTACAGACAAGGTGGGTGTTGTTGAGGCCGCAATTGATTCTATGGCGACGTGATCAAAAATGGTCGGGTATAGCGTTTGGTCCAGTGATGTTTTGAGATTAAGAACAACACCTCAAAAAAGCGCCTATATTCGGGGTAGTTGCCCTAGAATCCGCTGCCTCATGACCCCAGGCTAGGATCCCGGGGACGAAACATTTGCTAGGACCCGTGATAGCGAGGCTTTTGCTCTCGAGCGAGCAAAAGAGCATGAGATTCCGTCAAATCTCGAGGTGGATTAGTTAGCGTGGTAAAAGTAAACATCGCTCTTCACTTCGTCCCTTCCTGATACGACAACACCTCTTCCTTCACTCAACGTCACGACCTTGCCTGGTGTTCAAATGACAGCTTCCCGGTTTCTTGACCATCACAGGTGCAAATG
>JAABUI010001191.1_pt1 | contig 15516 bp, 11 predicted proteins | sample 5559111 | NCBI WGS metagenome assembly JAABUI01 (sample SAMN10711870, study PRJNA513365) | rock metagenome | isolation source: Antarctica rocks | place: Antarctica: Victoria Land, Buttleship Promontory
AGAGCGAGAAATCATTTGGTAGCGACGACCTAGAGAAGGGAGGCTACACCTCCTATATCTCCTCCACCTGTTGCGACACCTATACCCGTCGCGATGACTCCTACACCAGCTCCTAATAAGGATATAGATAGCCTACTAAGTACGATCATTAAGATTTTAACGTTAAATGCTGTCAATAATTTAAACACATCTACTAGCTCAATTACTTTAAAATCTCCATCGGTAAATACACCTCTAGCCTCTACTGATCCACCACCTTCGGAAGAACCTCAGCTACCTCCTCCTCGACGAAATCGAGTGCTTTCGTCGCTCCCTGACGCTGATCCACCGAGGCCTAACCCACTGAGGCCTGACCCACCGAGGCCAAGTAGTCCAGTTGAGGTGGAAGACTGGATTCGATTCGGCGATTAGTGTTGCGATATCAGGAGAAAGGATAATGACTATGATAAATATGAGTACAGAAACGCATCCCGAATACTCTTTAATACAGGTCTTCCTATCAGTATCGTCCAGCAGAAGAAGGACCATAATATCGCAACAATGAACTGGTGGAACCAGCTGAAGATAAAGCCTGGTATAGGCCTCTGGTACGCTCATCACGCCAGCGAGTTTACGAGGTGGAATTTGCTACGTCGGATGGCCAATCGGAGGCTAGAAATCAGCCTAGAAAGCAGCCCGGAGCCAGCAGCCAATCAGAGGCAAGCAAATCATGAAGGTTCGTCTATCAAACCTCCTTATTTAACTCCAAATCCGAAGCATTTACTGTAAACACCATATACGGAGTTGTCCGTAGTTAGTGTCATACACGTTTTATTATCCGCCGCTAGTGGCCGCTAACGATAATTACACTGATTTTTGGTGCGTTGCGGCTCTGCGGCAATAAATACACCCGCAGAGCCGCGTAATCTATGTTTTTAAGCCTCATCCACCTCTATAGATCTGACACTTCGTGGGCCTATAGGTGCTCCAATCTATATAGGTTCCTCTGGAGTCTCATCGGACTCTATAGAGGACCTCCCACCACGTATCCCATCGCCTCCGTCGGCTATCCTAGCCTCGCAAGCGACGATAGTAGACCAAACCCAGCCACCACAAGATGACCGATATGGTGTTGACGAGGAGATGGATTCTGACGATGGCCTTCTTGACCGCGAGGGCTCCTCAGATGATGACGTCCTAATGGAGACTCCGGCTATCCCTAAGCACCTATTAAGAGGCCCAGAGACTCAGCAGTACGAGAATAATCGGACTTACAGGTTAGTCTAGAAAAACGGATATGCGACCGGCGTTTTTTAATAAAACGTCGCTATTTGGTTGCTTCTTATTAGTCAGTCTCATTGGTCCATTCTCATTATTCTCTCGTACATCTAGCTAGCTACCTCTCTGCTACGTCCCTGATAATCAATCCCTGCTTTACGAAACAATTTGCCTGGATCAGACCTATCCCCCTGAGCACGAATTGCATCCCTTAAGAAGCGTTCAAAATCAGCTGGTTTATCCCCATAGAACTCGCATAAATGGCCATGCTTCTTTAACTAGGCCTTCGAGACCGCAAATGACGTCTCGATAGGGTTAAAGTCAGGCGAATATGCTGGCAAAAAGGCTAGCGTTACACCAGCTGAATCGCACATATCCTGAAGCTCCTGGCTATGATGGATCTTTGCGTTATTAAGGATGATAACCGAACGTGGCCCACCTAGGGCTGCGGGTGTACAGAGAGGAAGCACCCTATAACGTACGAAGTCATTGAATATCCTCTCATTAACCGAGCCATGATACACCTCCCAGGCTACGTAGCCATCTACCGTGTATGCGGGCAACACCGACCACCTCTTTGACCTCTTGAATAGCGTATTGACTCCTGCTTCGCTTCCGAGGCCACTCTATCCGAACTTCCTATCGCCAGTACGCTCATGGCATGCGCTCTCATCTAGGAAGATGAGTTGCTCCGCAGTCCATGAATATAAGCGAGCTTTCCACCTATCGCGAGTATCCTGGTCTCGTTGAGAGGCCCGATGGGAGGCCTATAAGGTGTTAGAATATAACCTCAAGAAGAGGATAAAGGACTGACCTTCTTACGTGTCCATCCACATCGCCTAAGGACGTTACCTACAGATTTCTCGGTGATTTTTAGGCCGTCGTATTTATTAAATAAGTAGTACACCATCTCGAAGAGATACGCAGTCGGTCTATCTTCTAGAAAGCGTAATAAGTCATTCTTGGAGAAGGTTCACTCGGTGAGGACGGGATCCGTGGTATCCCCGTCAGCAGCGCCAGCTTGTTGTCGAGAAATTCGGACAGTGCCGTTTCCAGTGGGATGTATAAATTCGATAGAGTCGTGGCAACAGTCACCAACCATTGGAAGCTTTGAGACAACGGCAACCACCTTTTGAAGCTGATTTGCAAACAAAAAGTCTCTAAGCTGAGATGCAAAGTCGTCGCCGAGTTCCGTCTTTTGGCCATTGATACCATACTCAAACCCCTGAAAGTTCCCTTCTTCATTGAGAAACAACGAGATCGGAGCAAGTTGCGTGACGTCGAGGTCACTAAGATTCCTGCTCTGACATACGTCGATATCGACATTCCGCTCCGTGTGGACCATGACGCAACCTTCTTCCAGCTCCTGGTGGCGGTGGAGGATCCCGGCTCCGTATTGATGGTGCATTTGATTCCGTACAAAGATATCCGCGATGCTTTGGAGGGTACGAGGATTGAATGCCTTTTCCTGCTCTTCAAAAGTCTTGATTCTATTGAACATGGAAGCTTCGAGAACACCTCGGTCTTGAGTACAGGCGGTCATGGTTGTGAAATCCACAGTCGGAGCTGGAAATTATCAGTTGAATTCCTGCCCACGAAGTACTCTTTCACGTAGGGAGTTTTACCTTTTATTCGAATTGTATTCAGTAAGGTTCCTAAGGCCGAGAATCTCGACCAAACCAGCAAGGAGGTAAATACTTCTACCGAGCCTCAAAGGACTCACCACCATAGATAAGAATCAGTGGCCCAGCAGGTCGTGCAGCAGAAGTCGCTGCATTGGGCCCTGAAGTAGGCCAATCGTTTGTCGGGACAAAGAAACAGGGTGCCCACGCAACATGGTTGACGTGGCTAACCTCCCCATAGAGGTACTTAATGAGATCTTAAGTCTCTTGCCTTCGCGAGAAGACAGTTCAAGATTATCACCAACTTTCTTTGGGGATCTTTACAATGTTTCACTTTGTTCACGACGACTTCATAATATCATCGAAGCTAGGATCTACTCCCGCATAGAGTTGAGCTCTAGCAGATCTGTTGCCCTTATCACAAGGACCTTTTTGGAACGGCCGCAGCTTGCCTTTCTAGTGTTAGAGGCGACCATTGATGCCTATGATGGCCAGGATAGGACTCTTGGTAGCGACAAGCTGATGGCTTCGTTCTCCACTGACAGCTTGCACACAGCTGTGAGGGCTACCGGTCTTCCTACTTATGAAACACAGTCATGGGTTGTAGAATTTCGGGATGGCCGCTCTGACGCTCGTGCAGCGTTGATGGTTTCAATGTTCCCTAATCTGATGACTTTATCGGTAATCATTAGCACGCATGATCGCCCTCTTCGATATCTCAAATTACTGGCCCATCATGCGTCACACATCGGACCAGCATCAAGATCGATCTCGTCACCTTCGACCAATCAAGAAAAGCAATCAGTTCCTCAAAACACATTTGCCACCCTTAAAGAGGTACGAATTGACAGCACCAGTTCTCTGGATTACGATGAGACGCTGCCGATAATGAACCTCCCATCGCTGCGTACCTTGTATACTTACGGCCTTTTTACCTCCCGTTGGAACTGGGAGCCTCCGCCGGACAGCTCGGGCCTCTGGCATCTTCAACTTGATGGTTGCGATATGAATTCGGACGAGTTGTTTTGCATGCTTCGCTCCTGCAGAGCCCTCAGGACATTCGAATACGTGTGGGATCAACATTGCTGGTGCGACGAGAATTATAGTAATGATGAAGAGGACGATGAAGATGATGCGTGCGGTTCTGGCCTCGACTTAGGTCCCATCGTGATGGAAGGCTTATCATCGAGCAAGTCTTCGCTTACATCGCTTAAAGTAGATGGTTTTGGGGTGGTCAGAAATGATATCAGGTCATTCGGATCTCTTGTCGAGTTCAGAAACCTTCAACAGATTTGGGCTCCTTCTATTTTCGTCCTCAATGCGAGCGAGGAAAGGTACAAGCATCATCTTACTGATATGCTGCCTGCTGCACTCGAAAGTCTCCATCTCAACATTAATGGTCTCCCCCGCGAAGAGACACTCATCGCCGAACTTGTGGAACTGGTCAAGTCTGAGACACACTTAATACTCCGTCAGATAATTTTAGATCATCGGGCCAGGTACAGGGTTCATCTCGGAGACGCTGTCGACGTAACTCCATTGGAAGCTGCTTGTGCCACAGCTGGAATCACCTGACATTTAGGTCAGCCGGGATGCTCAAATGAATGGTTTATCAGCTCCGCTCAACAAACAGGAAAATAAGTAGCATATCGTGTGTGGAACCTGGCTTCCAAATGAAGAAAGATGGCCAAAAGGTAGAATACTTGCGATTACGATAAAATATGGCTAAATTACTTGTTTTTTTCGTATGTAGTGCCGTTCAGATATCTCGTCGATTGCCTCCCTCTTACGCCCAAGCTCTCGGCGAGACATTAGACCTAGGCGGATGTCAGGAGCCGTCGTGGCAATTTCGTTGATGGAATTCAAATTTGCCTGTGGGATGAGAAAAATGGTGTTCCTGCCATTGGTGGTGGCGGCTTCGAAACCGTCCTAGGGCGCTAACATGCGTAGATTTGTGTCAAAAAGTCTGATCTTCTTTCTCATGTTCTTCTTTGCCACACGCTCGATTTCAGATGGGTCGGACAGCACTTTGGCAGGTCTGTTGGCCGCAAGCCCGAGACGTTGTTCGTGGACTGACTCAAATCCCTTTTTTGAATTGACCACTCAGGTTGGTGGTTAGTTTCGGGGTGGCATTTCCAGCAAAATCCGCAAACTCCCATTATAAGTTTTAAAGGGAGCCGACAAGTATTACCAACGTCCATCTTCCCCAACGCTCGTTCCCTTTTGTCAGGCCAACGAATTTGTTACCATATTTTGATTAAGCACATCAAGAAGACAAGAAAATAGAAAGAAAAAACGGGTATAACCACAGTCTCATGTTGCAAAATCGCTGCTGTCTCGAACTTCGTTTACCTTTGGAATTGCTCTCTGGGAAGCAGTTCCCCATGCAGCATTCTACCTAAGTGAGAAAAATCTGCCCTTTCCTCCTCAAAGCCATCAGGATCCTCAGAAACGCAACTCAACTGGTTAGAAAGTGACATTCTCTCTCCATGATTGCGTCAAACTCTGGCCTGCTCGTACGGCGGGCGAAAGCAGAGTCCTAAGAATCGACAGACCGAAAGATACTCCTCGTAGCTCCTTAGATAGAGCTGACCGGCAAATAGATTGAGTAGCATGGCGAAAGGAGGGTTGGGCGAACATTTGGGTACCGCAGGAATGGCGCAAAATGAAAGATCTTCTAGTGTGCGCACAGACATAGTGACACGAGATGAATAGACATGTAGGGTGACCATCTCGTGCTGGCGTATAGCTGGTAGTAATGCGTGAGCTTCGAATGGGCTTAAGACTACACAGCCGACGGTGTTGCGGTTCCTTGCGCTTACGACCCAGTGAACAGGCCTGAGAAACGAGTCCAAATGCTGATTTCCTGAAGCGTGTACTGTTCTGGCAAAGTCAGCCGTGACCAGTAACTGCGCCGGCCATGCTTCCACCTCAAGATATTCTATGGCGCTTGTATTGGTGAAAATCTCGAAGGCAGGCTGAAAGGCATCTGAATCACGGTCAAGGATGCCCTGTTGAACAAAGCGCTTCACATCCTGATGTACGCTGTGATTGTATGGTGTAAGTGCTGGAGGACGCTCAACCTGTCGTTCCTGCTCGTTCTCTGGTGACAGCTCGCGCTCCTGTTCCTCCCGAAGTGTTGCGTTATTAAACGACGCAAGTTCGAATTCTCGACACTTGGCCCGAATGACTTTCAATTCCGTCCCATTCATCTCCCCCGTTATGTAACAAGAGTTGTTCCTCTGATCGTCGTCCTCCAAATCCGTATCGATCTTGGAGATTTTGGGATTCAACTTCGAGCAACGACTTTGCCATCTCCAGAGCAGTGCATTGGCCTCCACCGGTTAAAGGCTTCGCCCATGCTATACAGCGACGCTGATACCGCATCCCTTGTGTCGCCCACAACGGAATGCATTTTCTCATGTGGACGCAGGTTTCCGAAATGCTCCACTGTAACACGTCGGCTACCTCGATGGTATCGCATCGACTTTTACCGCTACAGTGAAGAATTTTGCGTTCAACTTCCATCGGCCCGCAAAACATGACTGACTGGCCTTTCCCTAGCTTCCGCATCCGCATGCACGCTGCTTGGGTTAGCAGTGAGAAACATATCTTATTGGGGTCGGGTCATACCCTGCACAAGTCTATCCTTGGTGAGGTCAGGCCCTAGAATCACGGCGGCCCGGTAATGCGTCGGTAGCTTCAAGTCCGTGCCTCGCGTATGAGCCTCGTCGAGGTACACCAGGCACTGGTCCATCTGCTTCGCAAAGGGTGAAACGATCAGCGATTCTGTGATGCCGTCACGGCTCAAGACTGACAGCTCGTTCCGATCATCGAAGAACACGGCTGCCTGTGCTTCTGGAACACACCTGAGCCATCTACGTACGACTTGCTCGTTCTTCCATTCCACTACTTGCGCTCCCACATCGAGAATGACGCGCACGGGCGGCTCCGATCTGACGACTATCCGCAGCAACGAATCTGCATCGAGGCTTTCACTTCCGGACTCCTCCATGGCGTGTTTGAAAGAGTTCTCGGACCGCAGCAGACAATCGAGCACTGCCGCGTTCGTATGGAGCTGTGCCGGGAGATCGCGCTGCTCGATGGACAGTGGTAAGATATATCGGCTATCATTTGTCCCACTGAAACCCGTTGTTGGGTGAACTTTCGTCCGTGCGATGTCCCAGCCCGAGGAAGACAGCTTGTGTGGAAACTCCTTCATTTCCTTCGGAAAGACGATTCGTGACATGTAGAAATCGATTACGCCTTTGGCGAATCGCAACGGAGGGAAGACCATCCGAGAACACTGTGCAGGGTCGCTCAGATTGATACCAGTCAATTGTCGAAATGCAAACGGTAATTCCGGAGCGTCTTGCACCCAGCGTTCAAATTCCTCCTGGGCGTGGTCGGACAAGAGCAGCTTTTCAAGGGCGGTGTGTAACTGCTCATTCGATAGACCACCGTAGTAATAACTGAGACAGGTGAGAACGATGGTGGTATCGGGGTGGCTGAACTCTGGCCGTGTGGCTGGATTGTCTTTTGCCCGATAAGGTACAGCAAGCATGGTCCGCGACAGGTCAAGCCCGTAGTTGACACGCCATCGCTTCTGCTGCAACGTAAACGCCAGGACCCCACCCGCAATCAGGCCTTTAAGAAGAAGCAGACTTCTCCTTATCGAGTCCACAGCAAACGTGTGATACTGCAATAGCTCTGTGTCTGCTTCGCTCATATCGGGATCCGTGAGAAAGCTAAACAAGACTGTTCGCACGTGTCGGGGGAGACTCCAAACAGGGACTCCTGGGAGACCTACTTCACATACGTCTCGCGCCACCATCTCTAGAAGCTTATCGGCCGCGGAAGGCTGCAGAATCCGTAGGCGAGGGAAACTTCCCGGGCATACGGATCGGAGCTCCAAACCCTGTGGGAAAAGCTGAAGGACTGGTTGTGCGAAGCGGCTCGCAAGTCCCATGACGTGTTCGATTATGGTCCATCGGTCCGGGCTAAAGTCGATTGCGCGTTGTGTGCCTATGGTGTAAATCAGCTCGAACCGGACACTCAATATTTCATCACTTTCGTCGAGGATATCACGGGAATTGTCCTCCAGCCAGTGCTGTGTCTCGATTAGGGTATTGCCCAGCTCCGACTCGCCGGACAGAACTCGTTCGAGGCCCATCAGTTCGAAGGAAAGGAGGTGCTCCGGCTGGACGAGAAGGATACCACCAGTGCGCATACATTCCTCGCACAGACTTCGGATTTGCCTCGCCTTGTGCATATCCACGCGGACCGACCGTGAAATCGGCATGTGGAAGATGCGTCTTCCGAGCATGCCGCCGAGCGTCCTCAGCAGCACCTGGAACATCTGGCTGGACAGTGGTTTCAGGACGACGACCCGTACAAGCTTCTTTCCATCGGCTAGAGCCGCGGCCACAATGGGAACGATAACGGACGACTTTCCTTCGCCCATGTTCAGCTGCAAGATCGAATTCGCACCGGACGAAGGTGACATCATTTCCTGGGCGATTTGAGCTTGCACCTGTCGGATCAATATATTATTCTCGATTTCGAGAAGTAGCCAGTCCGAATAATAGATCGGGTCCCAACCTCGATGGCCCGGGTTGCCGAGTTGGCTCAGCAGTTCCGAGTCCTTTCCGAGACACGTCAGGAGGCGCTCGGCCCGCTGCAAGTTCGATATAGCCACTCCATACTCAATCAAAGAACGCTTCCAGTCGTCGTGCAACAAGGCAGCTTTACCACGTGCCAGATGTTGGAGGAGCGAGAGTGTCGACAAGCGGGGCCACATTTTCGCCCCGCAAGTCAGCCGACGCGTGATAGACGATTCTGCCTGGAGGCAATGACGGATCGTCTGATACACATCATAGACATGGTTCTTACTCCGTGTCAGATACTTTCCCAGCAGTGACTTTAGTGCCTTAGGTGATCCGCTGAGTCTGCCTTCGGCACTGCCGTGAAACGAGTTGAAGTTCTCCAACAAGTCATTAGCGTATTTTTGCTCATAGCGACCTAAAGATTTCGATGAGAGGCGTAACAGAAGTGACTTGAGTTTACCGCGGTCCCCTCCATCTCCGATTTGCTGACCGACCCAGGAATCAAAATTTTCAAGACGAGCTGAGGAAAGTCTGGGAGCTGATCTCCTCATGATATCACTGAATTTGACATAACTCAGCTTTGGATGATAATGGTAGCGGGGCTGCGAAAAGGAGTAACCCAGCAGCTCTTGGTCTCCGGCGTTCAGACCGTCTAGTGTCTCTTGTATTTGGCCGATAGACTCTTTAAATTTAGCATTACAATACCAGCTGCGAAACCAGAACCGTGCATCCTCCGTGACCTCATTCACGGACAGGTAGTTGGTGAAACCAGTGCCTGCTGGATTTTGCACGTTCTCTTCAGGCCACTGGCAAACGAGAGCATTCACGAATCGGCCAAGACATTCCTCCGTGGCCGCTCGGTGCTCGTCCCGGTGACGCTCATCGGCGTCTGCGAAAGTCTCGAGTGGGAATTGAGGCAGACTGGATTCCGGACATGAATGAAACGGCTGTCCCCTGTTGTTCGCCACGTCCACCAATTTCTGCTTATCTGGTTCATAGCCATGCGATAATTGGAACAATGTGTACCCCGGCGGTCTTGTTGCACGAAGTTCGGGGACCGTCGCGAAAGCCAAAAGGGTCTGGATAAGTTCTTGTTTCACCTGCTGCGAATAGGTCAGGGTGGACAAGAATATCATGATTCTGTATTTATCTGTTTCGACCACACTGTGAGATAAAGCCGCCTGCAGCGTACACCAGTCTCTCTGGAGGAAAGTGACGGGTGGATCCAGCCATTTCATATTGTAGCCTAGACGAATGGGCCCTTCGGTTCCGGAACCGCAGAGCGAATTCCCCCATGACTCGATCTCACGGAGCAAGTGTGAGCAGCCCTTCAGGTTTGCCGACCAGTTATCGACTAGCTTTGCAGTGTGACAAACCTGAGACTCCCGGGTACTGTTTGAGACACGGTCTCGGGCGACATAGTTGACATCGTGCTCCGTCGTGTGATGTTCGGCCCCAAATCCGTGTACACGATATGCGGCATCCCGGACGGCGGCCCTCTCGAGCAAGTGATAGGGACCACAGATTTCTGCATCCGGTAATTCCGTGGGATTGTCATGAAACATACCAAGCGTTCGCGTTCGCTCGAAAATTGACTGCACGGAATCGAAAAAAAAAGGATGCTGTGAAATTGGAGAGAGCGTCTCCCATTCCACCTCCTGCATTACCCGGAGGTGCCGCGGGTAGTATTGACGACGCGGGGTCAGTCGGGCAAGGAGCACCAGGAGGTCAATTTCCGTTTTGTCAAGTCTGAGAAAAGATTGGACGGAGGAGGATGCTAGGGTAGAGAGGGCTTCTTCGGTGCCGGTCCGACCGGTAAGCTCATCGGTCAGACAGTGTGCGGTGACTGCGTGAAGGTAAGATTTGAACAGCTTGCTCTTGAGACTGCCGTTGTCGACAAGTCGCCCGAGTTGAGGGTCGATGTGGTAGAGGTGATACGATAGGTGGTGTGTGGAAGTCTTGATATGTACACGCCCGTGGTGGTCCTCTGGTTGGAAGATAACGTCGCCATGAGGGATGATAACACTACGCGACGAGTCGGTGCTTCCCCGAAGGACAAGCTTGTTGACCAGTCCGGTCAGGGTGCCAAACGATTGATCGGGATCCACGGTCATTCCGCGGAATTGCTTCGATTCAAGTTGTGTGGCACCCTTCCTCAAAAAAAAGTCAAGCTTTAAGCGTGGCAAGTGCACTTCCAACATTGCCGTCTCGCGGTGGAGCGTGATGTGTACATGGATCGCCTGTTCTAATGGACTCAGAATTGTTGACACGGCCTTCGCTGTCGGCGAATGCAGGTCTATTAATCTCGACGAACCACGAAGTAGCACAAAATTTACCCCTCCGCTGCCGGACCGCATCTGCCAATTCTGTAATGTCGGTGCCCAAGCATGGAGTAACGGTCGCCATTCAACGAAGCCGGTGTCAATGTGCAGCCAATGTGCGTAGTCATGAACAAAAGCCTGCGGAAAGTCACCGTCAAGTGTGTGCACTGGGAGCAGTTCGTAGATCTGTCCTTGTTTCCTTGTGCGGATGATGAGTTCGGAGTCGTACATGCCAAAGTACAATTATGATGGTGTTTATTAGCATCACAATCAGCTCTGTTATTACCTGATTCCGTGTACCAAAGAAGGAGGAAAAGGAGAAAGACAAAGGGGGATGCTTACTTGGTGGTCGAATAATTCATCCCGAGCCTCGAAATCCATTCCACTCATAGTTGACGGGATAACATCGATGACTTTCTGTCTCGCCCATCAATCGATTAGCCCTCCTTCCCACGCTGTTCCAAATAGAGTGGTACTTTACTTCGCTAAAAAGTCGCCGGAAAGTCGGATGGGATTCATACGAACGAGGAAGTCTTGTGAGCGGTAACCCATTAACAAGCAAACTCCCGTCCAGCAGATTGTAGTGGACCAGCATCGACGAGTGATCACCTTCACTCGATGTTTCCGTCACGAGCCATCGCTCGCTGGGCGTTTCCAAGGCCGTCCATGGGGATCCCGGCATATATCCCGCCCAAAGCCGACGGACTGCACTATCGAGACCGTTGCGGACCTCTAGAATCCGCTCGCGCAATAGTGGTTCGAGAACGTATGATAGCCACAAATGTCGTCGTAACAGTGTTCTTATCGATACAGGCAGATTGTCTGTCACCACTGGGCATCGGTCGTGCATGATGATTGAGCATTCAGTCACGACTGCAACATCCTCGTCCGATTGAAGTAGATTAGGAAGATGGTGCGGATCGATGTCAAACGTCCCATGACAGGTCATAGCCATTTCAAGCGTCCGTGCATTCAGGGTTTTAAGCTCCTCCTCCTTCTGTCCTTTCTGCAATTTTTGTCCCAATTCGCGGGTCCAGCGCAACGAGATTGCTCGTGCTCTTCGCAGGAAATGGCAACAACCCTCGCGAACTATGTTGCATGTAGAAAAGGAGAGTAGTCGAGCTGCAAGAGCGACAAATGTACGTGCCGCTGCGGCACCCTGCCAGTTGCCTTCGATCGTCCCGACTGCATCGTCCAAGGCCGATAGCAATGATTTCCCAAACTCCTCCTCTTTGAGGTCGGCGTGGGACTCTCGACAGACCGTTCCGTTACTGAAAGGGCCAACCTGCCATGCGGCCTGGGTGACCAAAACGTGCGTCTCGTAGCAACTAAAATTAAGGATACGAGCGGTGAGTTCGCGAGCGATGTTCCGCCACTGCAGTCGATTACCCGATCGCAAAGTTCCAAAGGCGTAGAATTCATGCATCGTCAGCGCCTCAGGACACTCAGCTTGGCTCGCAATTACTTCGTTGGAGGTGTGGGTCGTATTGTTCACGGCGTACTGCAGTCCCCTATACGGCCCAGCCGGGAGCTTGAGTGTGCACTTTTCACGCACATCGCAGCGATCCAGGAGCTCTTCCGTCCATTCCGTTTTCTTCGAATCGTACACAGCATAGTGTAAGCCGTTGTTGACGCATACGTTGGCTTTGTTGGCCTGAGAAATTTTCTGAGCTCGATAGTGCGAGATGACAAATGGTTTTGTTGTCGACGCGAGCTGGAGTCGTCCTGCTCGTGATCTAGCGAAACCTTGCAACCCGGTATAGTTGCGGAGACTGTATGCCCGTTGCTGCTTGCCTTTGCCTCGATGCGGGCTCTCTGCGCCCCGTTGAACGGATAAAATGTCTACAAGTATGCTATATGTGGCATCCCGCCAATTGGATACAATAGTCGGCACATCGAGCTCAAATACCACCGCCTTCGCCTCCAGGTCTCTCTCCGGAAGTGGCCACTCATGAACGTCAATGGTGAGTTCCTTGGCTTGTGACTTCAGCTGGCATCTCTGACAGGAGCCGCTGTGTTCGGAATACACTTCACGTTTTCGCCACCGAGGAAAGTATTGACAACTCATCCCATCCGACTGTTTGTCAAATCGTGATATCGTTGACATTTCTCTGCGAGCTCGGATCTTTTTTGATCCCGGTCATTCTTCGCGTCTGCCTCAATCTTCCGTCGGAATTCCTCATGATATGGGGACTGCTGAACGTACCGCACGGCAAAGCTTTTCGTCGTGTCGACGGACCGAAAGATGGAGGGGAATCCCGGTATAGCTGCTGCGCTTCTCGTTGCGAGATACTGCTCCACGCAGAGGAGTCGTTCCATCTGAGGTTTCTTGGGCAACAGCAAAGGCTCGAACAGCGACGGCGGGAACTTTGGATCGTATTCGGATAATAAAGGGCAATGATGCAGCGCGCATTTGTCAAGCGCAACCCACAGGTCCATTGTGGTGAGGAGCATCAGAGAAATGTCTTCCGGCATATCTGTATATATGAGAGGCGCTGCCGACGTGTAGGTGTCAATGACCATTGCCAGGGCTGAGCAGGGGTCTTCACGTTGGATGTTTACACGCAGCCATTCATCGAGAGAGTGCTGCACCCAGAGTTCCAGATCTGCCAGACATACACGGACTTGGCCTTCGTTCCCATCCGTTAACAGACTCAGGTCCGGCAAGCTTGAGCTGGAATGCGAGATGCGTTGACCACAATCCGACGTAAAAAGGTGGCAGGTGGACGGTGACGCCAGCCGCGACACCACTTTCGCCAGGTAAGGTCGCAGCCTTGAGAGCTTCAGCTCGGTATCAGAGAGGAAAGACAGCTGCGATGGGAGCCAATTCCGTTGAATCCCGAGGGGATCCGGATGCTTCTCCACCGAGGCCCACCTGCGACTCAATTCTCGCCGGACAGCCCCTATTGTCGTCTCGACATGCTCCAACCAGGCCGTCCCATCCACTGCCCCAAGTTTCAGCGCACGGCGGCTGATCTTGGCTGTCATCAGAAAGAGCGCGTCACTCGGCAGAGAAGCTCCCAGGGCGCCTTGCAAGACGTGAGCCATGAAGAACAGCATGAATGACTTGTATCGCACGTGCGGCTCCTCAACCTCATTACGAATGAGACTCGTCTGCAATGCAACGCGAAGGAAGAGCCACAAAGGGCAACGTCGCCACGGTTTGAGCGCATCCTTCAACAGAACGTCGTCGCGTGTGTGCTTGTAGATGCGAGGAACATCGTGCGGCTGACCTACAGCCCGCAGCATGCCGGTGAGCATCTCCGTGACGAACCTTGGGTGTACTGTGTCCCTGGTCTCGACAACTTTCGAGTGTGCCTTTGTTACAATTGGCAGTACTTCCTCCGGCGTCTCAGTGTCGAGTTGAACGAGGAACTCCACTAACGGCTCGAGAAAGCTGGTATCCGCGATTCGGTCTTGGCCAATTGCAACGGCTGGGGCCGGGAAGCACCGTCGCAGTCTACCCCTAGTCCCGATGACGGCCTCGGTGGTTGGCGAGACTTCGAATGACTCGAATGAATATTGGTCCGAAGATCTCCGGACGATGAGTCCCGCGTTCTGGCTATGGATATGCAACGCGAGGATATCTCCACGTAAACGACGTTAGATATTTCTTTTATCTAGAATGGCTAGTATGTTCGTACCTCCATCGACCATTCCCCTCAACGCTGTTTCCATCTTTTTAGCCACCAGCCCTCCAAAGTGGTCGCGTATCTCGAGCATGTTGACAACCATCTTGATGCAGGGGACCCATTTGGAGCGATCTTGCTCAGGAACGTGAGCTTGGAGCGACCTCAATGCTGAAAGTACCTCTTTCGCCAAAGAAGCACCCTTCGTAACGCTGCTGTCATCTTTCTGTGGCAGTTTTGAAGGGTAGAACACGTGATTAATAATGTGATTCAGATCTTCATCCATTTGGTGTACTTTCTGAGGGAATTTCGTGGTGTGAAAAAGGAGCGATTGACATGAGCCTTATAGCATAAACACGATGGAGCTAGTGATATTCTCTACACCTCCTTTGAGGTGAAAACAGTTAAGGTCTAGGCGTTGGGTATCATCGCTTAAGGTAAAGCAAACATGACCTGGCACCACGGAGAGGAACTCGATTCCGAGATAATGCGCGACTGGTCGGCGTGATAGGCTATCGTGGAACCCATGCCTGTGGATAGGCTCTCCTTCTAAGACCTATCATACAAGGCGAATAGCGGCAAGCTGTGGGGAACAATTATTCTTTTACGTCCCATCATCACTTGCTTTTGCCACTAGCTGCGGAAGGTCGACATACTCTCCAACGTTTCATGCAAAGAGCCTATCAATCTTCTCGAGAAGATCCGGACTCCCGAGCCCAAAATTCGAGCCATTGTCTTCCATGATTGCAGAACTGATCGCTAAAACCTAGGATTTGTCGTTCAATTGATCTGAGAAGTCAATCCGATCGTCAGCTGGTCCGAATTGTAGGTTCTTATGTACAATACGCATCAGGGCAGGGAGTATGTTTCCACCATGTCCATTAATTGTTTGTTAAGCTTCTATCGCGTACACCGCATCCGGGTAGGCGCTTCGAATTTAAATCCTTTTGCGGTTGCGTGCGCCTTTCATTGGTTTAGGATAGAAGAATGATCATGCATCAAGCTGGTTTGGTAAGTGCTCCAAGGAGCCTCCTGCTCCTGGTGTTCTGCTCCGTGGAGACGTGATAATTGAGTGTTCAAA